>Ga0172372_10001096_pt1 | contig 41882 bp, 32 predicted proteins | sample LakKiv5m_2_FD_114544 | JGI IMG/M metagenome (GOLD analysis project Ga0172372, IMG submission 114544) | Freshwater microbial communities from Kabuno Bay, South-Kivu, Congo - kab_092012_9.5m | ecosystem: Environmental > Aquatic > Freshwater > Lake | place: Democratic Republic of the Congo...
ATCGGCATGTCCAGCAGGACGACGTCCCACCGCCCCGGCTCCCGCAGGAACGCGGCGATCGCCTCGGCTCCGTCCGCGGCCTCCCCCACGTCGAAGCCGGCGATGGAGAGCGCCAGGCAGCCCACCTCCCGGACGACCGGCTCGTCGTCCACGACCAGCACCCCGTACCGCCGGGTCGGCGCGGCTTCCCTGGGCCGCTCGACCGCGACCTGGGGGGCCACCTCGCAGGCGGGGAGGATGACCTTCATGGAGGTCCCCTTGCCGGGCTCAGAGTAGATGCGGAGCGCGCCGCCGTGGCTCCGCACGATGCCCTGCACCGCCGAGAGCCCGAGCCCGCGCCCGTTCGCCTTGGTGGTGAAGAAGGGCTCGAACACCCGCGCGATCACCTCCTTCGACATCCCGTCGCCGGTGTCCGACACCTCGAGCCAGGCATAGCGCCCCTCCGGCAGGATCCGATCCACCGAGGCCGCGTCGAGGTAGCCACGGTCGGCGTCCACCGTTCCGGTGGCGATGGTGATCGTGCCCGGCCGGTCGCCGATGGCGTCGGACGCGTTGGTGATGAGGTTCAGCACCACCTGCTGGATCTGCGCGACGTCGGCCTCCACCACCGGCGACCGCTCCTGCAGATCCAGGCGCACCACGGCGCGCCGCGACACCGAGACCTGGAGCAGCTCGCTCATCTCGCGGACGAGGGCGTTCAGGTCGATCGGCTCCACCACGAAGCGCCCCTTGCCCGAGTACGCGAGGAGCTGTCGGGTCAGGTGGCTCGCGCGGTTGGCGGTGGACTCGATGCGGCCCAGGACCTCGCTCGCCGGGCTCTCGGCAGGCACCATGGACAGGGCGAGCGTGGCGTTGCCGAGCACCCCCACGAGCAGATTGTTGAAGTCGTGCGCGATCCCCCCGGCGAGGACACCGAGGCTCTCGAGCTTCTGGGTGTGGAGGAGCCGGGAGGTGAGCGCGAGCCGCTCCTCCTCGTGGGCCCGGCGCTCGGTCAGGTCGTAAAGGGCCACGCCGGCGGCGTTCCCCGGCAGGCCGACCACGTGCGCGGCATGGGCCCCGCCGGGCAGCGCGAGCTCTCCCTGGACCACGGCGGGCGTCCCCACCGTCGCGCGGCGGGCCGCGTCGAGCACCGTGGGGGGGAACGCGGACGGGCCGAGGGCGTCCGGCGTGGCCACCCCGAGGGCCAGCAGCGCGGGCCGATTCGCGATCAGGACCTCCCAAGGCTCGAGGCGGAGGGCCACGAGGCCGACCTGGGTGGCCTCCACGAGGTCGGCGTAGACGTGGAGGGCGGCCTCGGCGCGCTCACGGGCGGCGAGCTCCCGCTGCACCCGGTCCAGGAGGGTGGCGTTCGCCAGCACCAGCGCGACCCGGCCGCCGAAGTCCTGGGCGAAGCGCTCGTCGGCTTCCGTGAAGGGCGCGCCGTCCCCCATGCGGTACAGGTCCACGAGGCCCACGATCTCGCCGCGGGCGATGAGCGGCACCGCGATCAGGCTCCGGAGCGGGTAGCGGTCGAATGCCTCTCGGTACGCCTCGGAGAGCGCTCCCCGGAACACCGAAGGCTCCGCCGTGAAGCGGATCGGGTTCCGGGCCTGCAGCGCGCGCCCGCGGAGGCCCTCGCCGACGCGGATCGGATTCGAGCCGGACAGCGCGCGGGCGAGGACCAGCACCTCGGGCCGGGCGTGCCAGCACGCCACGACCTGGCCAGGTACTTCCGGAGTCGGTCCGCGTCGTTCACCGAGCGGCGCGGGAGTGGCCGGGCAACGTCCGAGAGCTCGAGAACGCGCTGCGTGTCGCCCTCGCGCGGGTCCGAGCGCGGGGAGGGACCGCGGTGTTGCCGGCCGACCTGGGCGGGCCGCTGCCTCCGTCCGACACGCCGTCGGCGACTTCGGAACCGCCGCTGCCCGAGACCCTCCCCCTCCTCGCGCTCACCGAGGCCTACCAGCGCAGGGTGGTCCGGGCCGCGCTGGAGCGGGCACGATGGAGCCGCAACGAGGCCGCCGCCACCCTCGGCGTGAGCCGACAGTGGCTGCACCGGCTGCTCAGCCGGTGGGGCGGGGAGCCCTGAGCCTGTAAACGATCATTTCCGCGAGGTCGCCGATCAGCGCCGGCCCTCGCGAATTGCCGGCGTTCGACGGGCTGGCACGGGCTGTGCACTCTCCCCAGATGGAGGCTGGCACATGCGCGACTCCTCGCCCGAAACCGCCAAACTCCACACCCTTGTCTGGCACGGGCGCCGCGTCTACGATCGCGGTCCCATGGGCGACCGCGTCCCTCCCACGCTCCGACTCGGGAGCACCGTGTCGTTGGTTGGGGCCGATCAGAAGGTCGCCGAGCTGGCCAATCGCTTCGGATGGACGCTGGACGAGCGCGAGAGCGCCGCCGCGGTCCTCACCGAGACCGGGCCCCAACGCTACGAGGAGCTCGATCTCCTCGGCAGCGGCGGCATGGGCGTGGTGTGGCGGGTCCGGGACCGCCACCTGGGCCGATCGGTCGCGCGGAAGTCGCTCCGTCCCGAGCTGGCCGCCGCCGGCGTCCCGCGGGCACGGTTCATCGCCGAGGCCGAGGTCACCGCCCAGCTCACCCACCCCGGCGTGATCCCGGTGTTCGACCTGGGGGAGATGGACGGCGGGCTCCCGTACTACACGATGAAGGAGGTCTCGGGGCAGACCCTCGGGGACGTCCGGGGGCCGGGGAGGTGGACGAGCCCGCCCTGCGCCGGCTCGGGGCCGCCTTCGTCCGCGTGGCCGAGACCATCGCCTACGCCCACTCCCGCGGGGTGGTGCACCGCGACCTGAAGCCGGACAACGTGATGATCGGGGCCTTCGGCGAGGTGCTGGTGCTCGACTGGGGGCTGGCCCACGTCACGAGCTCGCCCATCGCGGAGCCGGTCCGGGTGAGCCCCGAGATCCTCGAGCGGCGTGGGGCGGTGTCGGGCACCCCGGCCTACATGCCACCCGAGCAGGCGTGGGGGGCGCCCGCGGAACCTCCCGCGGACGTCTACGCCCTCGGCGCGATGCTCTACGCGCTGCTGACCGGGCGCGCTCCCTTCGACGACACCGCGATGGTGGTGGTGAACCGGCTCCGCGCCGGCGAGCGCCCCCCCGCGCCCTCGGGCCCCGACGAGCTCGTCGCGGCGTGCCTCGACGCGATGGCGCCCAGCCCGGCGGATCGACCGAGCGCGCTCAAGCTGGCCCGCCGGGTGCAGGCCTGGCTCGACGGGTCCCAACGCCGCGAGCGAGCACGCGCGCTCGTCGTCGAGGCCGAGGCCGGGTTTGCCGCGGCGGCGGCGCTGCGGCAGGAGGCGCAGACGGCGCAAGCCCAGGCCGAGACGGCGCTCCGAGGGGTCCCGGCCAACGCGAGCGCCGACGAGAAGCGGGCCGGGTGGTCCCTCGACGCGCGGGCCGAGGCGGCCCGGCGCGAGGCGGCGCTCTCGGAGGTCGCGGCGGTCGAGACCCTCCACGCCGCCTTGTCCCACGCTCCCTTGGAGGAGGCCCGGGATCGGCTCGCCGAGTACTACCGGTCGCTCCACGCGCGGGCCGAGGAGGAGGGGGACGCCGCGACCGCGGACAGCACCCTGCTCCGGCTCCGCACCTACGCCGGACCGGGCCTGCGACGGTATCTCGACGGCGCCGGTGCGCTCACGCTCCTCACCGACCCGCCCGGTGCACGCGCCACGCTCCACCCCTTCGTCGAGCGGGACCGCCGCCTGGAGCTGGGCGAAGGCCGGGAGCTGGGCGTGACTCCGCTGCTGGAGACGCCGATCCCCATGGGGAGCTGGCTCGTCCGCCTCGAAGCGCCCGGCCGACTCCCGGTGCGGTATCCGGTGTGGGCGAGGCGGAACGAGCACGTCGACGGGCGCGGGCCCGAAGGTGCGGCGCCCGTGCCGGTCCACCTTCCGCACCCCGACGAGGCGCCGCCCGGCGCGGTCTACGTGCCCCCGGGCTGGTTCTGGGCCGGGGCCCGGCAGACGGTCTTCCCCTGGGAGCGCCCGATCGTGCGGGCCTGGACGGGCGCCTTCTGGATCGCGGAACACCCGGTGACCCAACGGGAGTACCTCGCCTTCCTGAACGACCTGCTCGTCCGGGGCCACGAGGACGAGGCGCGCGCGCGCTCCGGCCACGGGGCCGCGGTCGCCGGCCAGTCGCTCGGGGAGGGCATGTACGGCCGGGACGCCGACGGTCGCTTCGTGTTGACCCCCGACGCCCACGGCGATCTCTGGGGCCTCGACTGGCCGGTCTTCCTCGTCGCCCTGGAGGACGCCGAGGCGTACGCGGCCTGGGCCGCCGAACGCGACGGCCGGGCCTGGCGCCTCCCGGACGAACACGAGCGGGAGCACGCAGCCCGCGGGGCGGACCGGCGCACCTACCCCTGGGGCGACACCTTCGACGCCACCTTCTGCCGGACCCGCGAGAACTGCGGCGAGAAGCTGCTGCCCGCCGACGTGGGCAGGCCGCCGGGAGACCTCAGCGTCTACGGCGTCCACGGGCTCGCCGGCAACGTGATGGACTGGTGCGCCGAACCCGGGAGCGGCACGGGCCACGCCGTCCCGGTGCCGCCCGACGGCCACCGCGTCTGCCGCGGGGGCGGCTTCGACTTCGCCGGCCGAGCCGGGGCCACATCCTCGCGATGGCTCCGGGGCGTCGTCCACGACCGCCGCTGGGACGGCGGGTTCAGGCTCGCCCTCACCGCCGCTCCCGCTCCCCATCTCGATTTCACCACGACCACGGAGTCCCCATGATTCTCATCCTCTCCTCGACCCTGGCCCTTGCCGCTCCGCCTTCCTCCCTCAGCTCCGTCTCGGCCCTCGGCGCCTGCGGTTCCGTGCCCTGCCCCAAGCGCAACCCCGTGGTGGCCCAGCCGTCCGGCGAGATCCTCCCCCCGGACCCGGCGCTCGAGGCCTTCATCGCGAGCAACCTCTACGGCGGCGACGTCGGTGGCATCGCGATGAGCACCACCATCGCGTCGAACACCATCGACGGCTACCTCCTCGTGGCCCTGGACGCCGACGGCGCTGCCGATCCGGCCACCTGGATGGGGTTCGCCAGCACCACCGAGGACTGGGACGGTGACGGCGCAGCCGACGCGGTGGTGGGCAACCTCACCTGGGAGAGCCGCGGACAGGTGCAGGTCGGCCTGGCGTTCATGTCCGCCATCGACTCCGCCTCCAGCTTCGAGCCCTCGCGGGAGATCGGCATGACCTTGACCATGGAGTCGGGCGGAAGCGCCGTGGCCCCGTTCAACGCCTGGAACATGGAGACCCTCGCCATCTTCGACATGGAGGGGAACGACCTCATGTCGGGCCTGACGGGGTTCACCTCCGTCGCGCTGGAGATGAACGACTTCACCTACCAGAGCACCCTCACGGTGGGCTCCACCTCGTCGACCGTGTCCGAGTCGGCGGTGTGGACGGTGGACGGCGACTCGCTGCTCATCACCGCCAAGGGGAACCTCGGGACCCGTTCGAGCACCGCCGACCTGGCGTACACCTCCGTGGTGGCCGGGGCCTTCGAGACCGAGACCTGGAACGCCGACGGCGGCTCCCGGGGCTTCCGCCGGAGCCTCACCAGCAGCGAGGTGGCGGATGGGTCGGTGCTGACCAGCACCAGCCTCGACACCGGCAACGCGCGCTGGGTGCGGACCTCCGAGGTGGAGGTGGCCGACGGGACCGCGAGCACCCGCTCGGGGTTCAACAGCGCCGAGGACCTGACCTTCACCACGCTGAGCGTCACCTCGGTCGACTCCAGCGTGTGGGATCGCATCGCCGGCGGGCTCGCCTCCGACTGAGCGCTCACCAGCTGCCGAGCAGGCCCCAGGCCGGGTTGGTCTGGGCGCCCTCGACCTCGCACGCGCACCAGGTGTACGCGCCGGAGGGGCTGCACGCCCCCGCGGCGCTCCCGCCCCCTTCGTCCCAGGCGTAGTGGACGGCCGAGGCGAGCCGCGCCGCGAGCACGGCGAGATCGGCGTCCTCGACGCCGTCCGAGCGCGCCCACGCGAACCCGAAGCGGCCGTCCGGGTAGGTGTGGTCCGTCGACCAGGCGCGGGTGGCGTAGACCTGCTGGGAGACGAAGTGCTGCATCGTGTCCAGCGGCACGTCGGTGTTCCCGTACCCCTCGCCGGCCCGCCAGACGGCGTTCATCAGCGGGGTGTAGGCGCGCCCCAGGTAGGACTGCGCGGTGTTGGCGCTGTCCGGGCCCCCCTCGGCGTGTCGGGCCACGTGTTGCACGTAGTGGTTCAGCGGTGTGCTCACCTCCGCCACGGTGGCGTCGGGCAGGCAGGTCCAGTCGGGATCCGCGTACACCTCCTGCGCCCACCACCTCGTGCTCAGGTTGACCGCCTCCCAGAACTCCGCGTCCTGCAGCCAGTCCTCCAGGTTGGCGGCGTAGGTCGAGAGGTCGGCCGTCCCCTGGCCCAGCCCGACCACGTACACCGCGCCCTTCACCTCGACCCCGTCGCCTTCGTGGAGCCCCCGCAGCACCTCCGTCACCTCGGCCCGCGTCGCCGGGTCGGAGCGCACCGAGGAGGGGAGCTCGTTCACCGCCCAGGTGTCTCCGGCGGCCACGTCGTAGCCGGCCTCTTCCATGGCCCGGCGGAAGGCCACTCCCTTGTCGTAGGGGCTCCCCTCCGCCGCGGCCCAGGTGCTCCAGTGGAACTCGGCCAGGGCGTGCATCCGCGGACCCCGTGCCCGGATGGCCTCCGGCTCCCCTCCCCCCCGGGGATCCAGCTTGTGGTCCGCCACGGCGGGCAGGTGCAGGTAGTAGTCGGCACAGGGGGAGGGGTCGGCGAGGAACGCGTCGGCGACGAGGTTCCAGGCCGACTGGTGGTACACCAGCACCTCGGCCGGGACCGGGCAGTCGCACGCGCCGCAGTCCGCCGCGCAGCTCCAGCAGGACTCGTCCGAGCCACAGGCGCCGTCCCCGCAGCCGGGCGCCGTCCCGGTGGAGTCGGCCGAGTCGGTCGGCGGCGCCGAGTCCGTCGAGCCGCTGTCCGTGTCCACCGTGGAGCTGCCGGTGTCCGGCGCCGGCCCATCGTCCGAGTCGCGCGGATGCCCCTTGGAGGCGTCAGCACAGGCGAGGAGGAGGGCCCACACCCGGCGATGCTACCGCAAGCGGTCCACCGTCCAGACATGCGGGAGGACCTGCAGGGGTCCGCCCCTCAAAAAGTCAGCGCCCCAGCTCTTCCAGCTTCTTCCGGATCCCCTTCCGCTCTTCGCGGTGGTTCCCGGTCTCCGCCGCCTTCAGCGCCTCCTGGAGGTGCCGCGCCGCCGCGTCCTTGTCCCCGCGGGCCATCTCGATGTCCGCGAGCGCCTCGGCCGCGTTCATCACCCGCGCCCAGGCCTTCGTGGTGACGGCGTGCTTGAGCGCCTCCTTCAGGGCGACCGCCGCGTTCCCGGTCTCGCCGATCCGCAGGCTGGCGAGCCCGGTGTGGAAGTGCAGCTCGCGGAGGAAGCCCACGTCGTCGGCGGGGGCCCGCTCCTTCGCCTTGGCGAAGAGCGAGAGCGCCTCGGTGGGGCGGTTGAGCATGTACTGGTAGTAGGCCACCGCGTAGATGTCCGCCGCGAGGAGCCGCTCGTACTTGAGCTCCTGGGTGAGCTGCAGGGTCCGGTTGGCCATCTGCAGCGCCGCCTCGTAGTTGCGCAGCCGGCCCTGGGTCTGGGCGAGCAGCTGGGCCGCCCCGCGCTCGCGGGCCGGGTTCTGCAGGGCCTGGGCGATCTGCGCCACCCGGGCCAGCACGTCGGCGGCCTGGGAGAGCTGCTCGGAGCGCAGCAGCGTCTCGCCGTAGAAGAAGCCGGCCTCGAGCGCGAGGGCCGCCAGCCCGGCGTTGCCGGCCAGGTCGTTGGAGCGCTTGAAGTTCTCGGCCGCTTCGGCGAACTTCTCACCCCGACGGGCGATGAGCCCCTTGGTGAACTCCGCGTTGGCGACGATGCCGGGCGGGGGCGGGGTGATGGTCTCGAGCGCCTGCCGCAGGTGATCCAGCGACGCGTTCACGTTGCCGTCGTTGAACTCCACCATGGCGAGGTGGTTCTGCAGCTCGGCGACCTTCCCCTTGTCGTCCAGGGCCTGGTACATCTTCAGGGCGTCCTTGGCGCGGTCGCGGGCGCGGTAGAGATCCCCGCGGCGACCGTCCAACCGGCTGCCGGCGAAGAGCAGCCAGGCCTCCATCGCCCGGTCCTGGCGGTCGTTGGCCCACTTCATGGCCTCGGACACCAGCGTCTCCGCCTGCTCCACGTCCCCCCCCTGGACCATGCGGTCCACGAGGTTCACGAACACGGTGCGGCGCATCGGGTCCGGCCAGGAGACGGCCTCGAAGTACTTCAGCGCGTCGTGCATCATCGCCCACAGGTCGGGGCGGTCGGTGGCGAGCGCCGAGGAGCGCACCATCTGGGCGCGCTGCAGCGCCCCGTGGTCGGCGTAGAGCCGCATGGTCTTGACCACGAACTCGTACCCGCGCGGGACGAGGAAGCGCTCCATGAACAGGCCGGCGCGGCGACCCAGCTCGTGGTCGGCGTCGGTGGTGTGGGCGTCGAGCACGGCCTGCCGGTAGATCCCGCGCTTGAACTGGTACACCCAGGTGCCGAGGCCCTTGGAGAACTGGAGCTCGGCGAGCAGCTCGGGGGAGGCGTCGAAGAGGTCGTCCACCGAGTCGCGCTCGTACTCGCCCACGTCGGCCACGAGGCCCGAGGGGAAGGCGAGGCCCAGGAGGGCGGCGAGGTACTGGGCGCGCTCGGCGTCCTCCGCGCCGGCGTGCTTGCGCGCGCCGGGCTTCTCGGGGGCGTCCTCGAGGTCGTCCACGTTGATCGCGGTGGGGGTGAGGTCGAGGAGGCCCACCCCGTCCAGCGCCTCGCCCTGACGGCCCAGCTCGACGAGCCGGTCCACCACCTCGGCCACGTAGGCGGGCCGGCCCTTGGCCAGCTCGGCCACCCGGCCGGGGGCCGCGACGCCTTCGATCCCCTTCGACGCGCAGTAGGCGGAGACCTCCTCCGCGCCCCAGGGGGCGAGCGACAGGCGGGTGAACTCGCCGCCCCGGCGCTCGAGGAGATCCAGCCAGGGGGCCGGCATCCACGCCTTCGCGGAGTCCCCCGTCGGCTCGGTGCCGAGGATCAGGAGGAGCTTGCCCTGCTTGCGGGCCTCGTGCAGCGCCTCCACGAACTGCCAGGTGGAGACCGAGTGGCTGTTGTGCACGTTCTGCAGCTCGATCACCATGTTCACCTTGCGGGCGATGGCGGAGAGGATCTCCACCAGTCCCACCAGGGGGTTGTCGCGCGGCAGGGTGACCTGGAAGCTCTCCTCGCCCTCCTTGGGGGCGGCCTTCTTCATCCCGTCGATGAAGGCGGTGATCCAGCCCTGGACCCGCTTGCCGTGCTGCGGCAGCTGGGCGTTGAGCATCATCTCCACCTTCCCGCGCAGGACGGGGTCCCGGTAGAGCGCGCCGTACACCGCCGCGTAGATGCGCAGGAGCGTGCGGAGCCCGTCCTCCTCGTCGGTGAGCTGCGCGCGGACCACGAGGAAGTCCTCGTCCTTGGGCAGGTTCCGCACCAGCTCGCCCACCACCGCGCGCTTGCCGCCGCCGAGCGGGGCCTCGAGGACCACGGAACGAGAGGAGCCGGCGCGGGCGGAGTCGAGCGCCCCGCGGAGCACGGCGACATCGGTGGGGCGGGCGACGAAAAGCGCGGTATCGGCCAAGACGGCCTCCTTCGAGGGCGCGCGAATGTAGGGTCGCCGCCCCCGTCCGTCAACGCTCCGTGAGCTTGGCCACGCAATTGGCGAGAGCGGCCGGGACCGGTGTTATCCTGCGCCCCCGAGGCTCTCGCCGTGATCGCTCTCGTCGCCCTGCTCGCCGGCTGCATCGACAACTCGAAGGTCCCCGAGGACTCGCTCCTGTACGAGGTCGTCGTCACGGGCATCGGGCCCGACGAGTGCCACCCGGGGAACACCGAGGGGTGGTCGGACACCTACAACTACGCCGTGTCCTTCACCGCCGCCTCGGCGGACGTGTACGTGGACGGCGAGCCGTTCGCGACCGGCACGCTGAACGGGTGCCGGCTCGACTACCAGACCGTCGTGCTCCTGACCGAGCGCTCCGCGGGGAACCTGCGCTGGCGCATCACCGGCTCCGCGCTGGTGGACGCGGGCGACGACGGGTGCGTCGAGGGCGAGTTCGACTTCGAGGGCACCGAGACCATCGAAGTGGTGGACAGCGAAGACGAGAACATCGAGCCCGGCTGCACCTACCCCACCAGCGTGCAAGGCACCTACGCCGGCGCGGCCGAGTGATGGAGGGGGCGGGGCCCCTCGCCGCGCTCCGGGGGCGAGTCGAACGCCAGGTGTTCGGCAAGCGCCAGGTGGTGGATCTGGCGGTGGTCTGCGTCCTCGCCGGTGGCCACCTCCTCCTGGAGGACGTTCCCGGGGTCGGAAAGACCACCCTCGGCCTCGCGCTCGCCCGCGCGCTCGGCGGCACCTTCCGCCGGGTCCAGTTCACGAGCGACCTCCTGCCGGCAGACATCCTGGGCGGGAGTGTCCTGGACCCCCGCGACGGGAGCCTGCGCTTCCGCCCGGGGCCGGTCTTCACCAACGTGCTCCTCGCCGACGAGCTGAACCGCACCCCGCCGCGCACCCAGTCGGCGCTGCTGGAGGCCATGAACGAGGGGCAGGTCAGCATCGACGGTGACAGCCACCCGCTGCCCGATCCCTTCCTGGTCATCGCCACCCAGAACCCGCACGAGCTGCACGGCACCTGGCCCCTCCCCGACTCGCAGCTGGATCGCTTCCTCCTGCGCACCAGCATGGGCTACCCGGACCGCTCCAGCGAGCGCCAGGTGCTGCGGGGCGAGTCCCGTCGGGGCGCCGAGGAGGGCGTGGCGGTGAGCGCCGACGAGCTGCGCGGCCTCAAGGCCGCCGTGGGGGCGGTGTCGGTCCACGAGGAGATCGAGGACTACGTCCTGGACCTCGTCGAGGCGACGCGGACCGCGCCCACGCTGGTCCGCGGCAGCTCCACCCGGGGAGCCGAGGCCCTGTTGCGGGCCGCGCGGGCGCACGCCCTCCTCCAGGGTCGGACCTGGGTCATCCCCGAGGACGTCCGCGCGCTGGTCGTGCCCGTGCTCGCCCACCGCGTGGTGCCCCGGGCGGAGTCGGGCTCGGAGGCGGCCGCGGCCGTGCTGCGCGAGGTGACGGCCGGAGTGCGGCCGCCGGGCGGCTGATGCGCGGTCTCCTGGACCGCTGGCGCGCGTACGGCTCCCGCTGGAACCGGGTCCGCCCCACGCTGGCCGGGGTCTGGTACCTCCTGGTGCTGCTCGGCGTCACCATCGGCGCGCTGAACACCGGCAACAACGTGGTCTACGTGGTGCTGGCCGCCCTGCTCTCGGTGCTGGTGGTCAACAACTTCCTGGCCGAGTGGAATCTCCGCGGTCTCACCGTGCAACGGCAGCTCCCCGCCGAGCTCTACGCCGGCCACGAGGCGGTGGGCGGGCTGGTGCTCGAGAACCCGCGCCGCTGGGGCGGCGCGCTCGCGGTCGAGGTGGAGGAGCGGGACGGGGGACGCGCCCGGGCGCGCTTCGACGAGGTGCCGGCGCGCGAGCGGCGGGAGCTCCCCGGCACCTGGTGTTTTCCTGCGCGCGGGACGGCCCGGTTCTCCACCGTCCGGGTGGGGTCCACCTACCCCTTCGGCCTCCTGCGGAGGTACCGCGACCTGGTCATCCCGGGCGAGGTGCTGGTCTACCCGGCGCCGGAGCGAGAGCCCCCTCCCCTCGGCGCCGCCGGGGACGGCCCGGGCGCGGCCAGCCGCGGCGGCGCCGACGCGACGGGGGAGTTCCTCGGGCTGCGCGCCTACAACGCCGGTGATCCCGTCCGGCGGATCCACTGGCCCACCTCGGCGCGGGTCGGGGAGCCGCAGGTGGTGGTCCGCGCGGGCGAAGCGGGGAGCGAGGTCATGGTCGAGGTGGACCCGAGGGCCCGGGGGGACGCGCGCGAGCGCGCCATCGGTCGGGCCACCGGGCGGGTGCTCTGGCACGCCCGTCGAGGGGACGCGGTGGGTCTCACCGCCGACGGCCGCCGCCTCCCCCCGTCCTCCGGCGCCGCGCACCGCCGCCGGCTCCTGACCGTGCTCGCGGAGCTCCCGTGATCCGGAGCCAGGGCGGCTGGCCGGCCCGCCTCCTCCTCCTCGCCAGCCTGGTCGCGCTCGGCCTCGGCGGCGGGATCCGCTCGGGGGTGGCCTGGGTGGCGGCCATCGCGCTGTTCCTGCCCACCCCGCGAGTGGCGCCGGCGGCCTGGTTCGGGGCGCACGCCGGCATCCTGGTCGCGGTCGGCATGATCGCGGCCGGGGGCCGGGGGGAGGAGGGCCTCGCGGTCCTGGTGGGCTGGCTGGCCGTGCACCGCAGCTGGACCGGCACCAGCAGCTCCGACGGGCGCATCGGCGTGCTCTTCGCCACCCTCCTCACCCTGCTGGGCGCGGTGGCGACCGAGTCCTCCACGCTCGGCCCGGTGCTCCTGGCGTGGGTCATCCTCCTCCCGATGGCGCTCCTGCACGTGGAGCTGGGTCGGGTGGGGAGCTGGCGGGCCCCGGTGGTCGCCGCCGCGGTCTCCGCGCTCACGCTCGGGATCTACGCGATCCTGCCACGCCTCCAGGGGGGCTACGGCGCCCGGGCGGCCGGCACCGCGGTCCCGGAGGAGGTCACCCTCGGCGACGACGCCACCGACCCCGGCGACCAGGCGGTGGTGGCCCGGGTCCGGGTCCGCACCCGCGAGGGGGCTCGGGTCCCGGGCCCCCACCACGTCCGCGGGCGCGCCCTGGACCGCTTCGACGGGACGCGGTGGACCACCAGCTTCGACCCGACGCCGGCCGGGCGCGTGGACGAGGGCCTCGCCGACCGCTTCGTGGACGTGGAGCTGCAGCCCATGGCCGGAGGGGTGCTCTTCGGGGTGCCCGAGATGCTCGGGGCCCGCGGGGTCACCGGGGGGGTGGCGAGCGACTCCAACGGCAGCTTCTTCCACCGCCAACCGCCGGTCCGGCTTCGCTACCTGGCCATCTCCAGGGTGGGCCCCCTCCCCGACGCGCTGCACCTCTCGGCCGCCCAGGAGCTGGCCTACCTCTCGCTCCCCCCCGTGGACCGCCGGGTCGCCGACCTCGCCTTCTCCATCGCCCCCGACGAGGACGACCCCCGCCGGCTTGCGCAGGAGCTGGCCGACTGGCTGGACCGCGAGCTGGCCTACGAGGCCAACCCGCCGGCCCCGGTGGGCGACCCGCTCGCCGACTTCCTGCTGGTCCGCCGCTCGGGGCACTGCGAGTACTTCGCCTCGGCGCTGGTGGTCATGCTGCGCCTGCGGGGGGTGCCGGCCCGCATGGCCACCGGCTTCTGGTCAGGGGAGCTCGACGAGGACGGCGAGACCATCGTGGTGCGCCGCGGGCAGGCCCACGCCTGGGTGGAGGTGGGGCTGGCGTCCGGCTGGACCACGGTGGACCCCACCCCGCTGACGGGACGACCCACCTTGCCGCCCGACAACCTCGCCGCCTGGGTCGGGCGGTGGGAGGACCGGTGGAACCGATGGGTGGTGAACTACAACCTGGATCGGCAGATCGAGATGCTGGGCGACGCGGGGCGGCGGGGCGCCGAGCTCACCGGCCAGCCCACCCCCAGCGTCCCCGCCTGGGCCGGCCTGCGGTGGGTCGCGGGGGGCGTCCTCGGCGTGTACCTGGTGGCCATCGTCCTGCAGCTCGTCGCGGGGCGGATCCTCCTCCCCGGGCGGTCCCGCGGCGACCCCCTCACCCGGATCATGGGCGAGGCGCGGGCCCTGGTGCGGCGGCGCGGCTGGCCCATGCCGGCCCACCTCCCGGCGGTCGAGGCCGGCCAGTGGCTGGTGGCGCAGGTGGGGCCCCCCGGAGAGCCCTTCCTCCACCTCGCCTGGGAGGTGTACCGCGCGCGGTACGGGGGCGATCGCGCCGGCGCCGAGGCCCGGGCCCGGAGCTGGCTCGGCGAACTGCGGCGTCTCCCTCCCGCCCCGCGTTGACGACCCCCACGAGGGGATGTAGGTGCGGGGCCTTCACCCGTCCCTGGTTCGAGCCGATCTCCCCCCGGCAGGAGCACGCATGCAGTCCGAGCTGACCGACCTCCCCCTCGGCGATCTGCTGCGCCGCGCGGCCCGGCTCTGGCCCGATCGCCGGGCGCTCATCGGCGAGAGCCGGGTCTGGAGCTGGCGCGAGCTGGACGAGGAGGTGGACCGTGTGGCCTGCCTGCTCGAGTCCGTGGGCTTCCGCCCCGGCGACGCCATCGGCTTCCTCCTCGTGAAGCGCCCCGAGGTCGTGATCGGCTTCCTCGCGTGCGCGCGCATGGGCGCCATCCAGGTCCCCGTGAACTTCAAGCTGCACGCCGACCAGGTGCACGATCAGTTCGCCACGGCGGCCGTGAGGGGCGTGTTCACCGAGCACGCCTTCGAGTCCCTGCTCGTGCAGCTCCTCCCCATCCTCCCCGACCCCCGGAAGATCATCTACGTGGACGCGCCGGGCCGCCACGGGGACACCAACTGGAGCGACCAGGCCGCGTTCGCCGGGCAGCGCACCCGCTTCGTCGCGACGGCGGACACCCCCTGCTACTACAACTACACCAGCGGTTCGACCGGCCGGCCCAAGGGCGCGGTCACCACCTCGCGCAACATCGTCGTCAACGCGGTCGCCACCGCCGAAGGGCTCGGCTTCCGCGAGGACGAGGTGTACCTCGGCATGTTCTCCGTGTTCGCCCACCCGCACGAGCTCTTCCACCGCTCGATCCTCTTCGGTGGCGCCTTCGTGGTCATGGACACGCTGTCGCCGCGGCAGGTCGTCGAGGCCATCGTCACCCACGGCGTGACCTGGATGATGGCGGTGCCCAGCTTCTACGAGATGGTGCTGGATTACTGCGAGGAGGGCCAGGTGGCGGTGCCCTCGCTCCGCGTCATGGAGGCGGGCGGCGCCTACGTCTCCCCCGAGACCCTCGAGCGGATGGAGCACGCCTTCCAGGCCCGCTTCCTCCCGGTGTGGGGCTGCACCGAGGCCACCGGGGTGGGGCTCGGCATGCTGGCCGACGGCCCGCGCCGGCCGGGCTCCACCGGGAAGCCGATCCCCACCTACCAGATCCGCATCGTCGACGAGGAGGGCTACGAGGTCCCGGTGGGGACGGCGGGCGAGCTCTGGATCAAGGGGGACGCCGTCGTCTCCGCCTACGTGAACATGCCCGACCAGACCGAAGCCGCGTTCCAGAACGGCTGGTACGCGACGAGCGACCTCGTCCGCCAGGACAGCGACGGCTTCGTCTACTTCACCGGGCGGCGCTCGGAGATGATGAAGATCGGCGGGATCCGCGTGTTCCCGCTGGAGATCGAGCAGGTGATCGCCCAGCACCCCGAGGTGCGCGACGTGGTGGTGGTCCGCGCCGAGGAGCGCCTCCGCGGGGAGGTGCCGCGGGCGGTGATCGCCTGCCACCCGGGCTCGAAGCTGAACTTCCGCAAGGTGCAGGCCTACTGCCGGGAGCGGATGGCGAACTACAAGGTTCCCCGCATCGTGGAGTTCTGGGCGGAGATCCCCAAGCTCCCCAACGGCAAGATCGACAAGAAGGCGGTGCTGGCGCGCCCGGTGGACCCGAGCCGCGACGAGCGGGCGCGCTGATGCCGTCGCCCACCCTCCTGGTCAAGGACCTCGCCGGGCTGGCGCTCTACTACCCGGGCCAGGCGCTGCTCAACCGTGTGCCCCGCGCCTCGCTCGACCGCTTCGCGCGCGCGGGCGGCCGGGTGGTGCAGCGCATGGGCGACGCCGAGATGCGGGACGAGCTCGAGAAGATCTACCGGACGCGGCCCATGCCCCGGCCCGCGGACGCCATCCTCCGCGACACCTACCAGCTCACGATGTTCAACGAGCTCGAGGTGCTGCGCTACCCGTGGTTGAACCCCTCCACCATCGACGGGGTGTGCGAGATCGTGGGGCGCGAGCACCTCGACGCCGCCCGTGCCCGAGGCAAGGGCGCCATCGTGCTCATCGCGCACTTCGGCGCCAACCAGATGATCATGCCGGCGCTGGGCCACGTGGGCTACCCCATGAGCCAGCTGTCGGCGCCGCCCCCGGTGTGGGCGGAGATCCTCCGCGAGACGCGGACCACGCCCCTCTGGAAGAAGACCCTGGAGCGGCGCTGGGAGCTCGAGAAGAAGCTCCCCGTCCAGCACATCAACGTGTTCCGCTTCCTCCGGCCGGCCTTCGAGGCGCTGGGCCGCAACGAGGTCCTGGGCCTCGCCTTCGACGGCGGGGGCGGGAAGAAGTGGGCCGAGGTCGACTTCCTCGGCCGGCGGGCCAACCTCTCGATCCAGCCGGCCCAGATCTGGCACAAGACGAAGTCGGTCCTGCTGCCCACCTACGTGCTGCGCATGCCCGGCGAGCTGCGGCACAAGGTGGTCATCACCGAGCCCCTGGAGTGGGCCGGGTCGAACGAGGCCTCGATGCAGGCCGTCGCCACCCGGTTCGAGGAGTGGATCTGGCGTTGGCCCGAGCACTACCTGCACTTCCTGCAGATGCGGCGGCGGGTGCGCGGCACCGACGTGTTCCCCCTCTTCCACGACTACCCGCCCGCGGAGCTCCAGATGTCCCCCGAGGAAGCGGAGGAGCACCTGAAGCGCGCGGGAGAGTGGCGGGACAAGGACGAGGCCTCGCCGGGCTAGCCCGGAACGCGCTGGCTGCCCTCGAGCTCCTTCTTCACCCGAGAGCGCAGGTCGTTCAGCCCGAGCTGGGTCCAGTCGTGGTGCACCGAGGCCACCAGGCGGCCCTTGGCCTGGGCGGCGAGCTCCGCGCGCACCTGCCCGAGGAACACGGGCGGCGCGATGAGGACCATGCGCTCGTAGGCGTGGCGGCGAGCCCCCTCGTCCAGGGCGTCGGCCACCGCGCGGGCGAACTTCTCCTCGCCCAGCTTGTGCGGGTCGCCGTGCGCCTGCCCGGCGCCGCGGCCGGCCCCCGGGACGTGCGTGGGGGCGCCGCCCGAGCCGTGCACGACGCGGTGCCCGTGCTCCTTGAGCTCCTCGACCAGGTCCAGCCGCTCGACCAGCTCGTCGGTGGCGTAGATGCGGCCGACATGGGCGTCAGCCACCACGATCCAATGCTTCATCATGCGAGTCACTCCGTGACCCCCCGATGTGCAAACGGCGGACCAGCCGAGAAGCGACGGAGCGACGCCGATCGTCCTCCCCACCGTCCCCGGGCCCATGTGGGATTTCCCACAGCCCCCCGGGCGCTCGCCCCCGCTCAGGTGGGGTCGACGCGTCCGTCCGCGACCCGGTAGCCCCGCCCCGGAGACGCCGACTCCGCCACCGCCTCGACGCAGAACACCCGGGGCGCGTCTCCGTCCAGGGTGCGGGAGGTGGCGCGGTGCGTATGCCCGTGCAGGCAGTGCAGCGTGCCGTGCGCGGCGAGGAGCTCCCGCACGTCCCCGTGGTTGGCGAGCCCGTGCACCCAGTGGTGCAGGACCCGGAAGGGCGGGTGGTGCAGGGCGAGCAGCACAGCCCGGTCGCGGGCCTGATCGAGCAGCTCGCCGAGGTCGGGCAGCTCCGCGAGCACCCCCGAGGAGCGGGTCCAGAACTGCTCCACCGCGGTGGAGAGGGGCACGATCAGGGCGTCGGCCAGCTCCACCAGGCCCCGGCTGGTCGGGGCCCAGGCCGCGAGCGGCCCGTCCAGGGCCCGCGACCAGGCGTCGGGCGCGTAGGCGTCGTGGTTGCCGGGCACCAGCGTGACCTGCTCGGGTCGGAACGGGCTCTCGGCGAGGAGCTCGGCCACGAGCGCGAACTGCTCGTCCCGCGCGTCCTCGGTGAGATCCCCGGTCAGCACGAGGTGGTCGGCCCCGGCGGCCGCGGCGAGCGCGGACCGGGCCCGGGCGATGCGCGCTTCGGCGTCGATGGGCCGCCGCAGCGACAGGTAGCGGAGGCGCCACCAGTCTTCCCCGCGACGCTCGGCGTGGCCGGGCTCGACCAGGTGGAAATCGGAGAGGTGGGCCACGCGTGTCATGCCCCCTGCGTATAGGGGCCTCGTGTCTCCGTGGTGTCACGGACGCGACATCGCGTGACAATCAAGGAACAAGGCGCACTACGCGCGAGTCGCCTTTTTCTTCGACAGCGAATGGACGGTGTCAGGGTGGCGTCTGTGAGGCGTTCGATGGAGGTTCTCGTGTACGCCCGCTCGCTGCTCCCGCTCCTCTTCCTCGGGATGGCCACCCCCACCCTCGCCCTGGCCGGACACGACCACCGCGATGCGCGCTACTACCCGGCCCCGACCGGCACGGTGGTGGTCCTCAACCAGTCCGGGACGGCGATCACCGTCCAGCTGCCGAACCAGTCCCCCCGGACCCTCGCCGCGTGGGAGACGGCGGCCTTCCGCACCCCCGCCGGCGACACCACGGTCCGGTCCACCTACCGCCTGTACGGCCAGGCGATCGCGCTCGACTCCGACCGCGTCTACGTGGTGCCCGGTCGCTCCAGCACGGTGGTGGTGGAGGCCGCCCGGACCGCCCGGGTGCTCGTGACCAACCGCAGCCCGGTGACCGCCCAGGCCCTCCTGGACGGCCGCGAGATCGCCTGCCTCGCCCCCGGGGAGGAGCGCCTCCTCAGCATCCCCGCCCGCCAGGCGACGCTGACGCTCCTGGTGGACGGCCACGTGGTCCGCACCGCGCGCCTCGAAGGTCGCCCCTACGACGAGCCCCGGTACACGGTGGACATGCCCCGGGTCGGCGACGTGATGGCGCACAACCCCCTCCCCATCCCCATCCAGCTGGTCCCCGCCCGCGGCGCGGCCCGGACGGTGGAGCCCTACGGCCGGACGGTGTTCGAGGACGTGCCCATCGGCGCCTTCCAGGTCACCGCGCGCCGGTTGAGCGGCGAGACGGTGGACCAGGACGTCCTCCAGGTCGACCCCTGGACGGCGGTGAGCTGGCGGGTGGACGCTCCCCGCGACGGGCTCGTGGAGCTGGAGAACGAGCACTGGCTCCCGGTCCGGGTCTACGTGGACGGTCGACTGGACCGCTCCCTCGGCCCGGAAGCGGACGCCCGCCTGCTCCTCCCCCTGGGCTGGCACCACCTCGAGGTCCGCGACGAGGCGGGCCGGGAGATCGTGGACACGTGGGTGGAGGTCGAGCGCTACGACACCGCCTGGGTCGACGTCGGGCACGTCCCGCCGCCCTACTCCCGCTCCCACCGCGGTGACGGAGTGAGCGACGGCCGCGGATCCGACCACGAGGACGACGGCCGCTACGACGACCACCAGCCGGCCGACTCGGGCTACTCGCGCCGCTGAGCGTCCCTACCGAGGCCTCCGCCCTCTCCGGGCGGGGGCCTTCCGGCTTGGGGCCTCCGCCTCACCAGGTCCACGCCCACAACCACGGTCGGGCGATCATGCCGGTGTAGCTGGTCCGCACCTCCCCCTCGGCGTTCACCACCACGGTGGTGGGGAGGGTGGAGGCTCCGTAGGCCCGCGCCACCTCCGCGTCGGCGCGGAGCACTTGCGCGAGCGGGAGCCCGTGCTCGACCGCGAAGCTGCGGAGCGCGTCCGGCGTGCCGTCCATGGCCACGAAGAGCACGGGGACATCCGGGTTGGCGGACGCGAACCGCACCAGCTCGGGGAGCTCCACCCGGCACGGAGCGCACCAGGTGGCCCAGAAGTTGAGCACCACCGTGCTCCCCCGGAGGCTGGCGAGCTCGACGGTCGCGCCCTCGAGGTTGGGGAGGGCCAGCGGCGGCGCCATGGTGGGGAGCGATGGTCCGCGGACCCAGCCGATCACGAACCAGAGGGCCGCCACGGCGAGGGCGGAGCCCCCGAGATCCCGCACCCACCGCCCCCAGCGGCGCACCGCGGGCTCATCGGGCTCGTCGTCCGGAGCCCGGACGGGAAGGTCGGGCGGGGTCACGGCGGCGGGGCTACGGGCAGAGCTCGGGGAGCCAGGGCGGGCCCAGCGCGAGGACCTCCGCGTACAACGCGTCCATCCGCCGGGTCGCGTGCTCGGAGAGGTCCGTCCACTCGTGCGGATCCGTCTCGAGGTCGTAGAGCTGCCGGTCCAGGCAGTAGCCCCCGCTCCCGTCGGCCACCGTGTCCAGCACGAGCTTCCAGCGGCTGCCGGCGAGGTAGGCGAGCGCCTCGTCGTCGTCCACCCCGGTGGTCTCCCAGCCCAGGTCGAAGGACTCGACCAGCTGCCGACGCGGGGCGAGCGCGCGGGGGGACAGCGAGGTCAGGCCGGCGCGGAGCATCGGGGTGATGGCGCGGCTGGGATCGGTGGTGCCGCGCAAGGTCCCCAGCAGAGAGAGCACGGTGTCGTGCAGGTCCAGGGTGGCCACCGGCACCGAGCTGCGGACCCCGGCCTCGGGGTACACGTCGCTCGTGGGCTCCTCCCCGTCCGCGAGGGCGAGCCAGGCCTCCCCGTCGGTGATGATGAGGGGCACGTGGATGCCGGACTGGTAGACCGTCCCCTTCCCGTTGCTCGCCCGGGAGCCACGGTCCGAGTAGTTGCCCTCCTGCACCCGACCCACCGTGCCGTTGTCCGCGGTGAGGATCACCACCGTGTCGCCCAGCTGGTCGGGATCGATCCCCTCGAGCAGCGCGGCCACCCGGTCGTCGAGACACTCCACCAGGTCCCGGTAGACGATCTTGGCCACCTCGTCGGTGTTGCTCCCGCTCTTGTTGGTGTCGGCGCAGGTCCCGTCGGCCACGCAGGGGTCCCCCGGGCAGCCCGCCTCGGAGAGCTCGCCGCTGTCGTACCGGCCGCCGCTCTCGGTGTGAGGGGCGTAGAAGTTGACCGACGCGAACCACTGCCCCGGCTGGTCGTTGATCCACTCCGTGGCGGCGTCCACCACCACGTCGTCCGGCCAGGTGGTCTCGAGCCACACGTCGGTGTCGGGAGCGCTGGCGCCGGGCCACTCCATGGCTTCCCAGGCGTCGTAGTCGGCCACCCCCCCTTCGAGGCTGCCCAGAAAGGCGTCGAAGCCGAACTCGATCGGCGGTGGGGTGCCGGCCACCACCAGCTCGGTGGCGGAGCCGAGCGACCAGGACGCGCTGGCCGAGCCGACGTTGCCGATGTGCCACTTGCCGAAGACGCCGGTGGCCACGCCGGCGGCCTGGGCGGCCTCGCCGAGGGTGTACCAGTCGGCGTCCACCGGACCGGGCTCGTACGACGGGAGCGCCGTCCCCACCCCGTTCTGGAAGGACCAGACGCCGGTGTGGATCGCCACCCGGGTGGGGGAACACATGGGCGAGGCCCAGGTGTGGTCGAAGCTGACGCCGGCGTCCTGGAGCGCGGTGAGCGTCGGGGTGGCGGGCATGAACTCGGGCACGTCGTGGCCGTAGTCCGCGAAGCCCTCCACCTTGTCCACGCCCACGTCGTCGAGGATGACCAGGAGCACGTTGGAGGCGTACGCGGGGGTCGACGCCGCCGCGAAAAACGCAGCCAACAGGGCCGACGACGTCCGGGGGAGTCGCATGACAGCACGAGTGTGCCCCGGCGCCGCCAGCCTTGTCAAGCGCGGGTCAACCCCCGCGGAGCGCGGCGGAAGCGCCGGCGTAGCCCCTGGGGTTCGCGCGATGCCATTCCCACGCCGAGCCCACGATGGCGTCGAGGTTCTCGTACCTCGGGGCCCAGCCGAGGCGGGCTCGGGCCCGGGCCGATCCGGCCACCAACATGGCAGGGTCCCCCGGGCGCCGCGGGCCCACCTCTACCGGTACCGGGTGGCCGGTGACCCGACGCACCGCCTCCACCACCTCCATGACCGTGTAGCCCTGGCCCCCGCAGCCGAGGTTGTAGCGGGCCGAGCCGGAGCCCACCGCGTCGATCGCCCGCGCGTGCGCGTCGGCGAGGTCCAGGATGTGCACGTAGTCGCGCACGCAGGTGCCGTCGCGGGTGGGGTAGTCCCCCCCGTGGATGGTGCAGCGCTCCGCCTGGCCGAGCGCCACCCGGATGAGGTTGGGGATGAGGTGGGTCTCGGGTTCGTGGTCCTCCCCGAACCGGGCCGTGGCCCCCGCCGCGTTGAAGTACCGCAGGCAGATGGAGCGCAGGCCGCAGGCCCGCTCGTACCACCCGAGCGCATCCTCGAAGGCGAGCTTGGTGGCGCCGTAGGGGTTCGCGGGGGCCTTGGGATCGTCCTCCTCGATGGGGAGCTTCTCGGGCTGCCCGAAGATCGCGCAGGTGGACGAGAACACCAGGCGATCGGTGCCCGCCGCGCGCATGGCCTCGAGGAGGGAGACGCCGCCGCCCACGTTGTTCCGGAAGTACTTGCCCGGATCCCGCACCGACTCCCCCACCAGGGCGTAGGCCGCGAGGTGCATCACCACGTCGATCCGGTGGGCCTTCAGCGTGGCGGTGAGGTGCTCGGTGTCGTGCAGGCTGCGCTCCACGAACACCGCCCGACCGTCCACCGCGGCCCGGTGGCCGGTGGAGAGGTCGTCGTACACCACCACCTCGTCGCCCCGGTCGAGCAGGTACTCCGTGGTGACGCTGCCGATGTACCCGGCGCCGCCGCTGACCAGGACGCGCATGTGACCTCCGCTGCCCGCGTAGTCCAGCGTCGGTCGGGCGGGCAAGGAGTTTCGGCGATCGCCGCGTCGCTATCGGACCGGCCGCCAGGCGGCGGGGTCGGTGTACACCTCGCCGAGCCCCTCCTCGAAGCCGAACTTGACCGGTCCCGGCCCCGACACCACGAGCTGCCCCTTCAGCCACACGTCGGACTCCATGAAGTCGCGCACCTCCACGGTGTGCACCCCCGGGCTGAGCGACACCAGCTTCTTGGTGTCGCCGACGCGGAACTCCGCGACCTTCTCGCCGTCGATCCACACGTTGCACCAGTCGGTGCCCTTGGGGAGGAGCTCCACCACGACCGGGCCGGCCGCCACGGGCGGCGGGGCGACCGGAGGCAGGGGTTGGCCCGGGTCGAGGCGGATCTGGGTCCCGCGAGAGCCGACCAGCGCCCCCACGTCCACCGCGACCCCGCCCGCGCCGGCGTGCACCGACACCGCCGACGGGCTGGTCGCGGTGATGCCCGTCACCGCGAAGCTCCGACCGCGCCACTCCACCCGGACCTCGATCCCGTCGGGGGTCATGAGCTCGAGGGTGGCGATGGGCCGGTCGCTCGTGGTGCGCGCTTCGATCACGTGGAGCTGGTCGGGCGAGAGCTCGAGCCAGGCCGGGCCGGCGTCGAAGAGCGGGACGGTCTCCCCGTCGACCCGGAGGACGGCGGGCGACGAGGCGGAGAGACCGAGCGAGCCCGCGAAGGCGACGGTGAGCAGGGGGAGCATGAAGCCTCCGGGTCAGCGAAGAAACGACGCCGGGTCCCGCTGCATTTTCGCGAGGAGGGCCCCGGTGACGATCCCTGACCGCAAGCGTACCTCGTCGGCGGGCGCACCGAGCGCCGCCGCCAGCCGGTCCACCGCCGCGGGGGCCAGCGAGCGCTCGCCGGCCTCCACCTTGCAGAGCTGGGCGGCCGAGACCCCGACCCGCGCCGCGAGGTCCTGCTGGGACCAGCCGTGCTCCGCCCGGGCCTCGCGCAGCCACGCCCCGAAGCGGGCGGCCGGGGTCCGATCGTCCTCGGCGTCCGATGCGGTCGGGGCGGAGGGAGCGGCAGGCGCGCCCGGGCCGCCCTCGCCCCGCTCCACCACCGCCCAGGCGCTGTGGGCGTGGATGCTCTCCACGTTCTCCACCTCGACCCGCAACCACGCGGCGCGGCCCTCGAGGCGCAGCACGACCTCGCGGGCGAGGTCCTCCACGAAGCGCGGGTGATCGTAGGCCCGCTCCGTGACGTACTTCTCGTCCTCCCGCTTCAGGAGCGGCCAGAGGGGGCAGGAGGCGCTCGCCTCGACCGCCTCCACCACGTCCTCGATCCACACCATCTCCGCGCTGCGCAGGCGCACGCGCACGTAGCCCCGCTGGTTGTGCGCTCCGCGGTCCGAGACGGCCTTGGAGCAGGGGCAGAGCGTGGTCACCGGGACCTCGACCTCGAGCTCGAAGGCGAAGGACTCCCCGTCCCGGGAGGCGTGGAAGGCGGCCGCGTAGGCGAGCAGGCTCTCGGCCCCGCTGACGGGCGCCACGCGCCGCATGAAGTAGGGGAAGCGGACGTCGAGCTGGGCGACGCGGGCCCCGAGCCGGCGCTGGACCTCGGCGCAGAGCCCGGGGAGGCTGCGGAGCGAGAGGTCCGCCGAGGCCGACTGCAGCACCTCCACGAAGCGGGACATGTGAGTGCCCTTCACATCTCCCGGGAGCGCCACCGTCGCGTCGATGGCGGCGACGGTATGCTGGGTGCGGTGCTCGCGATCCCACACGGTGATGGGCAGCTGCAGGCCCTTGATCCCGACGCGATCGAGCGGGATGCCGCGCGGGTCGGCGTGGGAGGCGTGGTCGGGGAGCGCGTGGCGGAGGGCGGACATGGCCGCGCGTCTACCCCGATTGACGATAACGTCAAGCCATGATTGACCGAACTGTCAACCACCCCCTCGGCCCGGCCCGGCCGCCAGGGCCCGCCCGTCGCGATAGGACCGCCCGGTGACCACCACCTGCACCCGCCGCCTCGAGTGGGACGCGATGCACCGCATCCCCCGCCACGAGTCCAAGTGCGCGGCCTACCATGGCCACCGCTACGCCGCCGAGCTCACCTGCCTCGCCCACCTGGACGACCGCGGTCGCGTGGTGGACTTCGGGGTGGTGAAGGAGCGGGTCGGGAGCTGGATCGACGCCAACTGGGACCACACCGCGATCCTGATGGACGGCGACCCGGACCCGGCGATCGCGGCGCTGGCCGCCTCCAACGCCGCTCACGGGCGCCCGGTCTACTGGATGAGCCGCCCCCCCACCGCCGAGGTGATCGCCGAGGAGCTCGCGGTCATCGCCCAGCGCCTCCTGGCCGACACCGGCGTGCGCGTGGTGCGGGTGCGGGTGTGGGAGACCCCCAACGGCTCCGCGGAGTGGACGGAGGGGCCGGGTGCCGTGGACCGGTAAGCTCCTCGGCGGGCTCTTCGGCGGGCTCGTGGGCGGTCCGCTCGGGATGGCGGCGGGGGCGGCGCTCGGCCACTGGGTGGCGGACGGCGAGACGCCCACCGACGACCCGGACGGCCCGCTGGTGCTCGATCGGCTCGCCTGCCAGCACCACGTCTTCCGCCCGGACGGCCCCGGCCTGCTGGTCACCCCGGAGTGGGAGGCGCGCGGCCTCGACGGCGAGGTGGTGGCTGTGCGCGTGCGCCTGGGCGGGCGCGCCTGGAAGGCCGACGTGGAGGTCGAGGCCGACCCCGAACGCTGCGCCCTGCCCGAGGTGTTCATCCCCTACCGGCACGTGGAGGCGGCCGCGGAGCAGGTGCTGGTGGAGGTGCGCCTCCAGGCGGGAAGGGTCACGCTCACCCGGCGCAGCGTGGTCTCCGTCCCCACCCCGGTGCGCCGACTGGGTGGGAGCGGACCCGCCCGGGTGGTGATGGCGCTCTTCGCCTGCGCCCGCGCCGGCGACCGCGCGATCACCCGGGAGGACGTACGCTTCGTGCGCGCCCGCTTCGAGGAGGCCTACCCCCTCGACGACGAGGGCCGGGTCTGGCTCCGCGCCTGGATGCGCGAGCTCCGCGACGCCGCGCTGCCGCGCCTCGCCGCCGACAAGGTGGCGGCCCGCCTGGCGCGCCACGTGGAAGGGGCGGACGCCGCCGACGTGGTCCGCTGGGTCATGCACGGCGCGCGCGCGGCCTGGCCCGGAGAGCCGCAGGAGGCCTGGATCGCCGATTTCGCCGCCGCGCTCGGGGTGGGCGAGGTGGACGCGCTCTGGGCCGAGGTGGACGCCAACCCCGCCGAGCCGAGCCGGGTCGCCGCCGCCGCCGTGCTCGGCGTCTCCGTGGACGCCGACGCCGAGACGCTCCGAGCCGCCTGGCGCCACCTGGTCGGGGTGAACCACCCCGACCGGCACCCCGGGGACGAGGCGGGCGCCACCCGCCGGACCGCGCGCATCAACCGGGCCTACGCCGTGCTCCGCGGCGGGTGAGACGGCGGCTCAGGGGGCGCCCACCAGGAAGGCGCGATCCAGCCCCGCCATGGGATCCGCCCGGCCGGCGGCGAACGACGCCCCCGCGTCCACGCGCTCGCACCACGCCGCCGGCATCCCCGGCTCCATGCACCACGCGCCCGCGCCGTGGAGCACCTCGCCCGCGTCCGGGAGCCCGTCGGTCAGCCGGAGCAGGCAGGTTGCGGTCTCCTCCGGGTCCACGACCCGGCAGCTCTGCATCACCAGCGGACCGACCGCGGCGCAGGTCCAGCAGGGCTCGTCGGGCGCCAGGCCCGAGCGGAGCACCCCGACCAGCTGCTCGGCGCGGGCGCGGGCGGCCTCTCCCGTCAGTCGGCGGTTGTGCGCGGCGTCCCCCCCGAGGCCGGCGAAGCCGAGGTTCCACGCCGCCCCTCGTCCGAAGGCCGCGGCGTCGGCGCCACGCTGTCGGAGGGCGGCGTTCAGGGACGCGATCCCCTGCCAACCGGCCGCCGGCTCGGTGAGGCCCTGCGCGAAGGCCTCGACCGCCTGCGAGCGCCCGCGGACCACCTCGTAGCCCTCATCCCAGCCCAGGCGGCCCTGACGCACCGCGGCCGCCGCGGCGTAGCCCTCGAGCCGGCGGAGCCAGGCCTCGGTCAACGGGTCCGCGCCGCGCGCTCGGGCGAGCCGCTCCGGACTGAGCCGCCAGACCGCGATCCACGCGAAGCGGAAGGGGGACACGGCCCGGACGGAGAGGATGCCCGGGTCGATCCGCGCGCGGCCCAGCGCCTGGGCCCACCCGGCCCCGACCGGGACGAGGACGAGGAGCGCCGCGAGCCCGGCCACGAGCCGCCGCCCGCCCCCACGCGCCCACGCGAGCCCGACGCCTGCCCCGGCGACGACGGTGAGGACGAAGAACCAGGGGGCGTGGTACCGGATGTTGAGCACGCGGGCCTGGGAGCCCGAGCGGGGCACGGTGAAGCCGGCCAGGGCGAAGAAGAGCGCGAAGGCGAGCGCCGCGAGCACCCACGCCCGAACCCCACCCCGCTTCCCCGGGGGCGCGCCCCACCAGGCCAACAGCGCGGCGAGCCCGACCCCGGCCAGCCAGGCGGCGGTGAGCCCCTCGACCCCCCGGAGCGAGAGGAACAGGCGGGTGGAGAGCTCGTCGGGACGGGCCAGGAGGCCGAGGCGGCGGACCACCTCCCCCCACCCCTGCGGCGCGAGGTTCCCGCTGATGCCCATCGCGTAGTAGCCGGCGTCCCCCTGGGCGGCCGGGACGAGGAGGAGCAGCAGCCCCGCGCCGAGGCCGACGAGCAGGCTCGCCGCCGCCCGCGGCTGGGCGCGCCACCGCCAGAGCTGCCAGGGCACGAGCACCACCATGGCGTACGCGGTCGTGCGGCTGAACCAGAGCGCCATCCCCAGCCACAGGCCGAGGAGCCAGGGGCGCGGCCCGGCGGCGAGGAGGAAGGCGACGGCCACCAGGAGCGCCGACTCGGCGTGGTTCCCCCACAACATGAGGGAGAGCTCGGTGAGCCCGAGCGGGGGGACCGCGAGGAGGCCCAGGGCACCCCAGGCCGCGGCGCGCCCCACCCCGCGGTCCACCGCGAGGAAGACCGCCACCAGCGTGGCGCCGGTCCACGCGAGCGCGATGGCCTTCCACGCCAGGAAGGAGTCCCCCGCCGCGGCCAGCACCGGCGTCGCCACGCCGGCGAGCACGGTGCAGCCGCCGCAGAAGGACTTGTACTGCAGGGCGAGGATCTGGTCCCACAGGCCGGCCTGCCCCGCGAACCAGGCAACTCCGGCCGAGTGCGCCTCCTCCCAGTTCCAGTAGCGGCCCGGGTCGGTCAGGAGCCGGCTGGCGTCGAGGCCCAGCCGGACCGCCACCAAGAGCGCGACCCCCAGCGCGGTGCGGCTCAACGAACCCGGACCACGGTGGCCTCGGCCTCCCCGCGCGCGAACCGGACACGGAGCGGGTCGCCGGGGGCGAGCGTGGTGGCGTCCGTCACGACCCGCCCGCCCACGTCCACCAGGGCGTAGCCGCGGCGCAACACCCGGAGCGGGGAGAGCGCGTCGAGCCGTTGGGCCCGGGCCTCCAGGCGGTCGCGACGCCGCTCCAGCTGCCGTCCGGCCGCCGCCGCGAGCCGCTCGTCCAGCTCGTCCAGGCGCAGGCGCCCGCGCTCCACCCGGTCCCGGGGGTGCACCAGGCGCACCCGACCGAGCTGCTGGCGGGCCGAGCGGACCCGCCGCTCCATCGCCACCCGCAGGCGCTCGGCGAGCTCCCCCAGGTCGGCGACCAGCGCGTCCCGCTCGGGCACGACGAGCTCCGCCGCGTGCGACGGCGTGGCGGCCCGTACGTCGGCGGCGAGATCGCACAAGGAGGTGTCCGTCTCATGGCCCACGGCCGAGACCACCGGGAGCGCCGAGGAGGCCACGGCGCGCACCACCAGCTCCTCGTTGAAGGCGGCGAGGTCCTCGGCCGAACCTCCCCCGCGCCCCACGATGAGCACCTCGGAGCGACCGTGCCGGTTCAGGAGCTCCACCGCCGCCGCGATCTCCGCCGCCGAGCCTTCGCCCTGCACGCGGCAGGGCGCGAGGTACACCGTGACCCCCGGGAACCGGTGCGCCAGCACCCGGAGGATGTCCTGGAAGGCGGCGCCGGTGGGGCTCGTGGCCACCCCGATGGCCGTGGGGTGCGACGGCAGGGGGCGCTTGCGCTCGGGGTCGAAGAGGCCCTCCGCGGCCAGGCGACGCTTGAGCGCCTCGAGCCGTGCCGCCAGATCCCCCGCCCCCGCCGCCTGCAGCCCGCGCACCACCAGCGAGAAGGTGCCCCGCTGCTCGTACACGTCGAGCCCTCCGCGGGCGATCACCCGCTCGCCCTCCCGCGGCTGGCGGCGAAGGCGCTGGTTGTCCCCTCGGAACATCACGCAGGCGAGCGTGGCCCCCTCGTCCTTGAGGCTGAAGTACCAGTGGCCGGAGCCCTGGTGGAGCTTGTAGCCCGAGACCTCTCCCTCCACGGAGACGTCGGGGAACTCGCCCTTCAGCGTCCCCTTCACCTCACCCACGAGCTGGCTGACGCTGTAGCGCTCCACCGCCCCGCCCTATCCGGCGGCGCCCGACCCGGAGCGGCCCGGCCGCAGGAAGAGCCCGACCACCGAGACGAGGAGCCCCAGCGCGGCGACGGGGAGCAACCGGGCCGGCAGCCCAGGATCGTAGGACCAGGCCACGGTGTGGGTGCCCGCGGGCAGGGCCACCGCCCGGTGGATGACGTCGGCGTGGCCCACCGGCGCCCGGGCGCCGTCCAGGGTGGCGGTCCAGCCCGGGTACCAGGAATCGCCGAGCACCAGCGTGCCGGGCCCGGTCGCCTCGATCTCGACGTGCTGGTCCGTGTAGCTGCGGATCGTCGCCGTCCCCCCCCCGGCGGCGCAGCCTTCGGCGAAGGACACCCCGGGCTCCTGCTCGATCACCACCGTGCGCAGCGGATCCTCCGCCTGAACGGCGGCGAAGGCGTCGTTCACGTCGGCGGCCATGCGCACGCAGGGCACCACGCGCACGCGGGGCAGGGCGCCGGGGTCCTCGTAGAGGGTCCAGGCGGTCCCGCCGGCGGTGTGCCCGGTGTGCAGCGGCCGGAGGCCCGGGATGACGTGCGTGGACCCGATCCAGCGGATGGACATGCGCCGGGCCAGCTCCTGTCGGGCCAGGTAGCGGTCCACCTTCTGGGGCCCGGTGTCCCCCACGTCCAGCCCCGCGAGCGCGAGGAGCGCGTCGTTGCGGAGCATGAGCAGCGGGCCGGGGATGATGACGTCGCTCGTTCCCCAGAGGAGCCCCATCGAGGCCGTGCCCAGGACCGTGTCCAGCGCGGGGTCCACGCGGCGGTCCAGGATGGTGGTCCGCGGCCCGCCGGCCTCGGTCATCGCCGGGGCCAGCCAGGGCGGAGCCGCCTCCACCTCGGCGCGGGGCACACGCGGATGGAAGTCGTGGCCGAAGCGCCAGAGCTCCGCCATGGCCAGGAGCGCGAGCAGCCGCGGGTGACGCAGCGCGACCGCGCAGGCTACGAGGAGCAGCACCGGCAGCCACACCCGGTCCGAGAGCACGCTCGTGGTCTCCCACGCCTCGGCCCAGATCTGCCCCACCTTGGCGGGGATGGCCGCCTCGGGGACCACCTCGGGAGGCGGGAGCACCGCCTCGGCGAGCGGGGGCAGCTTGAAGGGGGGCGGAGCCATCTCCAGCTTGGCCTCGTAGCGAGCGGTCAGGGCGGCCCGGATGGGCTCCTCGCCGAGCCGGAGGAGCATGCCGCCCCCCACCAGGCCGAGCCCGAGGAGCCAGGCCGCCGCGAGCATCCACCGACGCGGAACGTGGGGGCGGGGGAGCACGCGCAGGGTGGAGAGGCCCTCCGCGGCCAGGACGGCGAGCGCGAGGGTGAGCCAGATGGCGAAGCGGACCGGGAACCGGAAGTAGCCGTAGCCGGGGAGGAGACGGACCAGCGCCCAGAGCGGGCCACCGACCATGAGCAGGAGCGCCACCCCGGCGAGCGCCGCCCACCCCGGGTTGCGACGCGCGCCCAGGAGCGCGAGCACCACCACGGGGATGCCCAGGTAGAAGCACATCTCCCAGTAGTTCTCCCCCGAGCCCCAGTACGAGGTGCCCCGGTGGTAGTAGGTCTGGGCGACGTCCGCCGGGCGGTCGAACCCGAACAGCTCGGGAAGGACCACGTTGAAGACCTCGAGGGGCGGCAACCCGCCGATGTTGGCGAAGAGATCCCCGACCCCCCCCTCCCGCATGGAGAAGCGGGAGAGCTCGATGCTGGCGAGGAGCTGGGGCGACGCCACGAGCCCCCCGAGCGCCACCGCGCCCCCCCACCAGAGGAGCGCCCGGCCCCGGAGGGTGGCCGCCGCGTGGACGGCGAGCAGCAGGCCCCCGAAGGCCGCCGCCTGCGGGTGCCCCGCGAGCCCCATCATCCCCACCGACAGCGCGACCCAGGCCCAGCGCGCCGTGGCGGCCCCGTAGAGCGCCCAGCCCATCCACGAGAGCCCGTGCAGCATGCCGAGGTAGAGGGTGTGGGACACGAGGAAGCCGGACCAGGCCCACACCGCGCCGCCGAACAGCGCGGGCAGTTGGCGCAGTCCGCGCGCCCGCAAGAAGGCCGTCAGCCCCAGCGCGGCCCAGACCTGGTGCGCGAGGACGCTCCAGTTCAGCGCGTCCGGGCCGGGGAGCAGCGCGAAGAGCAGCATCCCCGGGGGGTAGAGGAACCCGGTCTCGCCCTCGGCCAGCAGGGGGTACCCGTTCGCCGTGCCGGACGACCACCAGGGGATCACCCCCTGGAGCCACTGCGCCGCGCCCCACACCCGCCACGGGTAGTGGTGGTGCCGCAGGTCGTGGTGCCAGTACACCCCGGCCCCGGTCGCCGCGTCCGGAGCGAAGAGCACCGCCACCCCCACGAAGAGGGCGATCGCGACGAGCCAGTCCCGGCGGTTCATGGCCCCCGGTCTACCTCGGATGGCCCCCCCGAGCGAGGTCCGCGTCTTCGAGTCGATCCCGGCGGCGCTCGAGCACCGCGACGCGCTCGCGCCGGAGGACCCAGGCGACCAGTCGATCGCGCTCCATCGGGTCGTCGCCGGCGAACTCCACCCCCACCACCAGCGCCGGGCCGGTGCGGGTGTCCACCCGGGCCGACCGTCGGACCAGGCCGCGGCGGACGAACACGCCGTAGTCCAGCGCGAACTCGAGGCGACCGAGCGACTGCCCCTCGGCGAGGTCGTCGTCCTGCTCGTCGGCGAGGAGCCCGAGGCCGCCGGCCGACAGGTTCAGGAGGCTGCGCCGCCGCACCCCGTCCACGTCGCACACCCGCACCCAGGCGCCGGGGTCCGGGGCCACCCGCACCCAGGCCCGCCGCTGGACCTTCCGCACGAACTGGGGCGCGGAGAGCACCAGGTAGTTCAACCCGGCCTGCACGAGGGTGGCCACGAAGTCGTGGATCGCCCCTTGGTGGCGCGCGTGGAGGTTCACCACCGCGCCCGCCACGGGCGGTCCCGTGCGGTCCATCCACTTCACCACCTCGAACACCACGTCGCCGTTCCGACCGTCCCGCGAGCTGGGCAGCACCGCGCAGCGGAGCGGGGAGCCCGCGAAGTGGGCGATGATCGGCTCGCCCGCGTCCGCCGCGGAGGAGAGGAAGCTGAAGGCGTTCAGCAGGTGGACCATCTCCCTGGGCATCGGATCGGGAGGGGCGCCGCCGTAGTGGCTCGGGGCCTCTACCCCTAACCGCCTTCCCCCTGCGCCCTCAGGGAGCGTCGATGTAGCCCATGGCCTCGAGCTGAGCGCGGGTCGCGGCGTCCGCGCCGCTGCTGTCGATGGTCTGGCCGAGGCACGCGGCCACGTTCTGCCGTCCGGCCTCCACCGCGATGGGCTGCCACTCCGCGATGTTCTGCAGCTCGCCCGGGTCCGAGGCGAGGTCGTACACCTCCTCCCGACCCTCCTGACCCCGGATGTACTTGATCCGGTTCGGCGAACGCACCCCGCACAACTGGCCCTCCACGAGCGAGGCGCCCACCCGGCCCCGGAGGAGCAGCGGCTGGGGCTCGAGCTCGTCGCCGCGGACCCAGGAGAGGAGCGGCACCGAGCCGGTGCCCGAGAGCAGCGGCAGACCGGTGTACTCCATCAGGGTGTTGGCGATGTCCGCCACGTTCACCGCCTGCGCCACCGAGCTCCCGGGCGTGGCGCGCCGGTCGCTCGTCCACACCACGAGGGGGACCCGGAGGACCTCCTCGTAGATGCCGTGGTGGTTGAAGTTGATGTCGTGCTCGCCCAGGCTCTCCCCGTGGTCGGCCACGAAGACCACCATCGCGTTCTTCAGCACGCCGGCCCCCTCCAGCCCCTTCAGCAGGAGGTCCACCATCTCGTCGGTGTACTCGACCTCGTGGGCGTAGAGCTCGCGCAGCGCGCTGCGCTCGGCCTCGGTGTAGGCGTAGCCGGGCTCCTGGGCGAGGATCGCGCGGTGGTCCACCGGGTTGGGCTGCCCGTCGTGGCGCTCGTAGGGCGAGTGGGGATCGAAGAGGTGCACGAAGAGGAACATCGGCCGGTCGGACGGTTCGGACGCCCAGAGCAGCGCGCGCCGGATGGTCTCGGGGGAACCGCGCTCGAGGAGGAAGGGGAACCGCGCCGGATCCCCGAAGCGCATGAGCAGGGGGAGGGCCACCTTCGCGGCGCGCACCTCGGTGACGCCCCGCAGGAAGGGGAAGAAGTCGTCGTCGTAGACGTGGAAGCCCTGGTCGATGCCGGTGGCGCCGTCCACCGCGAAGGAGGACACGAAGGCGCCGGTGCGCCAGCCCTGGAGCGCGAGCTGCTCCGTCACCGACAAGAACCCGGGCCGGAGCGGCATGCCGTTCGAGAGCACGTCGTGCTGGGAGGGTTGGAGCCCGGTCAGCATGGAGGTGTGGGAGGGGAGGGTCTCGGGGAGCGCGGTCACCGCGTCGCGGTACACCACCCCTTCCGCCCCCAACCGGTCGATCACCGGGGTGCGGAGGTGGCTCCCGTAGAGGCCGAGGTGGTCGGCCCGGAGCGTGTCGATGGAGATGAGCACCAGGTTGGGTGCGCCAGGGGGGGCCGCGGCCCCGGAGGGCCCCGCGGGACCTCGGACCGCCACTGCGAGCCCGACCAGCACCAGGGCGGACGCCGTCGCCAACGGCCGCCATCCCAGCCCCGGCGCGCCCCCGATGAGCTGGCGCCGCATCCAGTAGCCGGCGTTGTACCAGGCGAGCGCACCCAGGATGGCGCACAGCGCCAGCATGCCCACCGCCGCCGGGTCGCGCTCCTGCCGGTGCAGCTCACGCGCGAGCGGGACGAGGAAGAAGGCCGCGATGAGCAGCGACCCCAGGGTGATGCCGAGCCGGTAGCGCTTCCATCGCTGGAGGCGGGTGAGCTGGGCGACGAGACCGCCCGCCACCCCGGCGCCGAAACCGAGCGCCGCGTCGAACCCCACCGCGGCCAGGCCGAGCACCGCGGACTCGGCCGCGGTCATGGGCAGCGCGAGGCTGACGGCCAGCCCGACCGCCTCGATGCCGCCCACCAGCGCGCCCGTGGCGGCGCACAGGTTCGCGATCCGCAGCCAGGACCAGCGATCGGGGACGGGCAGCAGGTCGAAGCTGTCGTCGTGGACGTACTTCATTCGATGTAGCCGAGCGCCTCGAGCGCACGCTGGGTCTCCGCGTCGTTCTCGGCCGCGATCACCTTCCCGCCGCTCCGGATCATGCCGTCGAGCGCCGTCTTGGCTTGCTCACCCCGGGGGGACGGGAACAGGTTCTGCAGCTCGCCCGGGTCGGCGGCCAGGTCGAAGAACTCCGGGCCCTTGTCCTCGTAGAGGATGAGCTTCTCCGCGGGCGCCCGCAGGGAGTGGGAGATGGGGGGCTTCTCCACCATGCGCCCGGCCACGGTGGAGCTCACCGTGGGGGTGTTCCGGCACTCGCCACCCGCCAGCTCGGGCGCGCGCGAGAGGCCGGCGCGGGCCTGCCCGTCCTGGATCCCCACCAGGTCGAGCAGGGTGGGAGCGAGGTCGATCCCGGCGGTGGGGCAGGGCACACGCACGCCGGCGCGCACGCCGGCCGGCCAGCGCACGATGAGGGGGATGCGCAGCGAGGGATCGTAGAGGTCGTCGCCGTGGTCGAAGAAGTAGTCGTGCTCGGTGAGCGACTCTCCGTGGTCGGCGGTGATCACCACGATGGTGTTGTCCAGGCGGGGTCCGAGCGCGTCGAGCAGCTGGCCGATGGCGTCGTCCACCAGCTCGATCTCCTTGTCGTAGGCGCGCGTGAGCCAGTCCGCGGAGGTGATCTGCCGGGCGGGAGCGGGCCAGTAGGGCGGGAGATCGAGCGGCGGGCCGTCGGTGGGGGGCGGCCCGAGCTCCGCGTTGGCGGGCGCCTCGTAGGGGCCGTGCGGGTCGTAGAAGTGGACGAAGGCGAAGAACTCGCTGTGGCGGTTGGCCCGGAGCCAGGGGAGGGCGCGGGCGAGCACCTGGTGGGCGGGGCGCTCGCGGAGCGCGTGCTCCTTGACCGCGAACTGGTTCCAGCCCTTCACCAGGGTGAGCGTCTGCACGCCGCCGAACCGCCCGAAGTCGTCGTCCCAGACGTCCATCGACTGGTTCCAACCGTACTTGCCGTGGAGCGGGAAGCCGCTCACGAAGCCGCCCGTGACGTAGCCCTCCCCCTTGAGCGCGTGCCAGACCAGCGCCGGGCGATCCCCGAGGTTGGTCCCGTTGGAGATGATCCCGGACTGGTACGGGGCGATGCCGGTGAACATCGCCAGGTGGGACGGCTCGGTGATCGGGGCGTTGGCGATGGCCTGCTCGAACACCACCCCCTCGCGGGCGAGACGGTCCAGGTGGGGCGTACGCGCCGGGCCCCCGTAGGGACCGAGGCGGTCGTGCCGGGTGGTGTCCATGCTGACCACCAGGATGGAGGGACGCTCCCCGGGCGCGCCCCCGGTGGGCTGGGCGCGGGCGAAGGCCACGCCGCCGGACACCAGGGCCACCGCCACGGCCGCCCAGCGGAGCGGGCGCTCCACGCGGACCAGCAGCGGGTGGACGAGGAGCCCGAGCCCGAGCCCGGCGAAGAAGATGAGCGACATCCCCCCCCAGACCCGCGGGTCGCGCACGAACTCGTTGAGCACCACCTCGAACCGGTAGTTGACGGTGGCCCAGAGCCCGAGGAGGGCGCCGACCCAGAGCCCCGCGACCCGGAAGTTGACCGCCCAGGCGACCACACCGGCGGCCAGCGCGACCCCCACCGCGAGGACGATGGAGACGACGAGCCAGAGCCCCACGTCGGGGGCCGCGAGGCCCTGGAGCGGGGAGGCGCGGAGCGCGACCTCGGCCGCCCCGATGGCGAGGCCGAGGGCAGCAGCGGACAACAGCGTGGGAGGAAGGGGCGTGCGCATGGGGGGTGACCGGTAACGTAGGGTCGGCCGGTCCGCCCCGGGGTGGAGAACTGATGCAGATGCGGGGCCCGTCCCAACCCGGGAGGATTCGGGATACCCCCGCGCCCCGCATGAGCGCCGACCTCCTCACGGAAGCGACCCGCCGTCGCACCTTCGCCATCATCTCCCACCCGGACGCGGGGAAGACCACGCTCACCGAGAAGCTCCTGCTCTACGGCGGGGCCATCCACATGGCGGGCGCGGTGAAGTCGCGCAAGGCGAGCCGCCATGCCGTCTCCGACTGGATGAAGATGGAGCAGGAGCGCGGCATCTCCATCACCTCCTCGGTGCTCCAGTTCGACTACCGGGGGAAGCGCCTGAACCTCCTGGACACGCCCGGTCACGCGGACTTCTCGGAGGACACCTACCGGGTGCTGGCGGCGGTGGACTGCGCCGTCATGCTCGTGGACAACGCGAAGGGGGTCGAGGATCGCACGCGGAAGCTCTTCGAGGTGTGCCGGCTGCGCGGCATCCCGGTCCTGACCTTCATCAACAAGTGCGACCGCGACGGCATCGAGCCCCTGCAGCTCCTCGACGACATCGGCCAGGCGCTGGGGATCCAGTGCGCTCCGGTGAACTGGCCGGTGGGCTCGGGGCGGGAGTTCCAGGGGGTGGCGATCCGCGGCGCGGACGAGGTGCTGCTCTTCGGGCAGGGGCGCGGGACGGAGCTGGTCGAGTTCGAGCGGGTGGGGCGCGGGTCCGAGCGCATCCCCGACCGGATCCGTGGGCAGCTCGCCGAAGACCTCGAGCTCCTCGACGTCGCGGGCGACGCCTACACCCCGGAGCGCTTCCTCGGTGGCCAGCAGACCCCGGTGTTCTTCGGCTCGGCCCTCACCAACTTCGGCGTCGAGCCCTTCCTGGAGGCGATGGTGGACATCGCCCCGGGGCCCCGCCCTCGCCCCGGACTGAACGCGCGAGACCCGGTGGACGAGCGCTTCTCCGGCTTCGTCTTCAAGATCCAGGCGAACATGAACCCGCGCCACCGCGACCGGGTGGCCTTCCTCCGCATCCAGTCCGGGCGCTTCGAGCGGGGCATGGACGTGAAGATCCACCGCACCGGCGAGACGCTGCGCCTCGCGAAGCCGCACAGCTTCCTCGCCTCGGAGCGCACCGAGGTGGAGGAGGCCTGGCCGGGCGACGTGCTCGGCCTCTTCGACCCCGGGACCCTGCGGATCGGCGACACGCTCTACGTGGGCGAGCCCCCGGTCGAGTACCGCGGCATCCCCCGCTTCGCGCCGGAGCACTTCGCGCGCGTGAAGCTGAAGGACCCGCTCAAGCGCAAGCACCTCCAGAACGGGCTGCAGCAGCTCTCCCAGGAGGGCGCCATCCAGCTCTTCGTGCGGCCCGAGATCGGGGATCAGGATCCCTACCTGGGCGCGGTGGGCCAGCTGCAGTTCGAGGTGCTCCTCCACCGGCTGGAGAACGAGTACGGGGTGAAGTCGGTGCTGGACAGCGCACCGTTCCGCTACGCCCGTTGGATCGGGGGGGACCCGAAGGGCCTCGCCTGGTTCAAGGCCCGGCGGGACTACGTCCTCGTCGAAGATCGCCACGGGCGACCGGTGGTGCTGGCCGAATCGCTCTGGCCGCTGCAGTACGCCCAGCGGGAGACCCCCGGCCTCGAGCTGTACGAGGTGGAGCCGCTCTGATAGCGTCCCTCGGTGAATTTCCGACTGCACGCCGATCCGAGCGCGGGGGTGTCGAGCGCCATGCTCACGGCGCTGGGCCTGCACCCGGCCGGCGCCGGCGAGGACGTGGACGTGCTCCTGGTGGACCCGGCCCAGGCCGGAGCCCCGGAGGCCGCCGCCGCCGCCTCGGCGCGGGGCGCCTGGGTGATCGGGCTCGTGTCGGACGCCGCGGCCCGCGTCGCCGCGCGGGCGCTCGGGTGCCACGACGAGCTCCCGGTCCCCCCTGACCCGGTCGCCCTGGAGGCCCGGATCCACACCGCTCGGGCCAGCGCCCGGCAGCAGGCCCGGTGGCGGGCGATGGCGGAAGCCAGCACCGAGGGCCTGGTGGTCCACGAAGCCGGCGTCGCCCAGCTCTACAACGCGACCTTCGGTCGGATGTTCGGGTACGACCCCACCGAGCTCGTCGGGCAGCACGTCCGGGTGATCCACCCGGCCGAGCTGGTCACCGCCGACCTCCACCGGGGCGACGCCGAGAACGACCACGGCGAGCTGCCGGCCGTCCGCAAGGACGGCTCGAAGATCGTGGTCCACGCCCGGGGTGCCTGGGTGCAGGTGCCCGGGGGCCGGTACCGGGTCGGGAGCGCGCGGGACGTCTCCGAGGAGCGGCGCGCCGAACAGGCGCTCCGCGAGTCCAACGCCCGCTTCGAGCTGGTGGCCAGAGCCACCAACGACGCCGTGTACGACTGGACCATCGCCACGGGGGCGATCGTGTGGAACGACGCCTTCCACACCCTCTTCGGCTACACGGGGGACCCCGCGCGCGCGGACGTGGACTGGTGGGCGCAGAACCTCCATCCCGACGACAGCGACCGGGTCAGCCGGTCGCTCGAGGCCGCCATCGCCGCCGGGCAGGAGGCCTGGTCGGCCGAATACCGCTTCGGCCGGGCGGACGGGAGCTGGGCCGAGGTGCTCGACCGCGGGCTGGTCCTACGGGACGCGTCCGGGGCGGCGGTGCGGATGATCGGGGTCATGGCCGACATCACGGCCATCAACCAGATGCGCGCGAACCTGGTCCTCGCCGACCGCATGGCGTCCATGGGCACCCTGGCCGCGGGGGTCGCGCACGAGATCAACAACCCGCTCACCTTCGTGATGGCCAAGGTGAGCCTGGCCGACGAAGCCCTGGCGCCCGCCGCGAACCACCCGGGCGTCCGCGCGGCCCGGGAGAGCCTCGCCCACGCCTCCGACGGCCTCGCCCGCATCCGCGCCATCGTGAAGGACCTCAAGCTCTTCTCGCGCGCCGAGGAGGAGAGCCACCTCGCCGTCGACGTGCGCCGGGTGGTCGAATCCGCCCTGTCCATCGCCAACGCCGAGCTGAAGCAGCGCGCCCGCGTGGTCCGCGCCTTCCGCGACACCCCGCGGGTGGACGCGAACGAGGCCCGGCTGGGGCAGGTGATCCTCAACCTCGTGGTCAACGCCGCCCAGGCAATCCCGCCCGGGAACCCGGACGGGAACACGATCACCGTCACCACCGGGGTCAGCGCGGACGGCCGGGTGGTGGTGGAGGTGAAGGACACCGGCGGGGGGATCCCGGCCGGGCTGCGCGCGCGCATCTTCGATCCCTTCTTCACCACCAAGCCCGCGGGCGAAGGCACCGGCCTCGGCCTCGCGATCTCCCGCCAGCTGCTCGCGCAGATGGGCGGCGAGATCGACGTGGAGAGCGAAGAGGGGCACGGGAGCACGTTCCGCGTGCACCTCCCACCCGTCCCCGTCGAGCTCGACCACACCCCCGCCGACCTGCCGAGCCACCTCGAGTCCGGCCCCCGCCGGGGACGGGTGCTCATCGTGGACGACGAGCAGATGATCGTCAGCTTCCTCGAGCGGGTGGTGGAGCTCGAGCACGACGTGGAGACCTGCACCGATCCGCGGCAGGCGCTCGCGCGCCTGCTCGGCGAGGACACCTGGGACGTGGTGCTCTGCGACCTGATGATGCCCGAGCTCACCGGACAGGACATCTGGACCGCGCTCTCCAAGGCCAACCCGGAGCTGGCGCGCCGGGTGATCTTCATCACCGGCGGGGCGTTCACCCCGCGGGTGCGCGCGTTCCTGGAGGAGACCCGGGTCCTCGTGCTCGAGAAGCCCTTCGACATCCGCGCCCTGCGCGACCTGCTCCGCGAGCGCGTGGCCGCTATTCCCGCTCCGCCAGCCGCTCCCGCCGGAAGCTGAGCTCCTCGACCTCGTCCTCGAAGCGCACCGTGATCCGCGCGGTGCTCCCCTCCGGGCCCGTGGCCAGCTCCACGAACTCGTAGGTGCCGAGCCCGGCCACGTCCTCGCCGTCCACTCGGGTGATGAGGTCGCCGACCTCGAGGCCCGCCACCCAGGCGGGGGAGCCCTCGATCACCCGGTCCACCAGGGCCCCCTCCTCGCTCATCCGAAAGCCCACCCCCAGCCCGGCCACGGGCGAGGTGTCCACCGCGAGCTCCACGCCGCCGCCGACCGCGAAGGGATCCACCTGGACCTCCTCCCCGAAGCGCACCAGCTGCCCGTCGCGCCAGGCCGCCCGCACCACGCAGGGACCCCGCGCGTTGGGGCGCAACACCCCCTCGAAACGGCCGTCGGAGCCCACCTCCACCCGCGCCCCGCAGCCCTCCACCCGGGCCTCGGGCGCCGGGCGGCCCTCTTCGTCCACGAGGTTCCCCCGGAAGACCAGGCCCGCGAGGGTGAGCTGGCAGCTGCGCACGTCGCCGGCGTCCACGGAGAGCGTGCCCAGGGTGCGGAAGCGCCGCGCGTACGCCCGCCCGGGCGCCACCCACGTCACCGTCCAGGTGCCCGGCTCGAGCTGGAGCACCAGGTCGTTCCCGTTCACCGTCCCCGCCGCCTCGGTGCCGTCGGCCTCGCGCGCCCGGAGCATCCCCGGGTCGCCGTCGGTGTCCACCGTGCACACCAGCGTGGCGAACTCGGCGGGTGTCGCCGACAGGCCGCCGTCCTCACGCCCGGGATCGTCGCGCCGGACGGCCATGCTCGGGATCTCCCGCTTGACCGACCCGCGCCCCTTCGGCTGGCGATCGATCCAGACGGCGAGCAGCAGCCCCACGCACACGAGCGTGGCGATCATGCCGAACAGGGTGAGGCGACGCCGAGCCACCTGGCGTCCTAATCAGCTGCCGGAGCCGCTGTACCGCTCGAGGCCGTGTCGCCATGCGGCGTAGCCGAGCGCCATGCAGGCGACGCCCACCAGGGGCTGGGCCAGCGCATACACCCGCCACTCCGGCCGATCCAGGAAGAACACCGCCGGGTAGAAGCCGGCGAAGGCGAGCGGGAGCACGAAGGTCAGGAGCCAGCGCAGCGGGCGCGCGAACAGGTCGATGGGGTAGCGGTTGAAGGTCGCGAGCTGGAACACGAGGCCCACCGCGGTGCCCCGGTGCTGCAGGTGGAAGCCCACCGACGCCACCGCGGTGAGGAAGCCGCCCATCACCGCGGCGCCGCTGGCCAGGTAGAGCGGCATCAGGGCGAGCTTCCAGGGCGGGATGGGCGGGAGCCCCCACACCACGGCGGCGACCATCACGGCCACGCCGAGGAGGAAGATGGGCACGTCCTCGAGGGACACGTTGTCCATGAGGACCTGGAGGTACGGGTCCACCGGCCGCAGCAGCGCGCGATCCAGCTCGCCCCCCAGGATGTAGCGCTGGTTCAGGGCGTAGAGCCCCTGGAAGATCATGAAGAAGAGCCCGACGATGCACTCGGCGAAGCCCCAGCAGAAGAGCACCTCCGGCCCCGTCCAGTCGCCCAGGTGCTGGACGTGGGAGAAGAGGGTGGCGAGGAACAGGGGCCCCACCCCGGCGAGCAGCACGTCGCCGAGCGCGTTGACCAGGAAGTCGGCGCGATAGGCGAGCTTCACCTTGAGCCGCTGGGCCAGGTAGAGGCCCAGCACCCCCGCCACGCTCCGGGGCAGTCGGGTCAGGCCGCGGGCCTCGGCGCGGGCGCGAACGGGGGGATCGGGCAGCCGGCTCGCCATCAGCCCCCCTGCACCGTCATGGCGTGGGCCGCGCGGTTCCAGGCGAAGGCGCCCAGGCCCCAGAGCGCGGCAGCCCAGAGCGCCTGCTCGGCGAGGAGGCCCCCCACCGGGACGTCCCGTTCGAGGAAGAGGCTGGCCGGGGTGTGGGCGAAGCTGTGGAAGGGGAGCGCGTAGACCAGGGGCTGCCAGCGCTCGCCGAACAGCTCGAGCGGGATGAGCGCCCCCGAGAAGATCGACACCAGCGTGGCCTTCAGGTGGGTGAGCCCGGTGATGTTGTGGAGGCGGAAGGCGGCCACCCCGATGGCGAAGGAGAGCCCGAAGTTCGCGAGGTGG
>Ga0172372_10001097_pt1 | contig 41864 bp, 31 predicted proteins | sample LakKiv5m_2_FD_114544 | JGI IMG/M metagenome (GOLD analysis project Ga0172372, IMG submission 114544) | Freshwater microbial communities from Kabuno Bay, South-Kivu, Congo - kab_092012_9.5m | ecosystem: Environmental > Aquatic > Freshwater > Lake | place: Democratic Republic of the Congo...
CGGCGTCATCGGCGTGCTCGCGACCGAGGCCTCGCTCGCCGGTGAAAAGTTCCACCAGCTCGTCAACACGCACGCCAGCGGCGTCCGGGTCATCACGCGTCCCTGCCCTCGCTTCGTCGAACTCGTCGAGGCAGGCCTTCTCGACGGGCCCGAGGTGGAGTCGGCCGTCGACGAGGCGGTAACGCCGCTCCTCGAGGCGGGAGCGGATGTGTTTGTGTTAGGTTGCACGCATTACCCGTTTTTGCGACCGATCATCGAGCAACAACTGCCGGCCGGATGCGTCGTGATCGACACGGGACCGGCCGTGGCAAAACGGGTCGCTTCACTTCTGCCCGCCGCGGGAGCCGGGCATCCCGGGACGATCCAGATCGAAACGACCGGTGAACCCAACCGACTCGATGCGCTCTTACCCCGCCTCCTGCCCGCGCTCACCGTCAGCAGCGCGGTCTGCCACATCAGCATCCCCTCACCTGACCACCCGCGACGGCGCTCCCTTTGACCCGCTCGCCTTCCTCGGAGTGTTTGAGCGGGGCATCGATTTCGGGATGACACCGGGCAGGTTCTTTCTCGACGGCGGCGTCGCTAGACTCCCTTTGCAAGATTGCGCGGCACCTTCCCCACCCGCCACCGCCCCACTTTCGTCTCGATTTTTCGCGCTGGAGCGATTACCAAAAGTCGCATGTCTCCCCGCACCACCGTCAGCATCCATCCCTATTTCCAACCGCACGAGGGCAAACTCGCCGAGTTCATCTCGGGCATGGCCGCCTTCGTCGAAAGGACCCGCTCAGAAGATGCGGTGCTCTTCTACGACTTCACTGTGGCTGACGGAATCGTCTTCTGCCGGGAAGCCTACGTCGGCGGCGAAGGCGCTCTCGCCCATTTGCAAAATGTCGGCGATCTGCTCGAAAAGGCTCTCCAGATCGCGGATTTGATCCGTCTCGAGGTCCACGGCGCAGCAGTGGAACTCGACAAGATGCGCAAAGCGCTCAAGGATCTGCCCGTCTCGTGGTTCGTCTTGGAAACGGGATTGGAAAAGTAAACCGATGAGTTCCACCGACCTCAAGGTCCTGCAATCGCTCCCCGGAATCGCCCCGTGGCGGCTTCGCCTCGCCTCCGCGATCGAATCGGACTCCGCGCAGCGTTTCATCATCGCTGTCATCCTCGTCAACGCGATCGTGCTGGGGATCTACATCGACCCTTCCCTGCTCCCCGGAGCGACCGGTCTCTTCAAAACGATCGACCTGATCTGTCTCATCATCTTTGCGATCGAACTGGTATTGAAGCTGGCCATCTACCGGCTCGCCTTCTTCCGCAGCGGCTGGAACCTGTTCGACTTCCTGGTGGTCGCAATCGCACTGGTCCCCGGACAAGGCGTGCTCTCGGTAATGCGGACCCTCCGGGTGCTGCGGGTGCTGCGCCTCCTCACGGCGGTGCCGAGCCTGAAGAAAGTCGTGGCGGCGTTTGTTCATTCGATTCCCGGACTTGGAGCCGTCGTCATGGTCATGGCGATCTTTTTTTATGCTGCCGCAGTAATGGCCACGGGCTTCTTCGGGGCGGATTTTCCCGACTGGTTTGGAACCATCGGCAAAAGTCTCTACACACTCTTTCAGGTGATGACGCTGGAAAGCTGGTCGATGGGCATCGTCCGACCGGTGATGGAATCCCATCCGCTCGCGTGGGCTTTTTTTGTTCCGTTCATCATCATCGCCACTTTCACCATCCTGAACCTGTTCATCGGGATCATCGTTTCGACGATGCAGGAGCTCTCCGTGCTGCCTGATCTTGACGAGACCAACCGGGAAACCCACGAGGTTCTCGAACGGATCGAGCAGGACCTCGCGATCCTGCGGAAACAAATGAAGAAATGACACATGGCCGAATCGCCACAAAAATTGGCGCATGTCCTCAAGGCGGATTTCGCGGCCACCACGAACTTTGAGTTGATCCCGAATCCCCCCCGTTTCATGAAAACGTCCCTGTCCCGACTCGCCCTCACCCTGTTGCTCGCTTTTGCCAGCCACGTCGAGGCCGCCGACCGCTCCGGCCCCGTCCGCGTCCTCTTCGTCGGACACGAGGCCGCCCACCATCCCTCGGGAGTCTACGCGCCCATGCTGATGGAGGCGCTCGGCCGCGATGCGATCTGGTTCGACTACGTCACCACGCCCGAGGCCGCCTTTGGCGATGCGGAATTCCTCGCCAACTACGACGCCGTTCTCCTTTACGCGAACCACGAGAAGATCGAACCGGCCCACTGGGAGAATCTGAAATCCTTCATCGAAGAGGGCCGCGGATTCATCCCGGTGCACTGCGCGAGCTGGTGTTTCCAGAACATCCCCGAATTCGACCAGGTCGTCGGCGGACGTTTCGCCCATCACAAGACCGCGGTCTTCCGTCCGAAGACGATCGCGCCCGACCACGAGGCGATCAAGGATGTGCCCGGTTTCGAGGCCTGGGACGAGACCTACGTGCACAAAAACCACAATCCGCAGGACCGCACGATCCTCCAGGTTCGCGAGGTGGCGAAGGATGACAACATCACTGAACCTGAACCCTGGACCTGGATCCGCACACAGGGGAAAGGCCGCGTTTTCTACACCGCCTCGGGTCATGACGAGCGCGTCTGGAGCCTGCCGGAATTCCACCAACTCCTCAAGCGCGGCATCCTCTGGAGCATCGGCGACGGACGCCGCGCCACCTACGAATCTTTCCTGACACAACGAGAAGACGAAGAACGCGTAAAGGATCCCAACGTCGCCAACTACGAGAAACGTCCCGAGCCCCTCACCTTCCAGAAGCCCTTTTCGCCGAGAGGCTCGATGGAGCGCACCCAGGTGCCGGCTGATCTTCGGCTCGAACTTTTCGCGAGCGATCCCGACATCGGCAAACCCATCGCCATGGCCTGGGACGAGCGCGGGCGCTGCTGGCTCGCCGAAACCTCCGACTACCCCCATGAAGTCGTGGAGAACGGCGTCGGCGGCGACCGCATCCGCATTTGCGAAGATACCGATGGCGACGGCAAGGCGGACAAGTTCACTGTCTTCGCCGATGGCCTCAACATCCCCACGGGACTGGTCTTTTCGAACGGCGGTCTCATCGTCTCGCAACCGCCGCGCTTCCTCTTCCTCAAAGACACCGATGGTGACGATGTCGCCGACGTCCGCGAGGAAATCATGACCGGTTGGGGCATCGGTGACACCCATGCCCAGGCCAGCAACCTGCATTACGGCTACGACAACTGGCTCCATGGGTCGGTCGGCTATTCGGGCTTTACCGGAGAGGTCGGCGGAAAATCGCACGAATTCAAGATGGGTACCTATCGCTTCAAGCCCGACGGCTCGGAGCTCGAGTTCCTCCACCAGTTCACCAACAACACCTGGGCCCAGAGCCAGAACGAGGCCGGCGACAACTTCGGCGGCACCGCCAACGGAGCCCCGATCTTCTTCGGAGGCATTCCCCAGACCGTCGTGCCCGAGGGCATGCGTGTGCAGACCGCGAAGAAAATCAACCGCGTCGACCTCGCCCACGCCATCACCCCGAACTACCGCCAGGTTGATGTGATGGGCGGCTACACTGCGGCGGCGGGCTCGGCCTTCATCTATTCCGACAATCTCCCCGAACGGCTCCAAGGTATGGCCATGGTCACCGAGCCGACGATGAAACTCGTCTCGTTGATGGATGTGCGTCCCGAAGGCGCCGGCTACACCGCCCACGACGCGATGAACCTGCTCGCGAGCACCGACGAGTGGACCTCGCCTGTCTATGCCGAGGTGGGCCCTGACGGCGCAGTCTGGGTGGCCGATTGGCAGAACTTCATCATCCAGCACAATCCCACGCCCAGCCTCGACCGGGGCGGCTACGTCGCCAAGACCGGTGTCGGCGGCGCCCACGAGAATCCCCTCCGCGATCACTCGCGGGGTCGTATCTACCGGGTCGTCTGGGACGAGGCGACCGAGCCGAAGGTGAAATCCCTCGCCGGAGCCGATACCGCCGCGTTGGTGGCAACGTTGGAGTCCGGCACGCAGCACTGGCGCCTCACCGCTCAGCGACTCCTCGTCGAAGGGAAAAAGGCCGAAGCCACACCGGAACTGTTGAAACTCGTCACCGCGAACAACGGCCACACCGCCGCAATCCATGCTCTTTGGACCCTGCATGGACTTGGCAAGCTCGATGAAGCGACTCACCGAACCGCGCTGCTGGCCAAGGACGCCAGGCTGCGACGCAATGCAATCCGCGCGCTCGGATCCGACGAGGTCGCCGCGAAACTCCTCTTCAGTTCCGGCGTCGTGACCGATTCCGATCTCAACACCCGCCTCGCGGGTTTCGTCAAACTCGCTGAACTCCCGACGACTCCCGAGATCCAGACGCTCGTGAAGCGGCTCGCGATGGATGAGGTGACACGCAAGGACGAATGGCTCACCGAGGCGGCCAAGCTGCTCTCGAACGTTCATAATGCGGCGCTCTACACCGAGGGGCCAAACCTGCTTCCCAACCCCGGAATGGAGAAGGTCGGACCCGATGGGTTTCCCGTCGGATGGAAGCGCCGCGACTACGGTGGCGAATCCAAGAAGCAGGGCAACGAGGGCGCCGAGTGGTCCATCGTCAGCGGCAAGGACATGGCCAAGAGCGGCAACAACGCCTTCCGCGCCATCACCCGCGCGCCCGCCGACACGAGCTTCTTTGCCGATGTCGAACTGAAGCCGAATACCGAATACAAGATGAGTGCCTGGGTCAAGGCCCACGGCTTCAAGAATCCGAGCAAGGTCAGTCTGAACGACCACATCGGCCGCGCCGAGACCGAGAAGGTGACGAGGCAGTCCGGCTGGGTCAAGGTGGAAACGACCTTCAACAGCCAGGACCGTCCCAAGGCGAGCATCAACCTCCTCCATGTCGCGTGGGGCGACAGTTACTTCGACGACGTCAGCCTGTGCGAGCTGATCCCGGCCGATGAAAAGGAAGAACTGCTCACCGGCGATCCGAAGCGCGGCGAGGAGATCTTCTGGAAACATCCCGTGGCCGGCTGCATGAACTGCCACATGCTCGGCGGCAAAGGCAGCCCGATCGGCCCCGCCCTTGACGGCATCGCCTCGCGCAAGGACGCCGCCTACATTACCCAGAGTCTCATCGACCCGAACGCCGTCCTCGCCGAAGGCTACACCGCCACTCCGATCTCTCCGATGCCACCCATGGGTCTGATCCTGAAGCCTCAGGAGTTGGAAGACATCAAGGCGTTCTTGAGCACGCTCAAGTGAGATTGGAGTTTTCAGGTTTCAGTAGTGATCCCTGATTTGGCTTCGCTAAACTCCGTCTACGCGCTCTGCCTGTTCCGACCCGTGACCCGTGACCTCACCCCTGGCACTTCGGGCACCAACAGGTCGTGCGTCCACGGAGATCCTCTCGCACCAGTCCGGTCCGGCATCCCCGGCGCGGGCAGATTCCGCCGTCGCGCCAGCGGTGATTCATCAGCCAGGCATCGGAAAGATCGCCCCAATCGCTGCCGATGACGCGCATCGCCTCGCGGGAGACGCGGCGGGTTTCTTTCCAGACCGCGTCGAGCTTTGTTTCACCGAGTGATCCCGAGAGCGTCTGCGGCGGGAGGCGCAACTGCCAGCAGATCTCATCAGCCATCCAGTTGCCGATGCCGGGAAAACCGCGTTGATCGAGGAGCAGGGTCTTGAGCGGAGTCTTCGGAAAACGGCGCACGAACTCCTTCACGCGCTTTTTCGTGAAGCGGGGATCGAGCGGCGGCGGCGGCAGTTCGCGCCACCAGGCGGGCGGCCCGCCTTCATCGACGAGGTCGAGGCTGAGTTTGCCGAACATCCGATAGTCGCTGAAGACGAGCTTTTGATCGCCGAGATCGATTACAAGGTGCTCGTGTTTCGCCGGAGAATGACCGCCCGGTTCGGTGCGGAGTTCGCCCGACATCCCAAGATGCAGTCCGAGCCAGGCGCCACCGGAGAAGGAAAACAGCATTTGTTTGCCGTGCGTCCGGCTTGCAAGGAAAGAGCGGCCGCGCAGCCCTTTCTCAACCGCGGTCGCGGCGATATCTCGATAGATGCGCGCAGTCGGATGGGTCAGGACCCGGACCACGGAACCACCGATCCCTGGATCCCACTGCTTCCGGTAGTATTCGACTTCGGCGAGTTCGGGCATGGGAAGAGATACGCGCGCCACCACCACAAAGGAAGGCGATCAAAATCCTCTCAACTGATCCCGCGTTCCGAAGCCGCGACGAAGTCGATGAGGAGATCGATTTCCGGCCCTCGATCGGGCCACGCCCGCAAGATCTCGAGGGACTCCCGGTAGTTCCGCTGCTCGCGATAAAGAACGCGATGGGCCCGCTTGATCGCGGCGACGGTTTCCTCGTCAAAGCCGCGGCGGCTGAGCCCGACGGAGTTGATCGCGCGGACTTTGGCGGGATTGCCATCGGCGATCATGTAGGGGGGGACGTCCTGCACGATCTTCGAACATCCGCCGGTCATGGCATGCGCACCGATGCGGCAGAACTGGTGGATGGCGGTGAGCCCGCCCACGATGACGTGGTCACCCACCGTGACGTGACCGGCGAGCGTTCCATTGTTTGAGAAGATGACATGATCCCCCACGACGCAATCGTGCGCGATGTGGGTGTAGGCGAGGAAATTCCCGTGGCTGCCGACGATGGTTGAGGACCCCGGCGCGGTGCCGCGATTCACCGTGCAGAACTCGCGGAAGGTATTTCCCTCGCCCACTTTCAGATAGGTGGGTTCACCGACATACTTGAGATCCTGGCTCCTCTGCCCGATCGAGACATAGGGATAAAACTCGTTGTTCGGCCCGATTTCACTGGATCCGGCGAGGGTGACGTGATTGTGCAGGCGACACCCGTCACCCAGCTTCACGCCTGCACCGACCACGCAATACGGTCCGATCACGATGCCCTTTCCGAGGTCCGCATCCGGATCCACGATCGCCGTCGCATGAATTTCGTTCGCCATTTCTCGAGTCCCGATTCGTCAACCGCCCGTTAATCCATCAACGCGAATTTCAACTCACCTTCGGAGGTCGTCTCTCCGTTCACGGTGCAACGGCATTTCGCGGCTCCGATGTTGCCGCGGACTTTGGTGAGCTCTGACTCGATAATGAGAGTATCTCCGGGGAAGACGGGCTTGCGGAACTTCACGTTGTCCGCGCTCATGAAGTATCCGATCTTGCCCTGATTGCCGGGCTGGCGGAGCAGGGAAATGCTCGCAACCTGGGCCATCGCCTCGACCTGCAGCACGCCCGGCATGACCGGATGACCCGGAAAGTGCCCCTGAAAATAAGGTTCGTTGATGGTTACCTGCTTCACACCGGTGCACTGGAACTCGCTCTCGAATCCAATGATTCGATCGACCATGAGGAAGGGATAGCGATGCGGGAGAAGCTTCTGCACCTCTAGGTTGCTCATCACGCTCTCCCCCGTCGGAATGGTAACGGCGGGCACGGCCGCAAGCGTCTGGGCGAAGGTCTTCGCGAGCTTTTCGGCCATTTGGGTGTTGGGACCATGCCCGGGTTTCACGGCGATGACGTGGCCCATGATGCGTTTCCCACTGAGCATGAGATCGCCGATGATGTCGAGGATCTTGTGCCGGGCGAACTCCTCGGGATAGCGCATCGCCTCCTTGCTCATCACTGAATCGCCCTTCACCACGACAGCGTTCTCGAGACTGCCACCCTTGATGAGGCCTTTCTCGAGAAGCGGCTGCACATCTTCGTAAAAAACGAAGGTCCGCGCGTGGGCGATCTCTCTTTCGTAGGTCTCGGGCGTGATCTCGGTGGAGAAATACTGAGTCATGCGACCGTTCGGACCGACCTGGGTGCAGGAGACGCGGAAGCCCTTGTCGGGCACGATCATGAGAATGGACCCGTTCTTGGTCTCGAGGTGGATGGGCTCGCGAATCTCGAAAACGCGGCGGCCGGCCTCCTGCTCCACGATACCGGCTTTCTTGATGCAATCGACGAAGGGCCTGGCCGATCCATCACCGATGGGCGGCTCGTTCGCATCCATCTCGATGATGGCGTTGTCCACCCCCATCCCAACCAGGGCCGAGATGACGTGCTCGACGGTGTGGACCTTCACCGAGCCTTCGGCGAGGGTCGTGGCGCGTTCGACGGTCTGCACCTTGGAGACATGGGCGTCGATGAAGGGTTTGTCGGGCAAATCGACGCGGCGAAACTTGATCCCGGTGTTCACGGGAGCGGGCGTCATCGTCAGGGTGACCTGCGCTCCGGTATGAAGGGAGGTGCCGGTGACAGCGGCGGACGCCGCGAGGGTCTGTTGTTTCTGGGCCGACATGGAGGTCCGAAAGGTGGGAAAGAGGAAAACTTCTAGCGCAAATGCCGGCTTCGTCCAGCAATTATGGCCCCGAAACGGCCCCGGCAGGCCGACCCGCCCCGGCCTCGCAGGAAATACGCGGGCAAAGCCATGCGTCCCGGTTTATCTTGGATTCATCGATCTCCGTCTTTATATTCCTGACTTCACCGTGCTCGACGAAACGGAGGATTACCTCGTCGTCGACAAACCCCCGCACCTGATGGTGCATCCGTCGGTGCCGGGCAACCCGCCAACCCTGCTCGACGGCCTCGAGGCCCTCTGCGCCTACGAACGCGCCTGCGGCGGCCAACTTTCCCTCATCAACCGACTCGACCGCGAGACCAGCGGGATCGTCCTCGTCGCGAAACACAAGGCTGCCGCCCGCATGCTTGGCAAAGCGATGGAACGCAGGGAGTTTCGCAAATCCTACCTCGCCATCGCCTGGGGCTGGCCGGAGCAGAACGAGTTCGTCGTCGATGGGCCGCTCCTTCGAAAAGGGGACGTCGCCGAGTCGCCCATTTGGGTGAAGCAGATCGTGCACCCCGACGGCAAGGAATCGAAGACGCGTTTCGAGGTGGTTCGTTGTTTTGAAAAAACGACCGATCACGGCGACCGCTTCTGCCTGCTCCGCTGCCGCCCCCTCACCGGGCGGATGCACCAGATCCGCGTTCACGCCGCGCACGCGGGTCACCCCATCGTCGGGGACAAGCTCTACGGCCCCGACGAACGCTGCTATCTCGATTTCATCGAGACTGGCTGGACATCCGACCTCGCCAACCGTCTCCTCCTCGAACGGCAAGCCCTCCACGCCGCCTCGCTTGGATGGGAAGACCGTGACTGGCAGTGTCCGCTTCCAGCCGATCTCAGGGCTTTCTGCGGGGACTTCTGACCCGAAACGGACGGGAAATTTATCGGGTGCAAAGTCGCCGGGGCTGATTTAAATTCCCGACCCTCCCGGACCGGATGATCGTATTCCGGGAGACCTGCCGAAATCCATGAATATCACCGTCGAACGTCTTCCCGAGTGCAAAGCCCGTCTCTCCGCCGCGATCCCGGCGGATACGGTCACGAAAACCCGCCGGGAAATCGTCTCCACCTACGCGACCCAGGCCAAGGTCCCCGGCTTCCGGCCAGGCAAGATCCCGTCCGCGGTGATCGAAAAACGATTTGCTGAATCGATCGAGGGCGAGTTGAAAGACCGCCTTGCCCGCTCCGCCTACGCCGAAGCCCGCATCAAGGAATCGCTCACCATTCTCGGTATCGCCCAAGTCGAACGCGAACAGTTTGAAGCCGATGGCTCCTACATGCTCGCCGTCGAGGTTGTCACCGAGCCCGACGTCGACGTGCCCGATTACAAGGGCATCGCCGTCGAAGTGGCGAAGATGGAAGTCACCGACGAAATGGTCGACAACTACCTCGACAACACCCGCAAACAGCACGCCCAGCCCGTCGACGTCGACCAGGCCGCGCGTCCCGGTGACCTCGCCGTGATCGACTACACCGCCTCGCTCGATGGCCAAGCCCTCGCCGATCAGGTCGAGAAGGAAGTCGGCCCCCTCGCCACCGGCACCGACCACTGGGTCGACCTCCCCGAGGAGGGTCAGGAAGCCCGCGAATTCATCCCCGGTCTCGCCGCCGCCGTCCTCGGCATGAGCAAGGGCGAAACGAAGACCTTCGACGCAACTTTCGCCGAGGAATTTCCGGTCGCCGTCGTCGCCGGAAAGACTGTCAGCTACGAAGTCACGGTCACCCAGGTGAAGGCTCGCGAGCTGCCGGAGCTGAACGATGCCTTCGCCGCCACCTTAGGCCTTGACTCGCTCGACCAATTGAAGGAGCGCGTCCGCGGCCAGTTCGAGCAGCAGCGGGAACGAATGCGCACCCAGATCATCGACAACCAGATCCTGGGCAAGCTCACGAAGGACACCTCTTTTGACGTGCCTCAACACATCGTCTTCAACGAGACCCAGCGTCAGGTGAACCAGATGGTCTCGCGCGGCTACGAGCAGGGCATGTCGGAAGAGGATATCTCCAACAGTCAGGAAGATCTTATCCGCAGCGCCGAAGAGCAGGCCAAGAACAACGTCAAGGTCATGTTCCTCCTCGACCAGATCGCGGACAAGGAAGGAGTCACCGTCAGCGACGACGAGCTCACCCGCCACGTCGCCATGATCGCCTACCGCCAGGGTCGTCCCTTGAAAAAGGTCGCGCGCGAATTCCGCGACCGGAACGCCTTCCCCGAGCTGCGGCACGACATCCGCATCAACAAAACCATCCAGTTGCTCCGCGAACACGCCGTCATCAACGAAGTCGAGACTCCCAAAGAAGGCGAGTAACGGCCCGGTCCATCGAGCGTCCCTTCGTTCCACCCAAATCCAGAGCCATCACCCCCATTCATCCGCCATGCGCACTCCTGACCTCGACTCCGTCCAAGAATATTCCCCGCTGCTCCCGCCCCATCTCCAGCAGCGCATCATTGATCCGATGAAGAACGTCAGCGTGATCGAGAAGGAGGGGAACACGATGATCCAGTTCGACCTCCTCTCCCGGCTGATGAAGGATCGCATCATCTTCATCGGCGAGCAGGTGAGCGATCCGCTCGCGAACTACGTCATTGCCCAAATGCTCTACCTCCAGATGCAGGATCCTAACAAGGACATCAACGTTTACATCAACAGCCCCGGAGGTTCTGTCACCGCCGGCCTTGCGATCTATGACACGATGCAGTTCGTCACCTGTGATGTGAACACCTACTGCATGGGCATGGCCGCGAGCATGGGCGCAGTCCTCCTGACCGCCGGCACGAAGGGCAAACGGTTCGCCCTGCCGAACGCCCACATCATGATCCACCAGGTCTCAGGCGGCGCCCAGGGCACCGCGTCTGACGTGGAGCGCACCGTCGAGTTCATGTATTCGCTGAAGAAGCGCCTCAACGCCATCCTCGCGCACCACACCGGGCGCACCGTCGAGGAAATCGAGCGCGACTCCGACCGCGACAACTACATGCCCGCCGCGGTCGCCGCCGAATACGGCCTCATCGACAAGGTCCTCGAGAAGAAGGTCGTCGAGAAGAAGGATTGATCCCCCGACCGGGACTCACCGATTTTCAAGGAAGCGGCGGGTGGAAACCTGCCGCTTTTTTGTTCTGCCTCCCCGACCTTGGCGTTCTCACCGCCTTTTTCACCATCACCGTTCAGGCGAGGTATGGGTTCGTCGCCTTTTCCCGGCCGATCGTCGTGGCAGGACCGTGCCCGGGCAGCACCTCCGTCTCGTCGGGCAGGGGCCAGAGCTTTCTCCGGATTCCCGACAGGAGCAGCTCGTGATCGCCATTCGGAAAATCGGTGCGCCCAATGCTGCCGGCAAAAAGAACGTCGCCCCCGATCAACACCGGCAACCCGCCCAGCTTGAAACAGACGCTGTCCGGCGAGTGGCCCGGCACATGGTGGAGTTCCAGCACGAGGCCGCCGAGGTCGATCGTTTCAAGTCCTTCGAAACGATGATCCACGGTGTAAGGATCAATCTCGCAGGGGATGCCCATCATGCGCTCGAGACGCCTCGACAGCGTCAACTCCTCCGACGGCTCCGAGTGCGCGTAAACCGGACAGCCGAAGACCGCCTGGATCTTCCCCGCATCGAGAACGTGATCGTGATGCTGATGGGTCAGGATCAGGGCCTCAGGGCGAACCCCCAAACGAGCCACCCAATCGGTGATCCCCTCGGGCGCGTCAAAGACCCAAGACTTCCCGCCGATCGTGACGAGATACCCGTTCGTCTGGAAAAGACCGCCGCAAAAAACCTCGAGTCGCCAATCGCTCATCGTAAAATGACCTCTTCCTACAGCAATAACGCCGCGCTTCAACTTTTCCCCTGTGCAATTTCCGTGGAGACATGATAAAGGAGGTCTTTGTTCAGCTATGCCGCTACGCTTCGAATGTCCCCACTGCTCTTCGCGCCTCTCCTCCAGTCGCGAGCTGTTCCATACGGTTCTTGATTGCCCTGATTGCGGCAAAGAGTTCATGGTGCCGGCCCCTGAGGACATCAAACTGCCGACCCACTCGCTGAAATTCATCTGCCCCCACTGCCGTCGCAAGCTTTCGGCCACGCCCGAGCAGTTCGGCACGGAGATGCCGTGCCCGTTTGTGAATTGCGGCAAGCCCATCCAAGTCCCCGAACCCGATTGGAAATCGGTGGGCGGTGCCGGGTGAACCGCAGGATCCTCACTCGCCGCCTCTTGGAGAGCGGAGCGCCTTTCAGGCTTCCCCCCCACCGACGCGGTGTTTGGGAAAATCACCCGTGCGCTCGCAAGCCAGTTGTTCCATCACCTGCCGGAGCTGCCGCTTCAACATCGTCATGGTATGGTCGCCACCCTTTTCCCCGAGTGCGGCGACGCCATACATGAAGCTGCGCCCGAGGAAACCGAAACGCGCCCCGCTCGCGAGGGCACAGGCGATGTCGGGACCGGAGCGCAGGCCGCTGTCGAGCATCAGGGTGGTTCGGTCGCCGAAACGCCGCGCGAGTCGGGTGAGTGGCGCGATCGTCGATTCCCCGGCGTCGAGTTGCCGCCCTCCGTGGTTGGAGATGATGATCCCGTCGACGCCGATGCCGAGAGCGGTCTCGATGTCCTCCTCGCTGACGAGGCCCTTGACGACGAGCTTGCCCTGCCAGCGATCGCGCAGCGAAGCGAGCCGAGCCGGATTGAGGCGGCCGGAGAAGGTGCGGTTCATGAAAAGGCCGAGGTGCTTCATGTCGAGTCCCCCGGGCAGGTAGGGCTTAAGGGTCGCGAACTCGGGCACGCCGGTGGCGAGCTGGGAGAGCGACCAGTGGGGCCGCGTCATCATCTGGGCGATGTTGCGCAGGGTCATCTTGGGCGGCATGGCGAGTCCGTTGCGGATTTCGCGCGGGCGATAGCCAAAGACGGGCGTGTCGGCGAGGATGACGAGCACGGGTAATCCGGCCGCGCCGACGCGGTCGAGGAGCTTGTTCCGCAGATCCTCCTCGACGGGATGATAGAGCTGGAACCAGGCCTTGCCGCCGGTGATCTCGGCAACGGTCTCGATGCTCGCGGTGGCCACGGTGCTGAGGATGAAAGGCAGGCCGTGTTTCGTCGCCGCCGCAGCCAGGGTCTCCGTGGCGCGTGGCCAGATCATGCCCTGCAAACCGATAGGGGCAACGCCGAAGGGAGCCTCGTAGGTCTGGCCGAAGAGCTCGGTCTTCAAGTCCGCACCCTTGAACTCGCCGAGGTAACGCGGCATCAGCCGGACCTCGCGGATCTCGTCGGTGTTGCGGCGCAGGTTGATCTCGGAGTTGCAGCCGCCTTCGAGGTATTCGAGCACGAAACGCGGCAGGCGACGGGCGGTGCGCTCGCGCAGATGCTCGATCGAGGGAAAGCGGGGATCGAAATGGTCTTCCATGAGGTTTACCCGGGTCGCGGGATCTCTTTCATCACTGCGGCTCCCGTATACCCGAAAAAATGGAGCTGCAAGAACGCAAATCCACCCCGCACCGCGACACCGCGCTCCTCATTGCTCGAAAGGCGGGCGATCTTTCGGCGCCGCTCCCGCTGAAAACGGCAACCGTCGCCCCTGCTCCGCCGGATCGATCGGATTCTGCCTGCGGTAGTCCCGCGGCGTCATCCCCTTCAATTCGCGAAAGCGGCGGTTGAAGTTCGAGAGATTGTTGAAGCCGCAATCCAGCGCGATCTCGGAAACAGGCCGATCGGTCTCGAGCAATTGACGGCAGGCCTCGCCAACGCGTAGCTCGTGCAGGTATTCGACGAGGGTCTTGCCCGTGTTTGCCTTGAAGAAGCGGCAGAAGGATTTCGGGCTCATCTTCGCCAGCGCCGCAACTTGGTCGAGGGTGACCACTCCAGTCTTGAACCGCTGCAGCCAACCAAGCACCTCGTCAAGCCGCGTGATGTCCCGCGCCCTGAGAGAAGGCGAATAGGCCGGGCTCGCGAGCGGATGTTTCTCCGTCGAGAGGGCGAAAACCTTGAGAAGCCGGAGGAGCTGGAGAAACCGCTCGAAGGGACTCTGCGTTTCCATTTCGAGGATGAGTTGGCCGGCACGCCGGGCCGTCTCTCCGTGAAACTCGAAGCCGCGAGCCGCTGCGTCGAGAAACTCCCGCACCGGCTGGAGCTCGTGCTTCCTCAGGAGATCCTCTCCCAACGACTCGCGTGAGAACTGGATCACCGCAAGGGAAGGACTCGTCGGATCCGCTTCGTCGACTTTTCCCGAATGAAGGGCGTGCGGGATGTTCGGCCCGTTCATGATCAGGGTGCCACGAGCGAGACGACCGATGTGATCGCCCGAGAGAAACTCGCCCGCGTGGTCCTTCAGCGAATAGAGGATGTCGAACTCGGGATGGTAGTGATAGACCGGCCAGATGTCTTGATCGATCTTGAAAATGAAGGCCTGTGTGGGGCCGGTGGGAATGACTTCCAACTGGGGGCGTGCCATGGCGGAATCGCGTGAACTGGTGGAAAATCTACGCTCTGACACCCAAAAATTGCAACCTGATCGCGAAAATCGTATCAGTTTGTGTCCTTCCCGGATTTGTGGATTCGACGGATCCGGGGGAAGGTTCGTAAGATTCAACAGGATGCGAAGCGTTGCGAAGAAGTCAGGTCGGAGGTCTCCCCGCGGAGGATCGGTCGCGTTGGCTGCTTGCTGGTTCTTCGCCCTTTCGTGGACGGACCCAGCCCGCGCCGAATTCTCCTCGCCGGAGGATGGGCTCCGTTTCTTCGAGGAAAGGATCCGACCCGTCCTCGCGGAGAAGTGTTATTCCTGCCACAGCGCGGAGTCCGAAAAGCTGAAAGGATCGCTGCAGGTCGACCATCTCTCCCATCTCCTCGCGGGTGGCGACACCGGGCCCTCCGTCGTTCCCGGAAAACCCGACGACAGCCTCCTCGTCGAGGCGATCGCCTATGCCAATCCCGACTTGCGCATGCCGCCGAAGGAAAAACTCTCCACGAGCGTGCTTGAAGACTTTCGGAGGTGGATCACAGGCGGCGCACCCTGGCCAGAGGAGTCCGCTCCTCAGGCCGGCCAGCGGGCCACCGGGGTCGGCTTCAATCTCGAAAAGCGGCGTTCCGAGCACTGGTCATGGCGTCCGGTCGTGAAACCAACGCTCCCCGCAGTGAAAAATTCCTCGTGGGTGCTCAGTCCGATCGATGCCTTCCTCCTCGCCGAAATCGAGGCCGCCGGGCTCATTCCCGCCGAACCGGCCGACGATCGCACCTGGCTCCGTCGGGTCTATTTCGATCTCACCGGTCTGCCTCCGACGCCGGAGCAGATCGCCACCTTCCTGACGGACACCTCGATGGAGCGGCGGGAGAAAACCGTCGATGCCCTCCTCGCATCGCCGCACTTCGGCGAAAAGTGGGCGCGTCACTGGATGGATCTCGTCCGCTACGCCGAGACTCACGGGCACGAATTCGACTTCCCGATTGCACATGTCTTCGAATATCGCGACTACCTCATCCGCGCTTTCAATGACGACGTCCCCTTCGACGTCTTCGCCAAGGAACACATCGCCGGGGACATGCTTCGCACGCCTCGGCGCCACCCGGTGGAGGGGTTCAACGAATCGGTCCTCGCCACCGGTTTCTGGTATCTGAACGAGGCAACCCACTCGCCCACCGACGTGCTCGCCGATGAATCCGATCATCAGGCCAGCCAGATCGATGTCTATAGCAAGGCCTTCCTTGGACTCACCGTCTCCTGCGCGCGCTGCCACGATCACAAGTTTGACGCGATCTCGACCGCCGACTACTACGCACTCACCGGCTACCTGCACAGCAGCGCGCGCACCGAGCGGTCGATGGATCCCGGAGGAAAACGCGCCGCCGCCGCTGCAGAACAGCGGAAACTGCTCGCGAGGGCGGATTCAACGCTGCCGATGGAGTCGCCCGCTCCACCGCAAGAAGGAAGTCCCGAAGGCGATCTCCTTGCCGACTTTGAAGGCGACGATCTTCCGCCTGGATGGTCCATCACCGGTGAGGCATTCGCCCCGACCGGCATCTCACCGCGCTTCACCTTGGAGGAGGGTAACACCTTCACCACGCCCGGCACCGTCTCGAGCGCACGGCTTGGCGAAGCCCACAGCGGCGTGCTGCGTTCGCCTACTTTCACGATCGAGAGCGACGTCATCCATGTTCGCCTTCGCGCCCGCGGCGGGATGATGCGCGTTGTCATCGACAACTACCACATGGCGGAGCACCAGCCGCTTCTCTTTCGCGGCACTATCCACAAGAATCCTGACACCAAAGGCAAATTCGCCTGGCAGCGCTTCGATGCCGACCTCAGAAAGTATCGTGGGCATCGCGCCTACCTCGAATTCGTCGATCCCGGCGCAGGCTTCTACGAGATCGACGAGGTCCGTTTCTCGGAGAAGTCCGGCCCGGCTCCCGAAGAATCGAGGATCGCGAACGGGGCTCCCCCGTCCGAGGAAACGGAAGCCATCCTCGCGGAAGGACGGCGGCTCGCCGCCGACCTCCCACCCGAACGTTTCGCCCTGACCATGGCCGAGGGCACCCCGGAAAACGCCCGCGTCTACGGACGTGGCAGCCATCGCAGCCCCGGCGCGGAGGTAGCGCGGCGCTTTCTCACCGCCCTCGGCGGCAGGGAAGGCAGCCGACTGACTCTCGCGGAGGAAACCGCCTCACCGGAGAATCCGCTCACCTCGCGGGTTGCAGTGAACCGGGTCTGGCATCACCTCTTCGGAAGAGGCCTCGTCGCGAGTGTCGACGATTTCGGACCGATGGGACAAATGCCCTCCCACCCCGAGTTGCTTGACTGGCTCGCCGCCGACTTCGTCGCCAACGGCTGGTCGGTCAAACGGACGATCCGATCACTCGTCCTGACAAATACCTACGCCCAGAGCTCGGTGGCACATCCTGACCTTGACGCGAATCTCCTCGCCACGGTCGATCCGGGCAACGTGCTCCTCCACCGCATGCCGGTGCGTCGACTCACCGCCGAAGCGATCCGAGATCAATTTCTCGCCGTTTCAGGATCTCTTGATCCAGCCCTCTTCGGCCCCTCGGTGCCGACTTTCCGAACCGATTTCATGACCGGCCGCGGCGCCCGCCCCAGCGGCCCCCTCGATGGGAACGGGCGACGAACGGTCTACGGATCCATCTACCGGAATTTCCTCCCTCCGCTCCTCATGACCTTCGACATGCCCAATCCATTTGGTCCCAAAGGAGCCCGGAGCCACTCGAACGTTCCCGCCCAGGCCCTCGCCTTGATGAACGATCCCTTCGTCGCCGACCAAGCCAGGCAGTGGGCCACCCGCGTCCTCGCCGATCCCGGACTCGACGACACCCGGCGCATCATCAGAATGGTCGAAGCCGCGACAGGGCGAGAACCTGACAAAACCACCATCGAAACACTCGCCTTGTTCCTCGAGGAACAATCGACCCTCTACGGCGCCCGAGACGAGAGATCCTGGTCCGACCTCGCGCACACGCTTTTCAACTCAAAGGATTTCCTTTACCTCCGATAACCGAATCCTTTCATGCACTGCCGCCGGTTCCAACCCACCCCGTTCTCCCGTCGCGACCTGCTCCGCCGCTGCGCCCTCGGCTTTGGTGGTGTCGCCCTGCAGGCGCTCCTTCACGAAGAGTCGATCTCCTCCGCGAACGCGGCGGCGACCTCGGAGCCGCTCGCTCCACGCACGCCCCATTTTGTGCCGAAGGCGAAGAACGTGATCTTCCTCTACATGGACGGCGGCCCCTCGCAGGTGGACACCTTCGATTACAAGCCCCTTCTCGACAAGTATCACGGTCGCGATCCCCGCGAAGTCATCGGCGAGCTCGCTCCAACGCAGTTCGACAACGTCGGCAAGGTGCTCAAGAGCCAGTGGCCCTTCCAACGTCGCGGCCAGAGCGGCGCTTGGGTGAGCGACCTTTTCCCTCATCTCGCCGCCCCCGAGGTGATCGACGAGATCGCCTTCATCAAGTCAATGACCTCGAAATTCTCCGAGCACACTTCGGCGAATTATTTTCTCCATACCGGGAGCGGTCTCCAAGGCCGCCCGAGCATGGGTGCGTGGCTGGGCTATGGGCTCGGAACGATGAACCGAAACCTGCCGGGCTTCGTCGTTCTCAACGGCGGCCTGATTCCCCCGGGCGGACTCGATTGCTTCGGATCGGGCTTCCTTCCCGCCGCCTATCAAGGTTCGGTCTTCCTGCCGCGCGAGCAGCCGATCGCGAACATCCACCCGAACGAGGTGAACCCTGAACTGCAGCGAAACAAGCTTCGCCTCATTTCCCGCCTCGATCAGTCCGTTCTCGCTGCGAGCGGAGGTGATCCGCAGGTCGAGGGCATGATCGGCAACTACGAAACCGCGTTCCGCATGCAAACCTCGGTGCCCGAGTTGACCGACTTGACCGGCGAACCCGAGTCCGTGAAAAAACTTTACGGGCTCGATGCAGACTATGAGAACACCCGGACCTTCGGACGGCAGTGCCTTCTCGCGCGCCGCCTCATCGAACGCGGGGTGCGATTCATCGAACTGACCTGCCCCAACGGCAACGGTGATCGCTGGGACCAGCACGGCAATCTCTTTGATGGCCATACCAAGAACTGCAAGACCGTCGACCAGCCCGTCGCGGCCCTCATCAAGGACCTGCGCCGCATCGGACTTCTCGACTCCACCCTCATCGTCTGGGCCGGTGAATTCGGCCGCACCCCGTTTGCCCAAGGCACCGACGGCCGGGACCACAATCCTTTCGGTTTCACCGTCTGGATGGCGGGCGGCGGGGTAAAGGGCGGTGTCAGCATCGGCGCGACCGACGAGTGGGGCTACAGGGCGGTGCAGGATCGTTTCGAGATCTATGATCTTCATGCGACGATGCTGCACCTGCTGGGGATTGATCACACCAAGAGCACGTTCCGCTTCAGTGGCCGCGACATGCGGCTCACCGATGTGCACGGGCATGTCATCGAGGCGGTGCTCGCGTGAAGAAAATCACTGGTCACCGGGCACTTGCCGTGAGCCGATCGGAGAGTGTCCAACGTGCCTTCTCGACCCCTTTGTAACGGGCCGACCCCTCCGGCATCGTCCGGAGGGATCGAGCGATCCTTTCGGAAAGCCCTTCCACCGCCGCCGCGACTTCGTCCAGGCGATGGCAGCTGACATGGATCCCGAAGAGAATCCCGCCGCCTGGCAAACGCACCAAGAGCTGGCGTTCCAGACGGATCCAGACTTCAGCAAGCGTTTCGCCACCAGTGAGCCGCGGCCACCGATGCCGGGGGTGATGGTCGAGCTCCGGGTTGGCGCTGAGACCCCAGTTCTCGCGTTCCCACTCGCTCCCGGGAGCGAGCTTCGCAAGAAAAATGCCGATCTGCCGTCCGAGCGCATCGTTCAATCCGGGAACCGGTCCGTGGACGGCTTCGAGCGACATGCCGACCTTCTCCGGCAACGACCAGTGCGAGGGAAAACAGACCAATCCCGCCTCGACTCGAAAGACACCTTCCGCGTCGGCACGCAACAGCACCCAGTCCGGCTCGAGGGAGGTGCCCGCGTCCATCGCGTCGCGGAAAGGGCGTCCCTGCCATGCCTCGAATCGTTCGAGCACTTCCGCGACAAGGTCTCCCGCAGCTGCAGGCAGCACCGCGTAGTCCCCAGGACGGTCGGCGAGTTGCCGGCGTCGTTGCCTGAGGATGGCTTCGCCATCACGGGAGTGCGAGAAAAAATCGCGCCCGTCCCCCGGAAGGAGGCTCATCGACCACCGGAAGTCAGCAGCTGGAAAGAGACGGAGCCAGTTGGGTTCGCGCATGGTCGAAGTGGGTTACCCTAGTGCGGCAATCTCTGCCGCGAGACTCCAGAAAGTGCCCCAGGAAAATCGAGCGGGGAACGAGATTCGAGACGGAACCGCCGCGACCTCTCCAGGCGAGAATGCCCTGCCACCGGATCAGTGAATTTTCTCGATCACCGCGTAGGCGTTGTGATTGTGGATCGATTCGAAGTTCTCGGCCTCAACGCGATACCAGGCGATCCCCTCCTGCAGGTTCGAGGCGGCGGCAACGTTGCGGACGAGGTCCTCGACAAAGACAGGATTGTCGTAGGCCTGCTCGGTGACGTGCTTTTCGTCGGGACGCTTGAGCACACTGTAGAGCTCGCAGCTCGCACAGCGCTCGACAAGTCGGATGAGATCCTCGATCCAGATGGGTTCGCCGCTGAACTTCACCGCGTAGGTGACGACACCGCGCTGATTGTGGGCCCCACGGGCGCTGATGGCCTTAGAGCAGGGGCAGAGCGTCGTCACGGGCACAAGCACGGTGACGGTGAAGTCGGTGCGCTCGCGCGAGGCATCGACGTCGAAAATGACCTCATAGTCGAGTATGCCCTCTCGTTTCGTCACCGGCGCCTCCTTCTTGAGGAAAAAAGGAAAGCGGAATTCGACATGGGCCTGTTGGGCGTCGAGTCGTTCGAGAAGTTCGGCCGGGATGCCGGAAATGGTGTGCACGTCGAGGGCGGGGCCGTGCGAGTTCAACACTTCGAGGAATCGGCTCATGTGGGTGCCTTTGTAGTGCTTCGGCAGATCGACGGCCATGGAGATGGTCGCGACCGTGCCCTGCTCGGAATTGGCCTTGTCGCGGATGCGCAGGGGGAAGCGCAGATTCTTCACCCCGACCCGATCGATGGCGAGGTTTCGGGAATCCGGCTGGTTCTGGGTATCGGTAAGGGTCTCCATAAAAAAGCCCCGGGAAGGGGTTCCCGGGGCTTTCGAAGGGAGCGAACTCCCCGGTGGCTCACTAAAGGCTCTTACCAAGAGGGGTTCAAGTGCCACTTGGAGGCAAAAGGCTCAAGTTCGGGGCGCATCGGCCAGTGGTCAGGCTGGGGCTCGATACCCTCGTGGCGGACACTGGCTCCCTTGAGCTGCATGCAGCCCTCGTTGTTGCCGATCTCGAAGACCTTCTGCACCTCCTCGGGCGTGAGGTTGATGTCAGGCAGGGCGGCGAAATCGGCGACCTTGTCCTCGATGGGACGCGCACCGTCGCCGGCTTCTTGAATGAAGGTCGGGCCGACCGACTTTACCGGGGCTTGGCTCAGGTTCCAAGCGCACGCAAACTGCAGCATGGTGAGACCGTATTTCTCGGCGATGGGCCGCATCTGCTCGAGTTTTTCGTTGCCGTGCTCGATCCAGCCAGCGGGACGATAGGTGCGGTGATCGCCGTCGCGGAAGAAATGACCCGCCTTCACATCATCGTGGAAGATGCCGCCGAAATCGACGACGCGGGCGAGGATGTCGACGCCGAATTCATTCGCCACCGGCAGGACGTAGCGCCCCGGCCAGGGCTCCATGGGATTGAGGATGATCATCGCCCAAGCAATCTCTTCGTGGAAATGCTCGAGGCAGTAGGCCATATCGATGGCGAAACCATTCGCCGGTCCGGGAGCGATCCCGGTCATTGCGGTGAGACCCTTTTCACGCAGCCCGGCCATGGCCGCCCAGACCTCGGGGCTGGAGTAACCGATCGAATCGGGATTGTGGAGCATGACCACGTCGAAATGATCGGTGCGGCAGCGCTCGGCGCACTTCGCGGTGGCCCGCTCAAGGTAGGCTGCATACTCGTCAGGGGAACGCAGGCCCGGATCGGTGAAGCGGGCGTAGCCCTTGGCTCCGTCGCGGAGGCCGTCATAGATGTCGTGCCCGATCATCGCGACGAGGCAGTAGCTGTCGCGATCGACACCTTCGAGCGCCTCGCCGAGAAGTTCGTCTCCCTTGCCGATCCCGTAGACGTCAGAGGTCAGAAAGGTGCGCACACCCTCGTCATAAGCCTGCCGGGCGAGTTTCTTCCATCGGTCCTCGTCGAGACGTTGACCGAAGTGCATGAAGCGGCCCCCGCTCCAGGAGCCAAAGGCGGTTTTAGTGAGATTCATTGACTACCTGTCGTCAAAAACCTGCCCGCGGTCAAGGAGCGCGACAAGGCGCCCGGATCGGGGAACTTCGGGAGCTGAGTGATTGCAGAGCGACGTGATGGAGTCGTAGGTCTCCAAGGGCAAGATCCCTTCGCGTTGATGCCCGACCCCAAACCCATGAAATGGATTCCTCTCGCAACTCTGAGCATCATGACCTTCGTCCCAAGCGGGGCGGCGGACCGGCCCAACGTTCTCTTTATCGCCGCCGATGATCTTGCCAACACGCTTGGCTGCTACGGCGACCCGCTGGCGATCACGCCCCATTTGGACCGCTTCGCCGCGTCGGGCGTCTGCTTCGAGAGGGCCTACCATCAGATCCCGCTCTGCAATCCCGCCCGCGCCAGCCTGATGACGGGACGCCGTCCCGACCGAACCCAGGTCTATGATCTCGGGCGCCATTTCCGGGAGGCTCTGCCTGGTGTCGTCACACTGCCCCAATACTTCGCCGCAGCCGGCTATGTCACCGCCCGAGTAGGCAAGATCTATCACTATGACGTTCCCGCCGACATCGGCACGGATGGCTTCGACGATGCACCGTCGTGGCAACTCACGGTAAATCCGAAAGGCCGCGACAAAAGTGACGAAGCCCTCGTCTTCAATTCCGAACCGCATCGCAAGATCAGCGCGGCGCTCAGTTGGCTCGCCGCCGAAGGCGCCGACGAAGAACAAACCGACGGCATGATCGCGAGCGAAGCGATCCGCCTCATGCAAGAGCATCGCGAGCAGCCCTTTTTCCTCGGCGTGGGATTCTTTCGTCCCCATACCCCTTTTGTCGCTCCGAGGAAATACTTCGACCTTTATCCGCTCGACTCGATGCGCCTGCCCTATGCCCCGCCCGGGGATCGGGCCGACTTGCCGGTGGCCGCCTTTGCCCACAACAATCCCCTGCCTCACTACGGACTCGACGAAAAAACGCTCCTCGAGGCGAGACGGGCCTACTATGCCAGCGTTTCTTTCGTCGATGCCCAAGTCGGGCGTCTCCTCGCGGCGCTCGAAGAACTGGGGCTCGCCGGAAACACGATCGTGGTGTTCTGGAGCGACAACGGCTTCCACCTCGGGGAGCACGCCGGAGTCTGGCAAAAACGCACCCTCTTTGAGGAGTCGGCCAGCGCCCCGCTTCTGATCCGCTGGCCCGGAGCGCAGGGGAACGGCCAGCCTTGCCGACGGGTCGTCGAGTTCCTCGATCTGTATCCCACGCTAGTGGAGGCCGCGGGCATGGAGGTGCCGGAAGGACTCGATGGACGCAGCCTCGTAGCCCTTCTCAACGACCCCCTCGCGGTCTGGGAGGGCGGGGCAGCCACCCAGATCCTACGTCCCGCCGATGAGCGGCTTTCCTCTCCGGTGATGGGCCGCAGCCTTCGCACGGAACGCTGGCGTTACACCGAGTGGAACGAGGGAGAAGCGGGCGCGGAACTCTATGATCACGCCGCCGATCCGGGCGAATTTGAGAACCTCGCGATCGATCCCTCCCCGGAAAACCGACGGGTAATCGAGCAACTGCGACCGCTCTTGGCGAAAAAGGCTCGGGGGCGGGCTCCGTTGACACCTTTCGATCCGGCTCGGCTATGATCGGGCCAAAAGGTGGTCATTTTGGAGTCGTCGGGGACGCTGGTTCGGGTCGGATGATGAGCGCAGGCGGGGCGTCTTCGGCGATCTCGATGTCGATCGTCGACTCATAGCTCCCGACCACGGGAGGGATGCGATACACGCTCGACCGCGTCGGCACGGGACGTTTCGGCAAGCCGACGGATCCGGCCGGAGAAATCGATTTGACCCGGGCCTCGACCGGCTCGGCGAAAGACTCGCCCCCGTCTCTCGAAAACTTCGTCTCGTCGAGCCGGATCTCGCCAGAGGGCCGCCACGCATCGTCGATTTTCACCGACCCCGGAGCGATTTCGCGCTCGTCGGACCGGTCGAGCATCAGGTGATTGGTTAGACTTGACTCATCGGCCCGAAGCGAGCTTCGCGACACCCGGACCTCGTCGTTCTTTTTAACTGGCATCGGGTGAACCGCCTCTGCCCAGCCGGGCCAACCCCGCACCTCGGACTTGGCATCGGCGCGAACAATGGCTGCCCGGATTTCCTCATCCATCGCAGCGAACTCTGCCTCAAGACCGGACGAAGTTGCGACGCGAGCCTGCGAGGTGGACGCGTCGACCTTCCTCGCCTTCGGCCCCTCCTCGAGGGCGGCACGCATTTTCTCGGGCGAAGCGGCGAACGTGACGAGGAGCTCGCGGGCAAGGTCAGGGAGGGTCTCGATCGTCACCTCGGCAAACACGGCGTCTTCCTCGGGCTGCTCCAGCCGGGCCGCGTAAAGGATCGGAATCACGGCAGCGGGGTCATCACCGAGGGTTCTGAGGGCGACCGCGAGAAGAGCCCGGGCGGTGTCGGGATTCGCCCGCAGCGACTCGCGAAAGAGAGTCAAGGCCTGATCGGGGTTGGCCTCGAGGCCGTCCCGCAAAGTCTCCACCGCTGTTTCCGAACCATGCAGAGATTCCGAACTCGAAACCAGAGTTCCAGCTAAAGACGCGAACGCCGCGAGCTTCAAAAGGAGAGCCTTCTTCATGGTCACCGCTGAAGTGGAGCGGGTAGTGGGAATCGAACCCACATAACTAGCTTGGAAGGCTAGGGCTTTACCACTAAGCTATACCCGCGTGACGCGATACTTTTGCCGAGATTCTTAAAGCTTCAATTATTTTTCAAAAATCCTAAAACAAATGATGCCTTAAGCCTTAGCACCCTCTTCGCGGTGACCGAACAGGGAGGTGGAATGTATCCGCCCGCGCACGATTGCCAACTGTCTTTTTTCAATTTTCTGATGTCCCGTCCCGATCCAGCGTTTCTCGCAGGCCGACGAGTGATTTCGTGGAGTGTCCGCCTCGGTCGCTCGATCCGGCGGGGTCCGCTGGTTTTGGGAGCGGTTGTCGGCATCGCGGCGATCGCGATGATCGATCAGGAGCGAACGGGCCTTTTTGCCGGGATCGCGCTGATCCTCGCCGGATGGGTTGTTTGGCTCCGCTATCGTCGAAGCCCCCTCACGGCCATCGCGGCAGGTGCCTTCGTCGTCTTTCTCCTGCTCGGCTGGCGCCAACACGAACGTCTTGCGGGGATCCACGCCTTTCCCCTCGCGCAGGCGTTGGGAGAGGGCAAAACCGTCCATCTCGAGGGTGAAGGCTGGATCGCTGATTCGGTCGATCGAGGTGAGCGTTCGATTTCGACGATGATCCAACTCGAGCGCCTCGTCATCAGAGGACGGGAGCTTTCTTGCAACCATCGGGTGCCGGTCCGGGTGCAACAGCCGCCCGGCTCTCTTGATTACGGCACCTCGATCCGTTTCACGGGACGACTCCTCCCCCTCGAAGGACCGGCGGTGCCGGGTGCCTTCGACGCCAAAGCCTTCTACTTTCGACAAGCGGGTTCCCTTGGAAAGCTTGAGATTGCCGAGGGCGATTCGTTGATCCGTCTCAAACAAAAACGTGGCTCCGGTTTCGTCCGCTACGCTCTCCAACTCCGGAGAACGCTCGAAGAGGGACTTCTTCTTGGGGTCTCGAAAGAACACGAGCCCTACGCGCGCCTCATCGCGGCAATGGCCCTCGGAGCCCGCGAGCACTCACCCGAAGAGCTCGAGGCTTACTTCCGCATCAGCGGCACCATGCATCTTTTCGCTGTCTCCGGCCTCAACGTCGCGATCCTCGCCGGGATGTTGAACTGGCTCGCCGCAGCCTTTTCCGTGCCGCGTTCGCGCGCTGTGCCGGTGGTCATTTTCTTGGTGCTGTTTTATGCGGTGCTTACCGGCCTCAGCCCCTCGGCGGTTCGCGCCGCCATCATGGCCTCCGCTTTCCTCGCCGGTCATTCCTTGCGCGAAAAGCCGCGTCTCCTCAACAGCCTCGGCCTCGCCGCCATCCTTCTCCTCGCTTGGGATCCTCAGCCACTCTTCCTCCCGGGCTTCCAGCTCTCTTTCACTGTCCTCGTCTTTATCGCCCTCTTTGCCCCGCCCCTCGCTACTCGGCTCGCCAGACCCTTCGTCGTCGATCCCTTCATACCGCAGAGCCTCATCCGCCCGGGCCGCCGCATGCTGGACCATGTCACGGGCTCGATCGCCGCCCTCTTTGCCGTCTCGATCGCCTCGTGGCTCGGCTCGCTCGGACTCCTTGCATGGCATTTCCAGAGCGTCTCGCCGATCGGGATCCTCGCGAATGTCTTCATGGTCCCCATTGCAGGGGTCGTCATGGTCTTCGCCGCCGCATCGCTCGTGACCTACGGCCTGCATCTCACCTGGCTCACTCTCGTCGCGAACCGGATCAATGTGATCGTTTCGATCGCGATGACCGGGATGGCCCAGTTCTTCTCGAGCCTGCCAGGAGCAATGATCCATGTCGGTCAGGACCGACCGAACGCCGGCAAGGAGGAAATCCTGCGGCTAGACCTGATCGGAGAACGTGGCGAGGCGGCGTCACTGCTTGAGATTCCGAGCGAGCCCGGCTCAAGCCTCCTCTGGATGATCGACAGCGGCGGCGACCGCACCTATCAGGGGCGTGTCTTGCCCCTGATGCGAAGCCGGGGGATGAACCGGATCGACGCGCTTGTCCTCACGCACGGCGATGAGGACCAACTCGGGGCAGCCCCGGCCCTGATTCATCAATTCCGCCCCAGCCTCCTGCTTGAATCCTCGGTGGAGAACCGGTCCCCGACGTATCGCGAAATCGTTGAGACGGCTCGGCAGTTTGGAGTCACTCCCACAAAACTGGACCGGGGTCAGCGCCTCCTCGTCGGTGACCAGGTTTCGATCACCGTGCTCCACCCCTCGAGTCTGTATCCCGGTCGACTCGCCGATGATCGCGCCCTCGTTCTGAGAATCGGCTACGCTGGACGTTCCCTTCTTCTCACTTCAGACAGCGGATTTGAAACCGAACGCAGCCTCCTCGAATCGGGCGCCGATCTCAGAGCCGATCTCTGGATCCGCGGACAACATGCCGACGCCCCTTCCGGCCTTGCCGCCTTTGTTGACGCGATCGCGCCCAAGGCCGTCATCTCGACCCATGCCAATTTCCCAGAGAACGAGCGCATCTCCCAGACCCTGCGGGATCATCTCACAAAGCGAAAGATCCCGCTCTACGAATTGGAAGGCGCCCGTCACGTCGCCGTTGAGATCAGCTCTCACCGGAAAATTCGCATTACCCCCCACGCCGGCGCCGAACCGGCCCGAGAGTTCCCCTAGCGGCCGGTCCTCCCTGAAAAGAAATTTCCGAATTTTTCTAATAAGTTGATCCGGAGACCCGTCTTGCCTCGGGAAAGGAAACGGCCCGTGGAAGATCCATCGCGCCCTCTCCCTACCTCGACCATTCCATTTTCAATCAATGCTTTGGGGCAGTGTCTGCTTGAGTTCGGTTCGCCCAACGTTGACTTTGCTCCGGAAACCATTAAAAAGGACGAGGTTCGCTCTCATGCCACCCACTGAAATCATCCAGCGGCTCGCCAAACTCTCCCCCGCCGTTGTGGGAGCCTTGGCGCTCGCCAGTTGCACGGGCACCTCATCCAACCTCTCCGCGCTCACTCGGCAGAATGCGCTGGGCGGAGCTGCGACTTCCGAGGTGACGGCCGCGACCGGACCCACCGACGTCGTTCCCCCGGCTATTACTGCTGTTACTGCTACTGCTACTGCTGCTACTGCTGCCGCCCCTGCTGCTGCGCCTGGTGCCGGCCCGACCCCTGCCGATCAGATCGCTCCCACCACAACGGCCCCGGCCGCGTCGCTTGGCGACGTTTCGTCGGATCAGATCGTCGGGCTACCGGCTCCGGCCCAGGCTCAGGTCGATCCGGTCGCCGTGCCCAAGCCCGTCGCCTCGGCCCCGCCGACGACTCTCGCCTCCGTCCCGCGCACGCCCGTCTCGAACCGGCCCACCAATCAGATCATGATGGTGCGGACCACCGCCTACACCCACACGGAGTCCGATCACGTCCACTACGGCCGCAAGAGCGCTGCCGGGAATACCCTCAAGTATGGTTCCCACGTGCGCAGCGCGGCGGCAGACTGGTCGAAGTATCCCCTCGGCACCCGTTTTATGATCGAGGGCCTTCCCTACGAATACGTGGTGGATGATTATGGTAGCGCCCTTGTCGGAACCGAGACCATCGACATCTACAAGCCCGAGAAGGGCACGATGAACCGATGGGGCGTGCGCAACGTCCCCATCCGCGTCCTCGAGTGGGGCTCGTTTGAAGAGAGCCGCAAGATCCTCGACGAGCGCAAGCACGTTCGCCATGCAGACCACGTGCGCGAGATGCTCCACGAAATCGAGAAGAAGGGCCGCAACGGCTCCATCTCCCTCTCGCCGACCGGCACCAACGCCTGATCGACTGGGGCGTCCCCGACCTGACTGCGAATGACCAAAGCCGAGCGCTCCGCTTATCTCGTCGCTCGCCTTGAGGCGCTCTATCCCGAGACTCCGGTCCCGCTCGATCACCGGGATCCCTACACCCTGCTGATCGCCGTTCTGCTGTCGGCGCAGTGCACTGACGCCCGGGTCAATACCGTCACTCCCGCCCTTTTCGCCTTGGCCGACCATCCTGCCGCGATGGCGAAAGTTCCCGTCGAGTCGATTCGCGAGATCATCAAACCCTGCGGTCTTTCTCCACGCAAGTCGACTGCCATAGCAGAGCTTTCGCAGATCCTCGTCGACCAGCATGGAGGCGAAGTGCCCGCCGAATTCGAGGCCCTCGAGGCGCTTCCCGGCGTTGGTCATAAGACCGCCTCGGTCGTGATGAGCCAGGCCTTCGGCGTGCCCGCCTTCCCTGTCGACACCCATATTCATCGACTCGCGCAACGTTGGAAGCTGACCAGCGGCAAAAACGTGGAGCAGACGGAACGTGATTTGAAAAAAGCCTTCCCCGAGGAGAAGTGGAACAAGCTCCATCTCCAGATCATCTTCTACGGCCGCGAACACTGCACCGCCCGCGGCTGCGACGGGACCGTCTGCGGAATCTGCCGCACCTTGTTTCCCAAGCGGGCGAAGGCGGTGAAGACGAGGAAGTGAGGGAGGTGAAGGAGCGGACGCCTGTCGTCGAGCAAAGAAGGGGCAGCGGTTTCGAGGTTTCAGCAACCTCTCCAACCCTCCCCAAATCCCGTTGCAAGCCTGCCTTCGGGACGTAGAATGCCGCCCGGCCGAAAACCCGGAACCTCCCATTTTCCCCATGAGCGAAAACGTCAAAAAAATCCTCGTCGCCTACTCGGGCGGTCTCGACACTTCCGTCCTTCTCACCTGGCTGAAGGACACTTACCAGGCCGAGGTCATCGCCTACTGCGCCGATGTCGGCCAAGCTGAGGAACTGGACGGCCTCGAGGAAAAAGCTCTCAAGACGGGCGCGTCGAAGTGCCTCATCGGCGACCTCAAGGAGCCCTTCGCCCGCGACTACATCTTCCCCATGCTCCAGGCGAACGCCATCTATGAGGGACAATATCTGCTTGGCACTTCGATCGCCCGTCCCTGCATCTCGGAGGGCATGGTCAGGGCTGCCCTCGAGCACGGAGCCGACGCGATTGCGCACGGCGCCACCGGCAAGGGCAACGACCAGGTCCGCTTCGAGCTTTCCGCCGCCTCCCTTGCTCCCGGCGTCCAAATCATCGCGCCCTGGCGCCAGAAGCGCTTCCGCGACCAATTCCCCGGCCGCGCGGAAATGATCGCCTACGCTGCCGCGCACCAGATCCCCGTGCAGGCCTCCATCAAGAAATCCTACTCGATGGACCGCAACCTCCTCCACATCAGCTTTGAGAGCGGGGTCCTCGAAGATCCTTGGTATGATCCCTCCGGTGAGGCCGATCGCGACATGTATGTCCTCAGCGTGTCACCCGAGGAGGCCCCCGACCGCGCCGAATACGTCCAACTCCTTTTCGAAAAGGGCAACTGCATCGGCATCGAACACGAAGGCCTCGCCGAGATCCTTGCCCAGATTGGCGACGTGACAGCGCAGGGTCAGTCCGGCGACTACACCCTCCTCACTCCCTACGGTGTCATGCGCGTTCTCAATCTGCTCGGTGGTCGTAACGGGATCGGCCGGGTCGACATGGTCGAGAACCGCTTTGTCGGCATGAAGAGCCGCGGCGTCTACGAGACCCCCGGCGGTTACATTCTCCTCCGCGCCCACCGCCAGATGGAAAGCCTCACGATGGATCGCGAGGTCATGCAGTTGCGCGATTCGCTGATCCCCAAATACGCCCAGCTCGTTTACAACGGCTTCTGGTTCGCCCCCGAGCGCGAGACCCTTCAGGCCCTCGTCACTGAGTCGCAGAGATATGTCAGCGGCGAAGTGCGTCTGAAGCTTTATAAAGGCAACGTCATCGCCGGCGGCGTCCGCTCGCCCCTCAGCCTCTACAACGAAGCGGTCGCGACCATGGAAGGTGGCGCCGAGCACGCTTACAACCAGGACGATGCCACCGGCTTCATCCGCCTCAACGCCCTCCGCCTCAAGACCCAGGCCAGCCGCGCCCTGAAAACGGAAAACTGAAAACTTGCCCCCTGAAAACGTTATGAACTTCGAAAAAGTCACCGCCGTCGCCAAAGCCAACGTTTACTTCGATGGCAAAGTCGTCAGTCACTCCATCCTCTTCGGGGACGGCAGCAAGAAGACCCTCGGCCTGATCTACCCGGGAGAATATCACTTCGGCACCGACGCCGCCGAAGAGATGGCCATCACCGACGGAGCCTGCGAGGTCGTGCTGGATGGTCAGGAATCGACCGCGAGCTACGCCGCCGGCACCGCCTTCGAAGTGCCCGCCAAGTCCGGCTTCACGATCCGGGTAAAGGACGGGATCTGCCAGTATGTGTGCTCGTTTTTGAGCTGAGCGATTTCACTCAAAGTGTTGGGTGCCTGTTTTACGAATCGCTTCCGGGTCGATTCCAAGCATGACCGCCCTGCTTCAGCCCGCACCCATCAAGGTCGAGGAATATCTTGAGGGAGAATTGCTCTCCGAAGTGAAGCACGAGTATCTTGGTGGCGAAGTCCACGCCATGGCTGGTGCCGGAAACCGGCACAACCAGATCGCGACGAATGTCACCGGACTGCTCTTCGCACATCTCCGCGGCGAACCCTTTCGCCCCTTCAACAGCGACACCAAGGTTCGCATCGAATTGGCCAATCACACACGCTTCTCCTATCCCGATGCCATGGTCGTCCGCGGGCGGAATCGCGATGATGATCAATGGCAGGATCCGGGCCCGGCGAACGGATCCTGCTGCCTGAGATCGAGGTGGAACTCCCGCTAGGCGAATTTTACGAAGGTTTGGAGCCCTGAGAGGAGTTCTCACCCCCGCCGCCACAGATACAGCCACTTCTCCGAGACGACCTTGCCGTCCTTGTTCTTCAGCTCGCAGGTCAGGTCGATCTCGTTGACACCTTCCTCTGGTTCGAAGACGAAGAAGGCGCGCAGGACTTGGGGCATGTGGACCTCGGGGCTTTTTCCGAGTCCGGCGGGCAGGTCGTCGACGTTGGCCATGCTGAGGTCGGAGAGACCGACGTGGATGAGCTCGACATTGCCGCGGCTCATCGTCACCTCGGGCTCCCAACCGGTGATGTCGTCCCATTTCGGGTCGCCCACCTTCGCCTCAGCGACGAGGGGTTTGGCGAATTCGATCGTCATCAGCACCTGCTTCGGCAATTGCACCGGATTGCCCGAACGCGTCGATCTCACCTGGAAGAGCCCCGTTGCGGGCAGGTCGCGCAGCCAGTGAAGGCGGTAGTGGAAGCGGTGGGGCACGCCGATCTCGAGCGGGGTCTGCGGCTCCCAAGCGAGGATCACATTGTCGTTGGTTTCGTCTTCCGTCGGCAATTCGATGAGGTGGAGATTGCCATTCGAGAAACCGTCGACCGGCTCAACCTTCACGCTTGGGCGGTTGTGATAGGCGGCTTCGACATCGAGGTAGGAGGAATAAGAGCGATCCCGCTGCAGGAGCGACCAGGAACGCGGATTCTCGAGGGAAAAAACACAGTGCCGGACCTGGTTTTTGGTCACTTCGAGAGGACGGAACTGCCAGCCGCCAGCCGCCGTCTCCATCAGCAAGCCGTCGCTGTCGTGGATCTCGGGACGGAAATCGTAGGGTCTCGGGTGCGTTCCCTCACCGTACCAGAACATCGATGAGAAAGGCGCGATGCCGAGCTGCCGCACGGGACGACGCAGGGTGAGTTCGGCCTCGATATCCATCGTCGTGACCTCGCCCGGGGTGATCGTGAAGCGATAGGCACCCGCGACGCTCTCGCCTTCGAGGAGGGCTTGGGCCACGAGTGAAGGATCGCCCGCCGTCGGTTTTTCCAGATAGAAGCGGGTGAAATTCGGGAACTCCTCCGGCACGCCGGGCAAGCCGCTGTTGATCGAGAGTCCGCGGGCCGAGAGGCCGTAGTGACCCTTCGCTTGGACCGCCCGGAAGTAACTCGCCCCGAGGAAGACGAGAAACTCATCCATGTATTCGGGCGAGTTCAGCTTCGTCCGCGCCCGCCAACCGGCGTATCCGGGAGGTGCCGGAGTGCCCTCGGGCACGACCTGCTTTCCGTAGTGGAAGAGGCTGCGGTCGAAGGCAAGCGGATTGGCGAGACCGCCCCTCACCTCATGGATCATCACAGTCTGTTTGGCGGTCCAGCCGGGGTGGAAGAAGTCGATCGAAAAAGGACCATCATTCCACCACAGACCCGACTCCATTTGGAAGCGGATGTCGCGATGCCCGTCGTAATTGAGATTCTTCCAATAATCGGCGAGCCCGTCGACCGGGGGCACGTGGGGCGCGGCGGCGATCTTGCGAGCCTCTTGACAGAGGGATTCAAAGGAAAAATCCTGGGCCGAGAGAGAAGCAACGGTGAGACCGAGGAGATAGGGGAGGACGCGGAGGGAGGACGGGGTCATGTCTTAGCCGTGTCCGTCATGCACCGGACGCACACTTCGGAGGGTCGCCGACTTTGTCCCAAGATCAAGCGTCGGCCCCCACGATCGCGCCAGAGACGTTCCATCGTATTTGAGACTATATTCTTTTATACGATACATGAATCTCTCTGCAACCCTGCCCGATTCGGCATCCTCGATGGACGAAATGCCCTCGCCGACCGGGGCAAAAACCCTCGCCATGCTCGATCTTCTCTCGCGTCATGGGTCCGGGCTCACCGTGGCCGAGGCGACGCGGCGGAGCGGCTTCACTCAGAACCTTGTCTTTCGCCTGCTCAAAACCCTCGTCGTGATGGGCTACGCGACCCAGCGTGATGACAACAAGGCCTACGTTCTGACGAACCACCTCCTCGAGCTGACCGGACCCCGCAGCGGGGAACGCAGCCTCGCCCTTTGCGCTCACGAGGCGCTGCGTTGGCTCCGCGATGAGACCGGCGAGACCATACAACTCATCATCGAAGCGGGAGGAAAGTCGCTCGTCCTCGAGCAGTTCCGCGGTAACCAGCCTCTGCAGGTCTGCGGTGAAGTGGGCATGCGCGTGCCCCTCTATTCCTGCGCCCCCGGCAAGGCGATCCTCGCGCACTGGGGCGAGGAGACGCTTGCGGCTTGGTTCCGCGGCCGCGGGAAGACCCTCAAGAAATTTACCGCGAAGACCCTTTCGCGCCGCGAGGATCTCCTTCGCGAACTCGATGCGATCCGACGTCTCGGATACGCCGTGGACCGGGCCGAGGGGGTCGAAGGCATCCACTGCGTCGCCGTGCCGATTTTCGATGACTACCGCCAACCGGTCGGAGCCGTCACCGTGATGGCCCCGATCAACCGGATGCCAGAGGAGGAATTCATGCGCTTCGCACAATGCTGCCGCGAGGCGACCGACCGGATCGAGAGGAAGTTGAGGGGATGAAACGAATCGTCCAATTCCGGGGCTTCGTCCTCACTTGCGTCATCAGCGGACTCCCCACTGCCAACGCCGCCCCCATCCCCGACGCCCAGCGCGAGTTCTTCGAGTCTCGCATTCGTCCCATTCTCGCGCAGGAGTGTTATGCATGTCACTCCGAGGCCACCAAGGCGAAAGGCGGTCTTCTCCTCGACTCGCGCGAAGGATGGAGAAAGGGCGGCAACTCAGGGCCCGTGATCGAGCCCGGCAACCCGGACGAAAGCCTTCTGATCCACTCGATCCGGCACGAGATTGAGGATCTGAAAATGCCAAAGAACGGGGCCAAACTCGATCCATCCATCCTCGAGGATTTTCGCGAGTGGATCGCGCGGGGCGCGCCCGATCCACGCGACGCGCCCCCCTCTCCAGACGACGTCGCCAAAGACACCGACTGGACCGCAGTCTCCGCGAGACGAGCCCAATGGTGGAGTTTCCAACCGATCAAGAACCCGCCCGTTCCGGAGGTGAACGGAGTCGATCATCCCATCGACCGCTTCATCCGCGCCGGTCTCGCGAAAGAAGGCCTCAAGCCCACGCCCCCCGCCGATCCCTGGACGCTGGTGCGCCGTCTTGCCTTCAATCTCACGGGCCTGCCGCCAAATCCCGAAGTGACAGAGGCATTCAAAACCGACTCAATTCGCAATCCACAATCCGCCATCCGCAATCTCACCGATTCCTATCTCGCCTCCCCCGCCTTCGGCGAGAAATGGGCGCGCCATTGGATGGACTGGATCCGCTACGCCGACTCCCACGGCAGCGAGGGCGATCCCGCCATTCCCCACGCCTGGCGCTATCGCGATTATCTCATCCGGGCCTTCAACGATGACGTCCCGCTCGACCAACTCACCCTCGAACACTTTGCCGGCGATCTCCTCGAAACGCCACGGCTGAACGCCGACCTGAAGATCAACGAGAGCGCGCTTGGCCCCGCTCATCTCCGCATGGTTTTCCACGGCTTCTCCCCGACAGACGCCCTCGACGAGCGTGTCCGCTTCACCGACGACCAGATCAACACGGTGACGAAAGCCTTCCTCGGGCTCACGATCTCGTGCGCGCGGTGCCACGATCACAAGTTCGACGCGATCAGCCAGGAGGATTACTATGCCCTCTTCGGCATCTTCTCGAGCGCCCTGCCCGCGACGATTGCGGTCGATGCGCCGGGCGTTTTGGAAACCCATCGCGATCAGCTGACTTCGTTGAAGCCAAAAATCCGCGAGGCCCTCGCAGCCCATTGGCTTGCCATACTGCCGAAGGAGCCCGAAGCATGGGGAAGTCTCTTCCAGAAGGACAGCAAGGTCTACGGTGGATCCGCGACGACCTTCCTCCGCGACCTTGCCGAGACGAAAACCACACCCCGGAATCTCGAACGGATCTGGACCGGCGCCCTCTCCCGGGTCAGTGACGCTGAGACTCAGTCCGCCGATTTCGAAAAACTCGTCTCACGCCGATGGGCGCTTTCTGATCCTGACGAATACACCGAATGGAGCCGCTACGGCGAGGGTCTCGAATCGCCGCGACCGTCCCTCGCCGGAGACTACACCCTCTCACCCTCCGGCTCCGTCGTCGGTCGTGTCCTTCCCTCCGGCGCCTACTCGAGTCTCCTCTCGACGCGCCATCGCGCCGTCCTCGCCTCCGCTCCTTTCGATCTCGACGCCGAGTTTGATCTGTTTGTCAGGGTCGCGGGGGAGGAGAGTTCGGTGCGTTATGCCGTGCAACACTACCCGCGCAGCGGCACCATTTATCCGGTCACGAACCTCGCCGGAGGCTGGCGCTGGGTGAGGCACGATCTCGCTTACTGGAAAGGCGACCGCCTCCATCTTGAACTCGCCACCGGCGGTGACGGTCCCATTCTCGTGAATGAAGCGGAGCGCTCGTGGTTCGGCCTGCGGAGGGCGGTGCTCGTCCCCAGGGGAACGAAGGCTCCTCCAAATGGAAACGACGAAGGTCTCTCCGCCCTGATCGCTCCCGCAAAGAAAGCCCCGGCTGATTTTGTCTCAGCGATGCGCGAGATCGAAATCATCTTGAGAAACCTCATTGGGACATGGGGCGAGGGAAGGGCCCTTTCTGACTCCCAAGCCATTCTGCTCGATGAAATCGTTGCGACAGGCTGGCTCCCCAATACCACTGAAGAACTCCCTCCGAATCTCGCCGATCTCATCTCAAGTTACCGTGCCCTCGAAGCCGCAATCCCCCTGCCGACGCGCGCGCCCGGCGTGTGGGAGCGCCCCGGCGCCGATCAGGCACTCTTCGTCCGCGGCGATCACAAACAACCCGACGAAAGGGTGCCACGGCGTTTTCTCGAGGCGATCGATGTGACCCCTTACCAAACCACCGGCACCGGTCGGCTCGAATTCGCCCGCGATCTCGTCGCGGAAAAGAATCCCTTCACCGCCCGCGTCCTCGTCAACCGGGTCTGGCATCATCTCTTCGGCGAAGGACTCGTCACCACCACCGACAATTTCGGCCGACTCGGCGGGGAACCGAGCCATCCCGAACTGCTTGATCACCTCGCCTGGCGGTTCCGCCACGAGATGAACTGGTCGCTGAAGACCCTTGTCCGCGAACTGGTCCTCACCGAAACGTGGCGCCAGTCGGGCGGCCCCTCTCCGGCGGCCCGGGAAAAGGATCCTGACAATCGCCTCCTTTCCTCCTATCCCCTCCGCCGCCTCGAGGCCGAGGCGATCCGCGATTCCCTTCTCGCCGTCTCGGGCCAGCTTGATTCAACCCGGTATGGGGTTCCGGTCAGCGGAGGAATACCGCGTCGGTCGCTCTACCTCCGCGTGAAACGAAATGACCTCGATCCGCTCCTCACCACCTTCGATTTCCCAACTCCCGCCTCCTCTGTGGGACGCCGCGACATCACCAACGTGCCCGCCCAGTCGCTCACGCTCCTGAACGATCCATTCCTCATCAATCAGGCCGATCACTTCGCAAGACGGGTTCACGTCGGGAAACCGGATTCCGACGACTCCGTCGTAATTCGAACTCTCTTCGAATCCGCCCTAAACCGCCCGCCTTCTGCGATGGAAGTGACCGGAGCCAAAGACTTCCTCGCCACCGTGGCCCACCATCACCGCGCCGACGCGGAGCGGTTCAGAGCGATCGAGGCCACGAGGAAGGAGCTTGAGTCGTCCCTCGCGGCCCTTATCGATCCGGTCCGATCACGTCTCGAAGCCAGGCGTGCCGCCGACTTCGCCGCTGACCAAGGAAAGGCCGTGAATCCCGTCACCACGAACGCCCTGCGACCCATCGCCCATTGGGACTTCAGTGTGGGCACCAGCGATCTCATCGGCGGCCTTTCCCTGAGCCTCCACGGCACCGCCCGGATCGAAGAGGGAGCCCTCGTCGCCGATGGCGAAGGGTATGCGTCGACCGGGCCGCTGCCCTTTGCCCTCAGCACCAAGACGCTCGAGGCGCGTGTCCAGCTCGCCACGCTCGACCAGGCCGGTGGAGGAGTGATATCGGTGCAGGGCAAGAACGGCGGCATCTTCGACAGCATCGTCTTCGCCGAGCGACGCAAGAACGAATGGCTCGCTGGCAGCAATTCCTTCGCCCGCACCCTTGATTTCAACGGACCCGTCGAAACCGAGGCCGCGAACAGGCCCGTTCAACTCATCCTCAGCTACGAAGCCGGGGGCATGATCCGCGCCTACCGCAACGGAGAGCCATGGGGAGAACCGATCCGCAAGACCGACCTGCAGGCTTATCCCAGAGGCGAGGGCGAACTTCTCTTCGGACTCCGCCACGGGTCCACGGCCGGTAACAACAAGGCCCTGCGCGGCCGCATCCTTGAAGGAAGACTCTACGACCGAGCCCTCACCGCCGCGGAGGCACGCGCCGCCTTTGCCGGAGGCCCCGCTCCCGTCACCCGCGAGGAACTCGACGCCGCCCTCGGCGAATCCGGCGCCGCCGAAAGGCGAAAGCTTGAGGGGGAACTCCAGTCCCTTGCCAAAGAGGTCGACGCACTCGCCAAAACCGGCGCCGACCTCGATCCCGAACTACGCCGCTGGCGCGACCTCGCCCACGCCATTTTCAATCTCAAGGAGTTCGTCTACCTCAAGTAACCAACCCTCTGACTCATGACCCGTGAACCTTTCCTCCTCTCGCGACGCGCCCTCCTCTCCCGCGCCTCGACCGGCTTCGGTATGGTGGCTTTGTCAGGACTTCTCGGACCGAAAGCCTTCGCCGCGACCGCCGCCCCTTCCCGTCCACACCTCAGGCCTCGGGCGAAACACGTCATCTTCTGCTACATGTCGGGCGGCGTCTCGCATCTCGACACCTTCGACCCGAAACCGAAGCTGCGCGAGCTGCACGGCAAACCCATGCCGGTGAAAGTCGAGCGGACGCAGTTCAATAACAACGGGAACATCTATGGCAGTCCCTTCGACTTCGCTCCCGGCGGCCAGAGCGGCATCCCCATTTCCGATCTCTTCCCCCATCTCCGCCAACACTGCGCCGACGACCTCGCCGTGGTCCGCTCAATGACGAGTCCGGTGAACGAACACGCCCAGGGAAATTTCTTTTTCCACACCGGCTTCCCCTTCATCGGCCATCCCTCCGCCGGCGCCTGGACCAGCTATGGTCTCGGCACGGAGAATTCGAACCTACCGGGCTACGTCGTCCTGAAGAGCGGCGAGGCTGCCACACCGCACGGCGGCGTAGGGCAATGGAGCAGCGGATTCCTCCCCGCCCAGCATCAGGCATCCATTCTCCAGGTCGATGCGCAGGACCCGATTCCCAACATTCTCCCCGAGGAACGCGATATCACCCAGCGGGCTCGTCTCAACTTCATCAACACCGTCGACCGCGAGTTCGCCGCTTCGTCACGCGCGGACGACGCCGTCGAGGCCGCGATCCGCAACTACGAGACCGCCTATCGTATGCAGTCCGCCATACCCGAACTCTGCGACCTCGACGGCGAGACCGAGGCAACAAGGCGGCTCTACGGATTCGAGGCAAAGAATCCCATGACACGGGCCTATGGCCACCAGGCCCTCCTTGCGCGCCGGCTTGTCGAACGCGGGGTTCGTTTCATCGAAATGACCTGCCTGCCCCAGACGCCGGGAGGAGGTCAGGCCGCAAATCCCTGGGACCAGCACGGCGGCCTCGAATCGGGACACCGCAATATGTCCGAGCAGGTCGACCAACCCATCGCGGCACTGCTCGTCGATCTGAAACAACGCGGGCTCCTCGACGAGACCCTCGTGATCTGGGCCGGCGAGTTCGGCCGCACCCCCTTCTCTCAGGGGAGTGACGGAAGGGACCACAACCCCTTTGGCTTCAGCATCTGGATGGCGGGAGGCGGCACCAAAGGGGGGGTGATCTACGGCGAGACCGACGAATTCGGCTACCACGTCATCGACAAAAAGACGAGCGTCTTCGACCTATGGGCGACCGTCCTCCATCTCATGGGCATCGACCACGAACGGCTTACCTTCCGCTACGCCGGCCGCGACGTGCGCCTCACCGATGTGCACGGAGTGGTTTGGGATGAATTGATCGGGTGAAGGTCAAAGACAATCCTCACCCCGCGAGGCACGCCGGACAATCTTGAACCCAATGGGCTGCTTCCAGCTCGACGATCGAGGGACGCGTCTCGGCGTGATCCGGCATTCCATCGCGAGACTCGCAACGCGCGGCAAAAGCACACCCGTCCCCACCTTTCGCCAGATTTGGCGGCAGCCCAGGGATCGTGTAAAGGGGCGTTCCCTTTTTCTGCATCGCCGGAATCGAGCGCTGCAGGGCCCGGGTGTAAGCATGACGAGGGGTTTGGAAGAGTTTTGCGACAGGAGCGCGTTCAACAAAGCGACCGGCATACATGACGTTGACATAGTCGCAGACCTCCGAAACAACGGCGAGGTCATGGGTGATGAAAATAACGGCGGTGCCGAGCTCCTCCTGTCGTGACTTGATCAGTTCGAGGACCTGGCGCTGAATCGTCACGTCGAGCGCAGTGGTTGGCTCGTCGGCGATGAGAATTTCGGGCCGGGTGATCAGAGCCATCGCGATCATGACCCTCTGGCGCATCCCGCCCGAGAATTCGTGCGGGTAGGAATGAATCCGGCTCGCGGGGTCCGGGATGCCGACGGCGGCGAGTTCGTCGATGGCGCGGGCGAGGGCTTCCCGTTTTGAAAGACCTCCCTGCAGCAAAAGAGGCTCCATGAGCTGCGTTGAGATGCGCAGGTAGGGATTCAAGGAGGTCATCGGATCCTGAAAGACGAAACCAATCCGGCTGCCGCGGATCCTTCTCAGCTCGGGCTCGGAGAGTTGCAGCAGATCGACTCCGCCGAAGCGCGCGGCGCCACCCTCGATGCGCCCGGGAGGCATGGGAATGAGTCCGAGCAAGGAATAACAGGCGACCGACTTTCCCGATCCCGACTCGCCAACAATGCCAACGGTTTGCCCGGCCTCCACTTCGAAAGAAATCCCATCCACCGCACGGACGATCCCGTCACGAGTGTGGAAACTGGTTTTCAAATCACGGACTTCGAGGAGGGGCATGAGGTCACGGGGCATGAGGTCACGGGGCGGGTGGCGCGGATGGAGTGCCCGGCGTAGCAGGCGTCGTCGCAGGCGTGTCAGCTGCGGCAGCGGCTTTGGCGGCATCCTGATCGGCTTTTTTCTTAGCGATGAAATCATCCCAGCGATGGAGCGCGTAGCCTTCGCTCAGGCCGCCGATATCGGCGAGGAGGGCGGAACATTTCTGATGCCAGGCCTCGAGATTCGGCGGTCCCTTTTTCTCATCGGCACTCCCCGGAAAGATCAGGTAGGTGACGGTGAGATCACTGACAGGCCGATTGTAGGGAGATGCTTTCGGATTGATCTGACGGGCGACGCGCAGGGAGGCCTCGCCAAACTTCCAGCTCGGCCCGGCATCACCGGCGATGGCGGGATAAAGCTGGTCGCCGTGGACGACAACGGCATAGTCACCGATCGCGGGCCCGAATTCATTCTCATCACGGCGCCCAAGGAGGGAGAGCGGAATGACGATGAACGGATCAGCCTCAGCGATGAGGTAGCTGCGCGCCTTCAGGTCCGCGACGCGCGGCTTGTATTCCTCGATCTGGCTGCGGAGGAATCGATTGCGCTCGATGCTCAGACCAGGGAGGGCGAACTCCTTCTCGTATTCCTGCAGCTTGGCCTCCCAACGCGGGAGGAGCGGGTTCGGCGTTTTCGTCTGCTTCGCCCAGCCGTAACTGGTGAAGGGCTGATAGAACTGCGACATCGAGATGTAGTCGTCGAGTTCGGGCCAGCGGTCACCATCAGAGCCGTCGGAAACCACGTCCATTTCGCCCTGGGCGAAGAGCAGTTTCCGCCCCGTGCCGGGGTGCTTCACCTGCAGGATCGTTTCGAGGTCGTAAAGGTTGTGACGCGAGAGAAGCTCGTCGATACGGGTCACGTTCTGCTGAATGCGTTCGGTCTTGAGGCTGTATAGATAGTGGTAGAAGGGAGAGACCTCGGCGGCATCGACGAGGGTGTTGAAATCCTTCAGCATCTTGGGGAGACTGGCGTTGATCGCGGCGAGTTCGGCAGCCGATTCGTTCGGTTTCGGCACGGTGAGCCTCACCTTCATCTCGATCTCGTAGCTTGCCTCGCGCTTGCGCTCTTTCACGGCGGTGTCACCCGGTCTCGTGATCATCTCCGTCTTTACGGGGATGTCGCTCCAGAGTTTCGCGACATCGACCTTTTTCCAGTCGACGTAGCCCGAGGGCATCGGGGGCTTCACCTCGACGATCTTCTCCACG
>Ga0172372_10001099_pt1 | contig 41851 bp, 18 predicted proteins | sample LakKiv5m_2_FD_114544 | JGI IMG/M metagenome (GOLD analysis project Ga0172372, IMG submission 114544) | Freshwater microbial communities from Kabuno Bay, South-Kivu, Congo - kab_092012_9.5m | ecosystem: Environmental > Aquatic > Freshwater > Lake | place: Democratic Republic of the Congo...
CAGGCCGGATGAGGGGTGCGGCCACCAACGCCGACACGGCCAACCCCTCACCCCGGCCCTCTCCCCTCATCCGATGAAGGGAGAGGGGGAACAATTTGCACCAGTCCAACCCGCGACTCTGGTAGGGCCGATCTGCGGTCGGCCTCGTCAATCCATCCAGACCCACGAGGCCGCGCGCAACGCGGCCCTACCGACATGGTTGTTGCTGGCCGTGCTTTTCCTCATCGGCGTCGGCCAGCTCCACGCCCAGACCTCCTTCGTCTTCACTAACACCCAGAGCGCCTCGCCCATCGCCGCGTTCACCACGGTCAACGTCATCACCAACATTCCCAATCCCGCCGTTCCCGCCGTCATCACCTCCACCGTCGCGCCCAGCACCGTAAGCGGCTACCAGTTCACGCACTGGACGGTCGGCGGCGTGCGCATCGAGGACATCACGGGCCGCGCGGCCAACCCGGTGACCATCGTGATGTCCAACGCGAACGTCTCCGCCATCGCCAACTACGTGCCGGTGACCAACTACACGGGCGACACGCTGGTGCCGGATTGGTTCAAGCTGGAGTATTTCGGCTCCACCGCCACCAACGCGACCTCCGACAGCGACGGGGACGGCTTCGACCTCGCGACCGAGTTCTTCCGTGGCTACCACCCGCGCATCACGAACGAGCTGGTGGAAGGCGGCGTCTCCCGTCGGCGCAGCGAAACGCTGGTGGTGCTGACCTCGACGAACTACTCCCGCGTGACCGTGGTCAGCGACCCGGCGGGCATCACGAACAATTTCGCCGTGGTGACGAACACGGGCACGGTGACGATTCCGTCGTCGGTGAGCTACTCGGGCTACACGTTCATCGGGTGGTTCGTGGACACGAACCGGATGGACAGCCCGCAGGGCCTCTCGCTGGGGAACCTGACCTTCACCATCACGAACGACACGACCTTTGTGGCGAAGTTCGTTCTCAGCACGCTGGACAGCGACGGGGATACGCTGCTCGATGGCTACGAGCTTTACAACTTCAACACGCTGACGAACACCGCGAACTCGGACCCGGACGGGGATGGCTTCACCATCGCAGTGGAGAACTTCCGCAGCTACTCGCCGCAGGTGTTCAACGAGCTGCTGGAAGGCGGCGTCTCGCGGCGGCGCAGCGAGACGCTCGTGGTGCTGACCTCGACGAACTACGCCCGCGTGACCGTGCAGAGCGACCCGGCAGGCATCACGAACGCCTTCGCCGTGGTGACGAACACGGGCACCATCACGCTGCCCTCGCTCATCAGCTACTCGGGCTACACCTTCATCGGCTGGTTCGCGGACACCAACCGAATGGACAGTCCGCAGGGTCTTTCGCTGGGGAACCTGACCTTCACCATCACGAATGACGTGACCTTCGTGGCGAAGTTTGTCTTGAGCACGCTGGACAGTGACGGGGACGGCCTGCTGGATGGCTACGAGCTTTACAACTTCAACACGCTGACCAACACGGGGAACTCGGACCCGGACGGGGACGGCTTCACCATCGCAGTGGAGAACTTCCGGAGCTATTCGCCGCAGGTGTTCAACGAACTGGTGGAGGGCGGCATCTCGCGTCGCCGCAGCGAGACGCTGGCTTTCGTGCCCGCCCCGCCGGACTTCTCCCAGCAGCCGGCCGGCTCGACGAACCTCGCTGGCAACAACGTGACGATTACCACCGTGGGACACGGCATCGGCGCGCTCGCATATCAGTGGCGGCTCAACGGCGTGAATCTCGACGGAGCGACGAATGCGTCGCTGACGCTGACCAACGCGCAGTTCACCAACGCCGGCGGTTTCTCGGTCGTGGTCACGTCGCCCTACGGCGCGAGCAACAGCGTGTCGGCACCGGTCGTGGTCACGGACGGCACGCCGGGCTTCAACCTCAACATGACGGATGCTTTCCCCGGGCCGCTCTTCACCGACCTGACGCGCACGGGCCTGGCGTCCAACGTCAGCGCGACGCGCCAGACCGGCGAGCCCTTGCACGCGGCCAAGAAGGGGACCAATTCCGTCTGGCTGACATGGCGTGCGCCGAGCACGGGCATCGTGCAACTGAGCACGCTGGGCAGCGGTTTCGACACGCTGCTGGCGGTCTATACCGGGTCGGATGTCTCGGCGCTGACCTTGGTGGCGAGCGACGAGGACAGCGGGGGCTTTTACACCAGCGCGCTGAAGTTCAACGCCACCGCCGGGACCGACTACCGCATCGCCGTGGATGGCCTCGCTGGCAGCACGGGGCACATTCTCCTGAGCTGGCGGCTGGAGCCGACGACGGTCGAAGAGGTTCCCCGGATTACCGCCCAACCGGCGGGGCGCACCGTCGCGGTAGGTGCGCGGGTGCCGTTGAATGTGGGCGTGGTGAGCAGCGCGACGCCGTCCTACCAGTGGTTCAGGAATGGCGTGGCCATCGCCGGGGCAAACCGGAGCAAGTTCACCATCGAGAAGATTAGGCTGAGCGACGCGGGGGTGTATCAGGTGGCGGTGTGGATCGGCACGCGCACCAATTTCAGCCAGCCCGCCAGCATCCAGATTTCCTCGAACTCCGCCTCCAACGCGAAGGACAAAATCCGTGAGGCGGTCAAGGATGACGACGATGAACACGAAGGGCAAAGCGTGCGCAAGAAGGACGGCAGCCAGACCACCGGTGGCTCCGCGACGCGGGTGGCGGCAGAGTTCAACCCGACCAGCGCCCCACGCGTGGCGACGGGCATTGTGCCCATCACCATCGCGCTGGGCGTGCCCGAGGTTCACGCGTTCAACAATTACGGCTCCCGCACTGACCCGTCAGAGTTCCCCTTCGCGGGCAAGGTGTGGTTCGCCACGGACAATTTGCTGCGCACGCCAGCCACAAACGGCGTGCTGCTCGTGGAAAGCCGAGCGACTGGCGTGGAAGTGGCGGTGGCCATCACGGAGCTGCTGGGCAACAGCTTCCAAAGCATCGGCCAGACTTGGTTTGCCACCAACAGCAGCCCCGGCCTGGTCCGCCTGTCGGTGCCGGTCAAAGGCGGCACCAATTACTACGTGACTTGGTGCACGTCCTCGAAAAGCGCGGTGCATTACACCAACGACGTCGCGCTCGTGGACGGGACGCTGAAGATTCTCCAGCAGCCGGCGGACGCGGCGATTGCCGGCGGGGGCAGCACGACGCTGCGCGTGCTGGCTGCGGCCCAAGGCACAGCCAGCGGCGGCAGCAGTCCGGTGCCGTCGGAGGATTTGCGTTACCAATGGTCGAAAGACGGCGGCGTCATCGCCGGAGCCACCGCGCCCACCTACGCGGCCACGAGCGCAGGCACCTACTCGGTCGTGGTCACCAACGTGCTCGGCTCAGTAACGAGCAGCAATGCCGTGGTCACGGCGGCCACTGCGGTTTCCATCAGCACTCAGCCCGTGGCCGCTTCGGCGATTCTTGGCAACTCGGTGTCCTTCAGCGTGGTCGCGGCTGGCAGCGGGCCGCTCTTCTATCAGTGGACCCGTAATGGCGTGGAGATTCCCGGCGCGAATGATTCGACCCACCTGAACGACTCGGTGGAGGCGATAGACGCCGGCAGCTATGCGGTGGTCATCAGCAACGCGGTGAACGCCGTGACCAGTTCGGTCGTGGCGCTGACAGTGCTGGTGCCGCCGAGTATCACGAGTCAGCCGGCGAGCGTCACGAACGCGGCCTTGGGCACGGCGAACTTCAGCCTGACGGTGGCGGGAACCGGGCCGCTGGCGTATCAGTGGCAGTTCAACGGCGCGAACTTGGGCGGGGCCACTTCGGCTACGCTGTCGCTGCCCACCGTGACGACTAACCACGCCGGCAGCTACCGCGTGGTGGTGACGAACGTGGCGGGGAGCGTGACGAGCAGCGTGGCGGTGCTGACGGTGGAGCGGCTCACGCCGCTGCTGGGTTGGGCCACTCCGGCGACGCTGACTTACGGCACTGCGCTGGGCGCGGGCCAGTTGAACGCGACGAGCAACGTGCCGGGCACGCTAGCCTACACGCCGCCAGCGGGAACGCTGCTACCGGCGGGGAGTCATGTGCTGTCGGCGGCGTTCACGCCAACGGATGTGACGGTGTATCTGGGGGGCAGCCTGTCGGTGACGCAGGTGGTGAACACGGCGGGGTTGACGATCACGGCGAACAACGCGAGCCGGGAGTATGGGCAAGCCAACCCGGCGCTGACGGTGCGTTACGCGGGCTTCGTGAACGGGGAGACGAACACGGTGCTGACGGCGCAGCCAGTGGCCGCCACGACGGCCAACGCGGCGAGCCTGCCGGGGACGTATGACATCACGGTGAGCGGAGCGAGCGCGGCCAACTACATGATCGGTTACGTGGCGGGGACGTTGAGCGTGACAGCCGCACCGCCGGTGGTGGTGAGCGGGCCGACGAACCTGACGGTGACGGCGACGAGCAACGCGAGCTTCGCGGTGACGGCCAGCGGCACCGTGCCCTTGAGCTACCAGTGGTTCTTCCAGACGACCAACGTGCTGCTCAACGCGACCAACGCGAGCGTGACCTTGACCAACGTCAACACCAGTCACGCCGGCGGTTACACAGTGGTCATCACCAACGTGGCCGGCAGCGTGACCAGCAGCGTGGCGGCGCTGACGGTCAACCGCCTGGTCCCGGGGCTGACGTGGGCGACGCCCGCCCCGATCACGTATGGGACACCGCTGGGGGCAAGTCAGTTGAACGCGAGCAGCCCGGTGGCGGGCGCGTTGGTCTATTCGAAGGCCGCTGGGACGGTGCTGGCTGCGGATGCCCATAGTCTGTCGGTGCAGTTCACGCCGGCGGACACCAACGTGTATCAGCCCCGGAACGCCTCGGTCATCTTGGAGGTCAATCAAGCGCCGCTGACGATTGCGGCCGTCAGCACGAACCGGCCGTTCGGCCAGACCAACCCCGTGCTGACGGTGAGTTACGCGGGGTTCGTGAACGGGGAAGGCGCGGGGGAGTTGTCCACCCCGCCTGTCCTCGCAACCACGGCGGTGACGAACAGCCTGCCAGGGGCGTATGCGATCACGGTCGCAGTCGAGGAAGGCGTGGCTCCCAACTACGAGATCACGCTCGTGCCAGGCACGCTGGCGGTGACGGCGGTGGTGCCGGTGATCACGCAGTCGCCGACCAACGTGACGGTGCTGGCGGGGAGCAATGCGACGTTCACGGCGGCGGCCACTGGCGGCCCGGCCCCGACGTGGCAGTGGTATTTCAACGGGACGAACGCGCTAGCGGGGGCGACCAATGCCATCCTCACACTGACCAACTGTCAGCCCGTCTTGGCGGGGGGCTACAACGTCGTGGCGGCGAACGTGGGGGGCAGCGCGACCAGCGCGGTGGCGGTGCTGACGGTGCTGGTGCCGCCCACGATCACGAGCGCAATCGTGGATTTTACAGTCAACGAGGACGCCGCCAGTGTAGTGACAAACTTGACCACCGTATTCACAGACGCAGAAACCCCGTTGAGCCTGACGTATGCGGTAGTGGCGAACACGAACAGCGGGCTGGTGACGGCAACGATCACGAGCCTGACGAACTTGACCCTGGCGTTCACCGCGAACAGCAACGGGACAAGCCGGATCAGTGTGAGCGCGACGGACCCTGATGGGCTGTCAGTGACGAACACCTTCACGGTGGCAGTAACGGCGATCAACGATCCGCCAACAGTCGCCTTGGCCACGAACAACCTGGTCGTCTTGGAGAACAGTGGAGCCAATTCTCTGGCCGGCTTTGCGACGTTCTCTCCAGGTCCCGCCAATGAGAGCGCTCAGACGCTGGTGGCCTACACGCTTTCCAACAACAACAGCGCGCTCTTTAGCGTCGCCCCGGCGATCAGCGCCAGCGGCACACTCACCTTCACGCCAACCTACAACGCCGCCGGCACTGCGACCGTGACCGTCGTGGCGCAGGACAACGGCGGGACTGCCAGTGGCGGGGTGAACAAATGCACCAACACCTTTACCCTCACGGTGACGGCGGTGAACCAGCCGCCGAGTTTCTCCTTGGGCGCGGCGCAGGGGCCGTGGGTGGTTTCGACCTACGCTGGCAACAGTCCCCCCGGCACCAACGATGGCACGGGCCTCGCGGCGAAGTTCCTCCACCCCATGGGTGTGTCAGTGGATAGCGCGGGAAACGTGTATGTGGCTGACGAAGACAACTACACGATCCGAAAGATCGCGCCGGGCGGGGTGGTGACGACCCTCGCGGGTTCGCCGGGCCTTGCGGGCACCGCCGACGGCACCGGCTCGGCGGCACGGTTCGGCTTGCCCACCAGCACGGCGGTGGACACTGCGGGCAATGTCTATGTGGCGGATTTTAACGGCGCAACCATCCGGAAGATCACGCCCGACGGCGTGGTGACGACGCTCGCCGGCTTGGCGGGCAGCGGCGGCAGTGCGAACGGCACCGGTTCAGCGGCGCGGTTCGGTTCGCCCAGCGGTGTCGCTGTGGACAGCGCGGGGAATGTCTATGTCGCGGACAGAGGCAACAACAGAATCCGAAAAATCACTCCGGCAGGCGTGGTGACAACGCTCGCCGGTTCCACTGCTGGCAGCGCAGACGGCGACGCCGCGGCAGCGAAGTTTTCAAGCCCTTACGGCGTGGCGGTGGACCCAGCCGGGAACGTGTATGTCGCGGATGATGGCAACAACGCGATTCGTAAGATCACGCCCGGAGGTGTGGTTACGACGTTGGCCGGTTTGGCCGGGGCTACCGGCAGTGCGGACGGCTTCGGCGCGGCGGCTCGGTTTAGCGATCCTCAGGGAGTGGCGCTGGACAGCGCTGGGAACATCTTTGTGGCTGACCGTTCCAACCAGACGGTGCGGAAAATAACTCCTGGAGGAATGGTGACGACGATTGCTGGTCAAGCGGGCGCCAACGGCACTAACGACGGCCCGGGCACAACCGCTCGATTCAGCACCATCTACAGCGTGGCAGTGGACACAGCAGGAAACGTCTATGCCGCAGACTACGGGAACCACCGGATTCGGAAGATCACGCCTGCCGGATCGGCTGCGACAGGGATCACGGTCGTGGACGGGGCAGGCCCGCAAACGGTGACGAACTTTGTTACCAGCATTTCCGCTGGCCCGACCAACGAGTCCTCACAAGCGATCAGTTTCGTCGTGTCGAACAACAACAACGCGTTGTTCACCGTGCAGCCGTTCATTGACGACTCCTCGGCTCTGACGCCGGGAGCGGTGCATTTCACATCCGCCCCTGGCACGGTCGGCGTGGCGACGGTCACGGTCGTTGCTCAGGACAACGGCGGCACGGCCAACGGCGGCGTGGATACCAGCGCAGCGCAGACATTCACCATAACGGTCACCCCGGCTCCACCCACGATCAGCGCGTCGCCGACGAACCTGACGGTGATGGTAACGAGTAACGCGGTGTTCGGCGTGACGGCGAGCGGGGCGGCTCCGCTGGGCTACCAGTGGTTCTTCAATGTGACCAACGCGCTGGCAGGGGCGACGAACGCCAGCCTGACGGTGAGCAACGCGCAGCCAGCCAACGCGGGCACCTACAGCGTGGCTGTCACCAGTTCGGAGGGGGTGACCATTTATGCGCAGGCGCAATTGTTCGTGCGCCCGACCAACACTGCCTTTCTGACTTCCGGCATGCTGGCGTGGTGGCCGGCGGACGGCAATGAGCGAGACATCGTTGGAGGGAATGATGGCCTGCAAACGGGAGGCGTGTCTTACGCGCCGGGCATGGTGGGCACCGCCTTCAATTTCACGAACGCCACCAACGCGGTGAAGATGTTGGCCACCACCCAGCAAAGCAATTTCGCGCAGATGACGCTGGAGGCATGGGTGTATCCCACCGCGCACGGACATGGAAGCGACCCGTCGTTTGGCCTGTCGGTGATCTCCAAGACCGAGGGCTCGGGCTATGCGCTCCGTGTGTATGACGGCGTCCTCCAGGCGGATTTCCGAGTCACCGGCGGCACCTTCAAGTTCACCAATGCCACCTTGCAGTTGAACACCTGGAGCCACATCGCGACGACCTATGATGGGACGCGGGTGATCGGCTACCTGAACGGGCAGGCCATGGGCACGAACACCGCCAGCGGGACAATCCTTGCCAGTTCCACCGCCAACAGCGCCTCAACCCAATTGCTCATCGGCAACGAGGCGGTAGGGACCGCATTGGAAACGGGTTATTACTGGCGCGGGATGATTGACGAGCCGGCCATCTACGGCCGGGCGCTGTCGAGCAACGAGGTTGCGACGATATTCAACGCCGGCGCGGCGGGCAAAAGCTTCCCCAGCGGCCCGGTCCTGTTGAGCCAGCCCGCCAACCAAACGAATGTCCTCGGCATGGCATCAAGCTTTTCCGTGAGCGCCGTGGGCAGCCAACCGCTCGGTTACCAATGGTTGTTCAACGGAACGGGCGCATTGTCCGGAGCAACGAATGCCGTGCTATCGCTGACCAACATGCAAACCAGCCAGACCGGCACGTATGCTGTCATCGTCACCAACGCCTTCGGGGCGGTGACGAGCAGCGTCGCCACCCTGACAGTGCTGGTGCCCCCGGCGATGGCAGCGTCGCCGACGAATCTGACGGTGAGTGCGACGAGCAATGCGACCTTCGCTGTTACGGTCAGCGGCACCGCGCCATTGAGTTACCAGTGGTTCTTCCAGACGACCAACGAGCTGCTCAACGCGACCAATGCGAGCGTGACGGTGAGTAACGTGACGACGGTGCAGGCGGGAAACTACACGGTGGTCGTCACGAACATCGCGGGCAGCGTCACGAGCAGCGTGGCGGTGCTGACGGTCGAGCGACTCACGCCGCTGCTGGGCTGGGTGGTGCCCAATGCGATTGGCTATGGCACAACGCTCGGCGCAGGGCAGTTAAACGCGACAAGCAGCGTGCTGGGCACGCTGGCTTACACGCCGCCCGCGGGAACGTTGCTGCCCGCAGGCAACCATGCGCTGTCGGCCGCGTTCACGCCGAGCAATACGACGGTGTATCTGACCAACGGTGTGGTGGTGACACAGGTGGTCAACCAAGCCGGGCTGACGATCACGGCCAACGACGTGAGCCGGGAGTATGGGCAGGGGAACCCGGCGCTGACGGTGCGTTACGCGGGCTTCGTGAACGGCGAGACGAACACGGTGCTGACGGCGCAGCCGGTGGCCGCCACGGTGGCCAACGCGGCGAGCCTGCCGGGGAACTACCCTATCACAGTGAGCGGGGCGGCGGGAACGAACTACGCGATTGGCTACGTGGCGGGGACGTTGAGCGTGACGGCCGCGCCGCCGGTGGTGGTGAGCGGCCCGGCGAGCCGGACCAACGCGGCGTTGACGGATGCGAGCTTCACGGTGAGTGCCAGCGGCACCGCGCCGTTGGGCTACCAGTGGTTCTTCCAGGCGACCAATGCGTTGCCGAACGCGACCAATGCCAGCCTGACGATGACCAACGTGACCACGCTGCACGCGGGGAGCTACACGGTCGTCGTCACCAACGTGGCCGGCAGCGTCACGAGCAGCGTGGCGGCGCTGACGGTGAACCGCCTGGTGCCGGGGCTGACGTGGGCGACGCCGGCCCCGATCATGTATGGGGTTCCACTGGGTGCCGGCCAGTTGAATGCCTTGGTTGGAGTGGCCGGCTCCTACGCCTACAATCCGTCGGCAGGTGTGCTGCTAAATGCCGGATCGCATCCCCTCGCCGTGGCTTTCACGCCAAGTGACGGCAGCGTTTATGCGCCTGTTACCGGGGTGGTCTCGCAGGTGGTAAGCCCGGCGGCATTGACCATCACGGCCCAAAACCAAGCCCGGCTGTTTGGGCAGGCCAACCCGGCGTTGAGCGTGATCCACAGTGGTTTCACAAACGGAGAGACGGCCTCGGTCCTTTTGACTCCGGCCGTGACCTCGACTGCCGCAGACATCAACAGTCCTCCTGGGAACTATCCGATCACGGTGGGCGGTGCCAGCGCGGCAAACTATTCCATCGCATACGTTGCCGGCACGCTGACGGTGACGGCTGACGGTCCGACCATCACTTCGCCGCCGCTGGACGGGACGGTCGTCGCCGGGGGCACGGCTTCCTTCAGCGTCGTGGCGGCGGGAACCGGCCCCCTGACCTATCAGTGGTTCTTCAACGCTACCAACGCGGTCCCTGATGCCACGAACTCCGTGCTTTCCATCACCAACGCACAACCAGTAAGCGCCGGAACCTACCGCGTGGTCGTGACCAACGTCGCCGGCAGCGTGACGAGTATTCTGGCGACCCTGTCGGTGCTAGTGCCGCCGAGCGTCACGGGGCAGCCGGCGTCGGTGACCAACAACGCGCTGACCGATGCGATGTTCACGGTGACGGCAACCGGGACGGCTCCCCTCTCGTATCAATGGCTCAAAGGTGAATCGCCGTTGGCAGGCGCAACCAACTCAGCCTTGACCTTGAATCAGGTGACCACGACCCACGCCGGCGGCTACCGCGTGGTCGTCACCAACATCGCCGGGAGCGTGACCAGCAGCGTCGCGGCGCTGACGGTCAACCGCCTGGTGCCGGGGCTGACATGGTCAACGCCGGGCGCGATCAGTTACGGGACGGTGCTGGGCGTTCTTCAGCTCAACGCGAGTGCTGGCGTGCTGGGAAGCATTAGTTACTCGCCTGCGGCGGGAACGCTGCTCCCGGCGGGCAACCATGTGCTGTCGGCCGCCTTCACACCGACGGATGCGACGGTGTATCTGGGCGGGAGCCTGACAGTGACACAGGTGGTGAACCAAGCCGCGCTGACGATCACGGCCAACAACGTGAGCCGGGAGTATGGGCAGGGGAATCCGCCGTTGACGGTGCGTTACACGGGCTTCGTGAGCGGGGAGACGAACACGGTGCTGACGAGCCAACCCGTTGCCAGCACGTTGGCGACGGCGGTGAGCCTGCCGGGGAATTACGAGATTACCGTGAGCGGGGCGGCAGGGACGAACTATGCGATTGGCTACGTGGCGGGGACATTGAGCGTGACGGCGGCACCGCCGGTGATCGTGACTGGCCCGGCGAGCCGGACGAACGCGGCGCTGACGGATGCGAGCTTCACAGTGAGCGCGAGCGGCACGGTGCCGTTGAGCTACCAGTGGTTCTTCCATACGACCAATGCGTTGCCCAACGCGACTAACGCGAGCCTGACCCTGACCAACGTCAACACGATGCACGCTGGCGGCTACAGCGTGGTCATCACCAACGTGACCGGCAGCGTTACGAGCAGCGTGGCGCAGTTGACGGTGGCGCGGCTCGCGCCGGTGCTGGGCTGGGCCACTCCGACAGCCGTTACGTATGGCACGACATTGAGTGGAAGTCAGTTAACCGCGACGAGCAGCGTGCCGGGCACGCTGTCTTACACTCCGGCAGCCGGGACACTCCTGCCCGCCGGAAGCAACCTGTTGAGCGTGGCGTTCACGCCGACGGACGCGACGGTGTATCTGGGCGGGAGCCTGACGGTGACGCAGGTGGTGAGCGCGGCGGCGCTGACGATCACGGCCAACGACGTCAGCCGGGAGTATGGGCAGGCCAACCCGGCGTTGACGGTGCGTTACGCGGGCTTTGTGAACGGGGAGACGAACACGGTGCTGACGGCGCAGCCGGTGGCGGCGACCACGGCGACGGCGTCGAGCCAGCCCGGGAACTACGCCATCACGGTGAGCGGAGCGGCGGGGACAAACTACACGATTGGCTACGTGGCAGGGACGTTGAGCGTGACGGCCGCGCCACCGGTGGTGGTGAGTGGCCCGGCGAGCCGGACGAACAATGCGTTGACGGACGCGAGCTTCACGGTGAGCGCTAGCGGCACCGCGCCCCTGGGCTACCAGTGGTATTTCAACGCGACCAACGCGCTGCCCGGCGCGACGAATGCGAGCGTGACGGTGAGTAACGTGACGACGGTGCAGGCGGGGAACTACACGGTAGTCGTCACCAACGTGGTCGGCAGCGTGACGAGCAGCGTGGCGCAGTTGACGGTGGAACGGTTGATGCCGCAGTTGGGCTGGGCCACTCCGGCAGCCGTCACCTACGGCACCGTGCTGGGCGCGGGGCAGTTGAACGCGACGAGCAGCGTGCCGGGGACGCTGGCCTACACGCCGCCAGCGGGAACGCTGCTGCCGGCGGGCAGCCATGTGCTGGCGGCCACCTTCACGCCGAGCGACGCGACGGTCTATCTGACCAACGGTGTGGTGGTGACGCAGGTGGTGAACACGGCGGGCCTGACGATCACGGCCAACGATGTGAGCCGGGAATATGGGCAGGCCACCCCGGCGCTGACGGTGCGTTACACGGGTTTTGTGAACGGGGAGACGAACACAGTGCTGACGGCGCAGCCGGTGCCCGCCACGGCGGCCAACGCGGCGAGCCTGCCGGGCGGTTATCCCATCACAGTGGGCGGGGCGGCGGGGACGAACTACGCGATTGCGTATGCTCCTGGCACGCTGACGGTGACGGCGGTGGTGCCGGTGATCACGGCGTCGCCGACCAACGTGACGGTGCTGGCGGGGAGCAACGCGACGTTCACGGCGGCGGCCAGCGGCGGGCCGGCACCGACCTTCCAATGGTATATCAATGGGACCACGGCGTTGGTGGGGGCGACCAACGCCAGCGTGACGCTCACCAACGCGCAACCGGTCAATGCCGGGGATTATACGGTGGTGGCGGCCAACGTGGGCGGGAGTGTGACCAGCGCGGTGGCGATGCTGACCGTGCTGGTGCCCCCGAGCATCGTGGCTGCGCCGACGAACGTGACGGTTGCGGCCACGGGCAACGCGATGTTCAGCGTGACCGCCACGGGAACGGCTCCGCTGTCCTACCAATGGTTCTTCAACGCAACCAACGTCCTGGCCGGCAAGACGAACGCCGCCTTGACGGTGAGCAACGTGACGATAGGGCAGGCGGGTGATTACACGGTGGTCGTCACCAACATCGCCGGGAGCGTCACCAGCAGCGTGGCGGCGCTGACGGTGCTGCTGCCGCCCAGCATCATCACCCATCCCACCAACTTGATCGCAGTCGTGGGAGCGGACGTGTCCCTGGCCGTGGTCGCGGTCGGATCGCAGTTGAACTACCAGTGGTTCAACGGCCCGGCGCTGGTTCCTGGTGCCACCAACTCGGTGCTGCGGTTCAATCCCGCGAGTCTGACCAACAGCGGGGATTACCATGTGCAAGTCGCCAATGCCGCCGGCTCCACAAACTCGCTTCCGGCCCGCCTGACAGTGACCCCGGCGCACTTCACCGCGCCGCAACGTCCAGCGCCCGGGGCGATTCAGAGCAGCGGGTTCCCGCTCCAGTTGTTCGGCGAGGTTGGACGATCCTTCCGGGTGCAGGTCAGCCTGGATCTCCGGACATGGCAGGACGTGACGAATTTCACCAGCACGGGGGCCGCGTTTGACTTCGTGGATGCGAACGCGACCAACCGTTCGCGTGGCTATTACCGGGTGGTCAGCCCTTGATATTGTCGATCTGCGAACTGAGAAGCAGGCCGGAAGCTTGGAAATGGAGTGGTTGAAGGTATCCAACCGGCGGGCCCAACTAGGCGTGAGGCGAGCTGGGTGAGAAGTTGGGGAGGATGAAACGAAAATCCTCGCGGCTGGCCGAAGTCCAAGTGACCGGATCCCGCCGTCAGTTGCCCTCCCATAGTTTGCCCGCGCCCGGCTCGGGCGCGGGCTTTGTCGTGCAGTTGCCCCAGGGCGCGACCGTCGCGGTGCCCGCCGGCTTCGACGCGGAGGAAGTCCTCCTGCTGCTGACCGTCGTGCGGGAGGCGTTGCGATGATTGTGCCCGGTCCGGCCACGCGCATCTTCCTGGCTCCCGGGCCCACGGATCTGCGGCGTTCCTTTGATGGCCTGCATGGCCTGGTGCGGGCGCAACTTCAGGAAGACCCGCGCTCGGGCCATCTCTTTCTCTTCTGCAACCGCCTGCGCACCCGGCTCAAGGTGCTCTGCTTTGACGGGAGTGGTTTATGGGTCTGCGCCAAACGGTTGGAACGCGGCCGTTTCACCTGGCCGGGGGCGGCGGCCGGCACGAAGGTGCGCTTGTGCGCGGAGGAACTGGCGCTGCTTTTGGGCGGCTTGGAACTGACCCGGGTGAGGCGCCAGGACTGGTGGCGGTCGGAGTGAACAATACCTGCATATTTATTGGTTGTTTCGCTGTTTTCACCTCGCCTTTCACCACCGATTCCGGCACGCTTTTGGGCAGGTAAAATGCCCGTCGCCCTCGATCTCAACACGCTGTCACAACCCCTGCGGGAGGTGTTCCAAAGTGTCTTGGGCGAACGCGATGAAGCCCGCGTTCAGCGCGAAGAACTCCGGCTGGAACACCGCCGCGTGGAGCTGGAAAACAAGTTGTTGAAGGAGCGCATCCGCCTGCTGCTCCTGTCCAAGTATGGCGCCAAGGCCGAGCAGCTTTCCGACGCGCAACTCGCCCTGCTGGAGTTGGAGCCGGGCGTGACCCGCGAGGAAGTCGCCACCGAGGCCGCGCAACCCGCCCGCGAAAAACAGCTCCGCCGCCAGTCCGCCCCGCACGGCCGCTCGCCCCTGCCCGCGCATTTGCCCCGCGTCGAGGAGCTCATCCCCGTGCCGGCGGGCGAACGTCACTGCGCCACCTGCGGGGGCGCGAAGTGTGCGCTCGGCCACGATGTCACCGAAGTGCTGGACATAAAGCCCGTGGAACTCTTCGTGCGCGTCATCAAACGCGAGAAGCTCGCCTGCCCGCGCCATCCCGAAGGCGGCGTGGCCATGGGTCCCGCGCCGGAGCGCATCATTCCCGGAGGCAAGTTGAGCGACGCCTTCCTCACCGACGCGACGCTCAAGAAGTATCTCGATCACCTGCCCCTCTTCCGGCAGAGCGCGGCGCTGTGGCGCGACGCGCAGGTCCACGTGAGCCCCTCGGTGCTGGGCGATGGAGTCATGGCCGTGGGCGCGCTGCTGCTCCCGGTCAATGCCGCCCAACGCCTGGAACTGCTGGCCGGGGATTACCTGCAAGCCGACGAAACCCCGGTGGGCGTGCAAAGCCCCGACGCGCCCAAGGGCCAGAACCACCGGGCGTGGCAATGGCAGTATAGTGTCCCCGGCGGCCCGGTCGTGTTCGACTTTCAGATGAGCCGCAGCCGGGCGGGGCCCGCAGCCTTCTTGCAGAACTATCACGGCGTGGTGCAGACCGACGCCTACAGCGCCTACGACTCGGTCATGGGTCCGGGCATGATCCACGCCGGCTGTTGGGCCCATGCGCGACGCAAGTTCCACGAAGCCCACCAAGTGGACCCCGCCGACGCGCTTGCCCGGGAAGTGCTCGAACGCATCGGCCGGCTCTACGCCGTCGAAGCGCAGGCCCGCGAAGAGAAGCTGACCGCCGAGGCCCGCCAGCAACGGCGGGCAGAACAGAGCGCGGCGGAAGTGGCCGAGTTGAAAGCCCGTCTGTTGACGATCCGGGCAGAAGCATTACCCGGCAGCCAACTGGCCAAAGCGTGCGACTACGCGCTGCGCATCTGGGACCGACTGGAAGTCTTCCTCGCCCACGGGCAGGTCGAGATCGACACGAACCTGGCGGAGAACGCGATGCGCCCCGTGGCGTTGGGCCGTAAAAACTGGCTGCACATCGGCGATGAAAAGGCCGGCCCCAAGATCGCGGCGATCCTGAGCGTGCTGGCCACCTGCCGCCGGCTGGGCATCCATCCCCGCGACTATCTGCTGGCCGTGCTGCCCAAGCTGGGCCGAACCAGCATCGGAGACGTCCAGCACCTGACCCCACTGGCCTGGCACCGCGCCCGCCAAGCCGCAGTCGCACCCGTCAGCTAAACGCAGCCGTAAACTTCACCTGCCTCGGCCACCCACCAATGGATTTGCCGGGTGGATACGTTCGATCTACCGCCTTCACCCCGGCAGAATCATCATCACATTCGTCCCCCGCACCGCTTCCCGGAACTCCATTCTGATCCGCCAACGATCCAACTCAGGCAACAAGCCGTCGTTCCGCAGGGCCGGCAAGTCTGGTTCATCCACCACAATCACCTGCAACCCCGCCTGCTCGATGAACTCTTTGGTTTGCGCCCGGACATCCTTCGCCACCAGCGCCCGGTCATGCAGCGCGAGGTTGGAAAGCGCCAAACGGGCAGCTGCCTTTACCAACCGTTGTGCCTCCGCCGTCGCTGTGGACAAGTCCCGCTCCACCAAGACCGTGGGGTTGACGGCGGCGGTGCGCAGGCAGATCCGGGCCATCGCGTGGGCGGCACATTCCCCGACCGGCAGATAGCCCACCCGCAGAGAAGCATAACCTGCCAGTTGACCTGCAATCCTCGCCGCCAGATCACGCTGCGGATGCGGCAGCAGCCAACCAGGCGTGAGCCAGTCCATCATCACGGCCGAACGCTCCGCCGCCCGCCGCTCCTGTTCCCGCTGCCAGCAGTCTTCGATCAACCCGATGGCCTGATGGGCGAGTTCACGCGGAGAGGGAGCCAGCTTAAACCTCATGAGTGTCCAAGGTCATTCCCGCTCAAAGCCGTGACTGGTGAACTTCAGTGTTCGGCAGTTCTCGTTCACCGTCCGAACCGTGCTGTCAGGAACCCCAGCAGGCACTGCGGCCTGAATCTCCACTGTCACCTTCACCACCGAGCCAGGAAGGCTCGCGAGATGTTGGATAACCTCCTTTGCCAGTGCATCCACATCGCGGCTGATACGAGCGGAGTCCACTTGGACATTGCCGAAGAAATGGTTCGGCTTCTCCCCACCAGACGCGGCGTGCTGCCCGGGAACACCGCTTACTGATTGCTGCTTTGTTGACGACGGAGCCGAACTGGTTCCCACGGGTAATGGGGAAACCGCAGGTGGATTCGCCGCCGCATCTTCTGCTTCCTGTTTGTGCGCAACCTCCGCCTTCACCAACAGCCCTGGCGCGTCAGCAAACACAGCCACAATCTTGCCGGTTCGCAGCCCCATGTAGCGCCCAGTCTTCTCGTCAAAACTCTCAGCGAAGGCGAAGGTTTCCGTCCGCCAAGTGGTCGAGGCGATGCCCTCGCGGATTGCGGCTGCCAGGACTTCTGGATCACGCAGCCGTTGGAGATACAGGTAGCTGGCGTAATCCTCGGCCAACTGCTTCACGGTGACGTGGTTCCCGCGCCAGAGCGGAATCTTGTCGAGTTCCAGCCGCAGTGACGTTGGATGGAACAGGGGAATGAATTGTCCGTCGTTCTTGAGCTTCTTGGCGGCGCGGACAGCCAGCGGATCGTTGCCACTGACGCGGGAGAGCTGCCATTCGAGCGCGCTTTGAGCACCGTTTTGCATGGGTGCCAACAGCCATTGGAACGTCTCGAAGATTCGGCTCTGCGAAGTCTTGTCCCAGTTTCCCCGCTGGGTGTTCGCTTGCCGGGTTTGAAATGGGTCCAGATTGAGTTGTGTTGCCTCCTCGCAGATGGACTTCCACGCAAGGAAACATCGCGTGGCGGCCTCTAACTCGTCCAGCCGGCTGCGATCCGCCGCCAAAAAAACCAGCGTGTTACGGTAGAGGCGCGGACTGGTCCCCCGCTTATCGAGCATCTCAGCGGCGGACTGCACCGCCAGATTGGTTCCCTCCTTGGCAAAGGGCTTGTCCACATTAAGCACCACCAACCGGGCTTCCAACTCGTCCGGCACATCCGCCGAGGTGTTGGGGAACGGATGAACCTTGGCGAACTCCCCCCGATTCCGGACATCTTCCTTCACCCGTCGTTGGATTTCCTCCGCGACCTTCTCCGGTTCCCGTTTCAACTGTTCTGCCCGGTCGTCAGCCAGCTTGGTGACGGTAGGTTGGGTGGCATACCAGTAGCGAGCGTTGTCCTGGTAGAGATACGTGGCCGACTGGGCAAGGTAGCGCAGTGCGTCTCCAAACACAGCCGGGGCTTCACCGGGTTGCACGCACCCTAGCTTGATGCGCCGATCTTCCTCGCCCCGGTTTGCGGCACCCGGGGTTGGCGCGGAGCCGAGGAACAGTGTCCGTGCCACTCGGAGGCACGCCTGATAGCGTCCCAAATTGGGCCGATCACCATCCAGCTTGCGCGGCAAAGATCCCAAAGCGTCCACGTCCCGCTCGATTACCGTCTCCCACCCACCCGGCAAATATCCGGTGAGCTGCGAAACGATGCCGGGATCATCCAGCGGAATGCTCGCTGGCAGGATCAACGGAGCCTTGTCGTTGTCGGCCCACAGGCGGTGAATCACCGAGGCCATCAGGCGCAGCACGCCACGCGTCCGCTGAAATTTCACCAGCCCGGACCAGTCCTGATACAGCCGCGCGAACACCTCGGGATGAATCGGGTATGCCGCCTTCAGCTTTCGCTCATAGTCCACTTCACGGCATTCCGACGGAAACTCCTGGTGGTGCTGTCGGTAGAGATCACAAAACGCCTTCGCGATGTTGTCACGGGCGGCAAAGAGTGCGTTGTCCGTGATTGGTTGAAACAGTCGTCGCCGCACAATCTCGAAGCTCTCATCCGCATTCGCCGGACGCCAGGCCGTCGCCACGCGGCTCACCACGTTGCGCAATGCTGCCAAGGCTGCTCGTCCGCGAACCCCGCCAACCTCCTCATCGTGGGCATCGCTGGTGGGTGAGACTCCGCCACCGCCGTCTGTGGACGCTGGCAGGCTCACGACGAGCATCGCCTTCGGTGTCGCCTTCACTTCCTCGGTCAGCGTCTGCGCGAAGGTGAACTGCGTTTCAAAATCACCACCGGGCAGATCCTTGTCGTCGTGCAACTGCCGGGCGTAGGCCACCCATTCGTCCACCAGGATGATGCAGGGCGAGAACTTCCGCAGCAGCTTCCCTAGGGCATCGCCGGGATTGGTTGCGGTCTGATCGGCTTCCCGAAGCATGGCGAAGCCCTCCTTGCCTCCTAGCTGCCACGCGAGTTCACCCCACAGGGTTCGAACCACCGTGCCGTCGTCCTTTTTGTCGGGCTGGCCGGGCTTGATCTTGTTGCCCACGAGCACCACGCGCTTCACCCCGCTGGCGAGCGGTTGTTTCGCTTCCTGCATCACGGGCTCCAGGCCCGACAGATCCGACACCTGCCGGCCGGAAAACAGGTGATACAGCGCCAGCATGGAGTGTGTCTTGCCCCCACCAAAATTGGTCTGCAGCTCCACCACCGGATCGCTGCCATCACCCGCTAGTCTTCGCACCGCCCTTACCAGCAGGTCTTTTAATCCAACCGTGAGAAACGTCCGTCGGTAGAACTCCTGCGGGTCGCGATACTCGTCCGAGCCGCGCCCTTGATAGACCTCCCACAAGTCTGCTGCGAACTCGGCCAGTTGGTAGCGACCGGAGGCCACGTCCGGATGTGGCGTGACTACTTCCCGCCAAGGCTTGAGGCCAGCCAGCGGAGCCTCAAGACCAAGCGGCGTCTGGTTCTTGCGCCGCTCGTGCCGGGCCTGCTCATCGAACTTCAGGCGGAGTAATTCCCCTGACTGCCTGCCTAGCTCGTCGGCTTGTTCACGCGCGCCCACGGCGTTGAGCAACCGCTGCATCGAGTCAATCGCACGGTAGGCATCGTCCGTGGTGAAGGTTTTCTGATGCGCCCACCTGTTCCGCACTTCCAGCAGCTCGCTCGTCAAGCTGCGCTCGGCCCGGCCCAGCGTTCGCCCGAACACGTCGTTCCAGCACTCCCAGAGCACCTTTAGGACCGAACCCGCGTCCCACTCCGGTGCCGCCTCGGTGCCGCCGACCTGCATGCCGGAGCCGGTGATCTGCTTCACCGTGGCCCACCACTTCGTGCCGTGGGCGGATTTCAATTCCCGCTCAACAAACTGCGGCAGGCCGGCTTTGAGAACGTCCAGTGCCTTGCCGATTCGTTCGTGGTTGCTCAGTGCCATAAATCACCTCTGGTTGAATTCCGACTCCCACTGCTTCAGTAGCCTCATCATGCTTTCGAAGTCGGGCGGTTGCCCGAAAAACATCTGCTCCATCCTTCCGTAATCGTCGCGCAACGCCTTCAACCGCTCCGCAGGTGGCGTCAACCGCAACGTGCCTTTCGCCGCTTCACCATACTTGGCCCAGGATGACTTGAAAAACAGGCTCTTGTGCTCGGCAACCCGGGCTAGCAGCTCCGGTTTTTCCACAGCAGACTTCGCCACGCCCTTCCGGATCAGCTCGCAGAAATCGCAGTAGTGCCGGGAAAACCGCTCCGGGATTGGTTTATCCTGTGGCCGGTGATACTCCGCGTGCAGAATCGTTGCCTTCTCCCAAAACGTCCGTTCCGCCGACAGCACTTTGACCGTGCAGCTTCCCGCCTTGAATCCTTGGGGAAACTGCTCCGCCACGTAGGGCGTCACCGTCTTCGTCTCGCACGGCCAATGGTCAGCCCTGGCCCCCATCTCGATCTTTACTGCGCGACGGATGTAGCCTGCCGCCACCGGTGCGAAACTTGACGGATACTCAAACAGCAACGTCTGCTGGTCCGGGTCTTCGTCATCGTTCCGCAGCGACCACGCTTCGACTGCCGTCACCTTGGCCTTGATCGCCGCTTCCAGCGCGGGTGACAGCCTGGTTTTGATCCGCTGCTGACAGGCTTCCTTCAACGCCTCGATGCGGCGCTGCTTCTCCTTGTTGCTTCCCCCGGCCTCGGGCTCATTTGCCCCTCCGAACCCGAGCCAGCCCCGGTCAATGGAGACATCAATGTCCTCGGAAAACCGCTCAATCACCTTGAACACCTTCGACAGCGACGTGCCGCCCTTGAAAATGAGATGCTCGCCGATGTCCGGCAGTTGGAACAACTCCTTCAGCGTCCAGCACACCCAGAAATCCTTCTCCACGATGATCGGGTCCAGTCCGCGAGCAGCCGCCGTCTGCACGAAGCCTGCGCGCCGATCTTCAGGACTGGATTGGGCAAAGTTGTCCATCCTCAGTCTCCCTTCGCCAACTGACGCAGAATGTCCCCGATCCATGCCGGGGCGTAGGCGACGTCCTTGAGCAACGATTGAGTATCCTTGGCGCTCAACTTCTGTTTCAGCCGTCGTAACGTCTTATCGTCCACACGCGGACGGCCCAGGTATCGCAGTGCCTGAATGACCAACCCGCTCACTCGTCCGGCCGTTGCCATGTTGCGGGGTGAAGTCCGTTTCAAGCTGATCTCCTGCGTGCCGATCTTCACCCGCCTCGCCAGTCCATCGGTTAAAAAAAAGATTTTGGCTGGCACCTGCTCAGACAGGCCTAGCAGGTTGGCCGCATAAGCACCAGAAGGCTGGACCCGAACCGCGTGCTTCCCGGCCAACGCCTTGGCCACCACGTCCGGGTCAGGCGCAAGCGTGCCAAAAGTCGGATGCTGCTTTGGGTAGTCGTAGAGCCCCCGCGTCAATCGCCGGATGGTTCCTGCTTTGGCCAGCCGGTGCAGGCCGACGCCCACGGCCGACCTGCTGCCAAGGTCGAGGAATTGGTTTGGGGAAAACACCCAACCCCTCCCGTTGCCGTAGATTCGGCTAATGATTGCTTTATCAATGGTTTGCACTGCAATTATCAGTCAGTTCCTGTAACAAAAACTGCCTACTTTTTGTGACAGAACTCGCTACTACGCACAAGCCGTTTCCAGCAATTGTCGGCTGCTGCTGTTACTTGCCTTTGGATCACATGTAGAACCGATACTTGTTTTGGATTGCTGAACCGTCCGGCACCTCCGTCAGGATGCGGCCGATGGTCTTGGCGAACTGAATGGTGATCGGTTCCGCACTGGCGAACGAGCAGCTATTCCAATTCAACTTCGTCAGAGCCATGATTTCCCGGCACAATACTTCCACCGAAGAATCTCCATGGTGCTCCACGATTTCCATTGGGTTCGGAATGCGATGACCGGGATACATGCCGAGGTGTGGGCTGTAGCCATGCGTGAAGATTACATGCCGCTGCTTTTCAATTGAGATGACGGTGCCCCGAAGCGGCGGTTCGTAGCCCAAGCGCATGAATCGGTCCCCAAGTTTCTCCAAGGCCAAGAAATCGAAGCGAGGAATGCTGCCGAGAGCCGCCTTGAAACCCTCAACCTCTTGCGGCCAGAACCGCGAGGTCTTGTGGATCACCAACCGCTCCGGCAAGACGTTGTTGTGATGATCCAGATACGTCTTCAATGCTTGCTCAAGCAAACTCTTGGCATCCTCCTTCGACAGGTGAGGTTTGCGATCACCCTTCGTTTCATCAACCTGGGCACGCCCGCCCTTGAGCACAATCCCCTCCCCGTGGCCCGAGAAGACTTGTGCGAGGCTTGTCTGCATCTGTGCGCGGGGGACCGGAGATTCCTTGTAGAACGAGATCCCGACGAAGCATGTGCTTGATGGGATAGTTTCGAGGTTCCACGGAATTCGACCGCCTTTGTAGTAGAGCGCCGTGAACAAATTCCAAGCGAGTGTCGCTGGGTCTTGATTCTGAGTGCTGTCGGTGAGGGTTGATTGCCAGACCATCTGAGTCGGCAGCCCTGTTCCCATTGCATGTGCCTTGAGCGCGTGATGGATGTTCCAGTATCCACGTTCTTCGGAGGATTTCGGCTCAGCGAAGACAAATTGAAGGTCAATGACCATCTGCCCTTTCTTCCGGTCCCGGTTCAGGCTCCGCTGCAACATTTCCGCCTTGGATGGCTTGAGCTTTCTGAAGCGGAACGTCGCTCCGATGGCAGCGCACTCCTCTTCAACACAGTCTGGCAAGACAACTGCGACGACGTTGGGCTCAGGTTCGATGTCCTTCAGCGTCGCGAGCTTTTCGACTACCAACTTGATTACGTTCCGCAGCTTGTCAGTAGAGTTCGCAGCACTCACAGCTTCCTCGAACAACCTGAGTGGAATGTCGCACTGAATGCGTGGGTCGGTATCAAAAACCGTTCGGAAGCACGCACCGGTGCCAGGAAACGGCGGGAAGCAAAACGGATCGAACGCCTCACCCGCGCGATTGACCCCCGGCGAGATGGGATTGCGAGCTTTATCCAGCAGAGCCTTGAATGCGGTTATCCCATCACCCGTGCCAATGATTCCAACCTGGATGGGATCGCTCGAAGGGTTGACTGGACCGTAGAGTTCCAAGCCCTCTTTTGGATCAACGGTGGCATATCCGCCGTTGAAAACAATGCGAGGTTCCTCAACGTGGAAGCCATCAAACGTCGGCTGCGTGTGATGCAGCAATTTCTCGATGTCCTCGTGACGCCGGTCATCAGGGCTGCGCCCCGTTCGAACCTTTGGCGGACGCCTGCGCGGGCTAGTCTTGCTGCTGATCTTCATCGTCTGTTTGGCCAATTTCAACGTCCCTGGCTACTTCGCCGAGGGATTCCTGCCCCAGCTTCATGAGCTTTGAAAAGCGAATATGGTCGCCACGTATCCCTTTGTTGATCCGGGTGATAGCAGGGATTGCTTGGACAACGAGTTGCTCCGCTCCGGCCGGGATCGTGATTTGGGGATCCTTCCCTTTCAGAAAACCTGACCAAAACAGCACGTCGCGGAGGATGTTCGCGTTGCGCTGCTTTCCGCCCCACCGGATCGCCATCTTTCCCTGTTGCTTACCATCGAGCGGACGTTTGCCGTCGGTGGTGAAGAAAAAGCAGGGCGTCAGCTTGAGAAAGAAACGGTTCCAAATTCGGTAAAACCGGATGTCCGCTGCAAGATGCACCCAAAAATCTTGCGCCAAATGTTCGTTGCGCTTCTTCGCTGTTACCTCCCGACCAATGTGAAACACTGAGGTTTGGTCAGCGGTGGGCGGGAAAAAGTATCGCTCTTTGTCGTCTTGTTCGAGGCCGACCAGCTTCAGATGATTCCGCAGGTAGGAGTTGATTAGCCAGGTGTAGAGCCGGCCTTTGTCTTGATCCGCAAGCCATTCTTCCCGCTTCTGCCCGTCGTTGATGGTTGCCGTGTCAACGACACTTCGCAGCGGGCATAGTGAATCGGACATGTCGGCAAAGGTGTAGAGGTTGCCGCTGTGAATCACGATTCCGTCGCCAATCGAAACTTTGTCATACACCTGCTCCGGCTTGGAGAAGTTCGTCGCTGCGCTCCAAATGCGTTTGGGGTAGCTCAGGACTGGAAACAAGTTGCTGAGAAGCAGCTCGTTCACATCGTCCGCACTGTAGCGCTCCGGCGGAATCGGCGTGGCGGTAACAGTGAACCGTGTAGGTTGGTGACGCTCCCCGCGCGGAGTCGGTTTTCCCCGGATGCGGCTCAACAATTCGGCATAAAAAACCACAGCGGCTTTCTTGGAAGTGAAGTTTAAGTAACGACTGGCCCGGAAGGGTGCCGGGAATGAAATCGCCTCCTTTTTGTCGAGCGACGCCTTGCGATAAAGGATCGGGAGAATTCGGCCTTGGGTGTTTATCGGGTCGCCCATCACCCAATGCGTCCACTCAAGCGCCGTCCAGTTGGATTTGAAGAATTCGGGACTCATCACGACAGCCAGGAACTTCGCCTTTGCCAGCCCTTCGTTCAGTTTCGTCACGATGTTCGCACCAGCCGGAATATCCCAAACGTCGAGGAAGACTTTGATGTTGCGCGATTCGTCGAAGGGCTCGGATTCCAATTGGGCAGCCAGGTCCTTCACCCAAGCCTTGTCGGCGCTGTTATGGCTGAGGAACACATCCCAACCGTCCATTGTCGGCGTGTTCGCTAACTCCGTTGGCTTGGCTTTGGTCTGCATGGTCCGTGGATGGATTGCTCAGATCAACTCTCCCTGCGCCAGGCCAAGGTCGTCCTTCTGCTCATCCGCCAGGCGTTTCAGGTCCGGCCAGGCCAGCACGAGGGCGTTGTAGCCGATGGCGTCTTGCGACCACTTGCGGCGTTCGCAGACGGTGTAAAGGCGGTAGCTCAGGTCACGCGCCACTTCCGCCATCGCGCCGAGTTGCTTCAACAGGCTGGCAGCCACCGCTTCGCCCTTGTCGAGCGACCGGATCAGATGATGCGTGGCTTCCCAAACCGTGAGCCGTTCGTCCGTGGCCGGACTCCAATCCTCCTGCAACTCCTCTTTCTTAAGCAGGCGCACCTTGCCGCCCTTGGCCGCAAGGATGCCGGCCTCGACCATGCCGGAGACGCTGGTGTTCTTCGCCGTCGAGAGGGTCTCGGCCTGGCCGTAAGCGCCCTCGGTGAAACCGTTTTGATCGAACCACGCCAGTGCCCAGCGTGTGTCAGCGTCGAACTCGCCTTCCTGTTCGGCCAGCACTTCGTCGAGCGACTGGTTTATGAGCGCCAGCGCGGTGCGCACGCCCATCGGCGAGCCATCCGTTTCGAGCACGCGCGCGTAACGGCTGAACACGGCCATGCCCGGCCCGATGGCAGCCTGAGCCAAATCCACCGGCGCGATGTTGCCCTTCTGCAAATTCCGCAGTGCATCGGGTAACTCCCGCTTCAACGCGGCCAGAAAATCGCGGCGTGACGCCACGCACGCGTCTTTCGGACGCACGCGACAAACAAGGACAATTGAAGAAGCTAGGGCATTGCTCGCCATGCCCCGCATCCGAGAACCACATTCGGTTCGCATCGGCCAAGTGCCGTCCACTTGCCATCCGGTTTCCAGCAAGCCCTGCAAAAACGTCTCCCATCCGGTGGAAGCACGACCAGTGCTCTCGCCCTCGTCGTCCTCTTCATCTTCGCCTTCGGATTGTTTGAAAGCGTAGAAAACTGTCGTGGGAAACGCCGGGTTCGTCGTTTCGCGCATTCGAGAGAAAACCTTGCCTATGCCGACCTCAAAGAAGTCGCGCGCCGCATCCTTACTGCCGTGTCGGAATGGCTCGGCCACCAGTTCTTGCGCCTTGGGCACCAGCACGGTTCCCAAAAGTTGCGGGTAATACGGCGACAGCGAGCGTCGAAGCCAAACGTAGAAAAAGTCCGACAAATCGGCGTAGGGGACATTGTCGTAATACGGCGGGTCAGTGGAGAACAAGTAGCCTGAACCTTGGTCTTCAATTAACTGCGCATCTCGTTGTGATGCCTGTCCTTTCCTCAGCCGCGAGAACGCCATGAGGTCGGTCAAAAGGGCTTTGCTCTGGGCTTCAATTAAAATCTCCCATGAGCCGGAACTGTGCCCCAATGGGTTGCCTTCAGCAAAGTCCCAAACCATCGAGATGGTCTGTCGGGCGAACAACTGGCGTGGGAACTGCGCGAGGGGTTCCCAACGGCAGAGCGAATTGCCGAGGTCGGCTTGCTTATCAACGACGAACGCCAAGTAGGTAGCAAGCGCATCTGCGTAGCCTTCATCTCCAGCGGAATCGAGCAGCACCCTTCTACGCATCTCGACGATCAGGTCGCTGAGGGTGGCGAGTGCGACCAACTGGCGCTTTGTGAACAAATGCCGGTGCTTGGTCATGCCGTAATTCTGAACGCGAAATCCCAGGGCCTCGGCTGGTAAATCGGTGTCCGGCAGGTTCTCGGGTGGTTGCGCACTTTGCGCAGAGTGGTCGTGTTCTGGATTGGGCGGCAGATAGACGCGCCTGCGCGCCCCCTCAGCTACCACAGCAAGCAGACGTGCGCCGATGCGCCCCGCTTTCCCTTCGCTTCGCACGTAATCGAGTGGAATCGAACTGCCTGTCAGCAGACATTCCCCACCTGTGCGCTTAACCGTGCCAGCGCGCGGTTCGCCATTCCCAGCCCTGACTTCAAAGCGATAAGTCATCGTCGCCGCATCCACCACGGGTTCCAGCCAAACCTTTTTGTCTGCCTTCTTCGATAGCCAGAACGACCGCACTAGCGGCACATGCGCGCCTTTGGCCGCCGGGTTGGGACTGGCTACAGTGCGCGCCCACAGCCACGCAATCACCGTCGCCTCGCCGCCGCCATGTTCCTTGGGCAGCTTCAGCTTGGGATAGAGATGGCCGATGCGTTTCTCCGCCTCGTCGCGCATCCATTGGCCGTAGTAACGAATGTCCTCGGCCAGACCCGCCGCGCCCTTCCACGAGCCGGACGCGCCAAGCTTGCGCCGCGACTCCGGGTTCACCGGCGGCTTGCCCGCGAACCGGGGCGGAATCTCGATGAGCGCCTTGTTGATGAGCACCGGCACGGGATTCAAATCGCTGGCGTGCGCCTCCAGTCCGAGCCGCTGCGCCTCCAGCGGAATCGAACCGCCCCCGCAAAACGGATCATACACTGGCGGCGGCTCCGATGTCACTTCGCCCCAACGCTCCCGAATGGCTGCATAAAGGCTGCCCGCCTTCCGAATGTCGCCGGGATTCTCCGGAAAATGCCCCCAGTGGTGCCAACTGCGAACCATGTAAAGGAGCGCCGCACGGAGTTCGTCAAGGGAGCCGGTCCATTTGCCCGAGGCGCTGCCGCGCTCGTAAATCTTTCTGGCTACTTCAATGGGATCGCCGTCACAACCCAATCGCTCTTTCACCCAGTCCCAGTTGAGCTGATGCCCCACCTCGTTGATCACTTCCAATTCGTTCGAGTCCGGCGGGCACGGCGGCCGGCAGGACCGTTGAATCTCGGCGCGAGCCAGGTTCAGCACACGTTCGTCATTGGAATTCTCCCACTTCACCAGCTCGCGGATGATGTCGAAAAGTCGCTCCCGCTCCGTTTCGACGATCACGTCTTCAATCCTCGGCTCGCCACCAGGATCGGGCACGGACTTCATGCCAGCCTCGCTCGCCTTGTTGAACGTCGTCTTCAACCCCGCCCAAGCCTTCCTGCGCACTTTGAGCTCCTTCTCCGCCGCGCGTCGCTTCTCCCCATCCGCCATCAACTCCTTTAGGCACTCAGACGGGTCATCGACCAGCGACGCAAACAGCACCGCCCGGCACGCCGCCAACGGCCGCCGCGCCCACCACAAATGCAGCGTGGACGGATGCCCATGCCGGATGGACTTCTCCCTCGCCGCCTCGCGATTGATGTCCTCCAGCGGCAGCGCCACCTCGATGAGTTTCTTTTTGTAGGTCATGAGAATAACTAGCGCTTGGTTTTGATTCCACGAAGGAAGTCACCGAACGATCCGGTGTCCTCTTCTTTGCGGGAGAGAATGCGGAAGCGCGATCTCGACCAGTCCACACCCTGATTCTCAAAGGTCATGTGGTTGTAAAGCTGTAGATACTCGTTGCCGGGAAATCTGCCGGACGGATCAGCCACGGGAATCAGGAGAATGAATTCCTCGCCTTTGACCTGGTCGCCAATTCCCACCTCCCAAGGCACCCACTTGGAGTTCAACGCGCGGTCGGTTGCCAGGATCATGAACAGCATCTTCCGTTTGATCTGCTCCTTGATTTTCTCGGCCGTCTCGCGATTCGTGACCCGCGGCATCTCGGTGTCGTTCCAATCGACGTAAATCTTGATGCCCAACCCATCAAGCAAAGCGATCAATCCTTCGACGAGGCCACGGTCGTGATGGCTGTGCGAGAGGAACACGGTCACTTCGGCCCCGCGCTCTTCGCTCAAGATGTTGTTGAATCGGCGGCCAAAGGTCGGCCGGCGTTCTCGAAGTTCTTGTTCAGTGAGGAATGGCATAGGTCATGGATCTGCGTTCGTAGGGTTAGGCTAAGGTGAGCCGTGACGAATCTTGCTCAGAATCGAAAAAACGGCCTCAAGCAAGTCGTCGTTGGTGCTCGAAATCTCGCCCAACGTCTTCAGTTCGGTGGAAACATCGCACCCCTTGTAGAACGCGCACGGGTCGGCCATCACTTTCGCCCAAATCGTCTTTGCTGCATGGCCCGATGCCCCAATCGGGATGATGAAATGACGGCTTTTAACCGCCTCCTTGAACTCAGCATCGACGCCTGGTGATTCGATGACCTGGGTGCCGTTCAGTTTATTCCCCGAGATGAAGATGCTGACCCCGGCCTGCGCCGCCATTTCCTGACGGTTCGTCTCGTAATAGGCAGTCCGCTCGGCAACGACCGGATGCCAGTAGGGGAACGGAAACAATTTCAACCGCTGAGCCAACCTGCTTGCATCTGGCCGCGCGAGCGCCTTGTGTGCCCCGACCATCATGGCCGCTCCAATCCCTTTTCCAACCCCGGAAACAATGTCGTATCCTTCCTCGATAAGCCTTCGCCCGAGGTCTTCGCAAAGCGAGTCGAGCCGCCCTTGCCCGAGCGGCGCACAATCGTGAGCGGCACCGGAAACCATCACGGTGCGAGTGCTGACAGATTGATGTAAGGCGGCGAGTAGTTCGGTGATTTCCTCGTAGCGTTCAATGACGACTGACTGGATGCCTAACCGGGTCATGTCTCGGACACGGTGTTCGAAACGGGCGCAATCAGCCTTGAACAGGCGTTCTTGCTCAGCGGCAGAGACGTCGAGCTTGGCGTAATCATCCGCGTGCGGCTTCCGAAGCACGCAATAGTGCTCCTTGCCGCATCCCAAGGGCTTGCGCGGATTCAGCAAACGCCGAAGACGGTTGAAAGTGTAGTCGATATTCGGATCGGTGAAGCTGAAGCCAAGGAACAGGAATCGCTTTGAGATCAGGTCCGCGAGTAGTTGGACGGTGAATGCGCCGTGTTCCGCTTCATAGCACTCGTAATCATCCTTCGTGAGAATTGCGTTCTGAGGGTCGCTCACGTCCCCGTGCATTTTGAACAGCACAACATCGGAATGGGATTTTCGGGAAGTGAGTTGCGAAGCCGTGTGCTTGATGTCGCACTTTTTGCTGGCGCGCTCGAACGCGCGCTCCAGCAGTTTATCGTAATTGGTTGTCCAGACGGTATCCACAGGCAACCGTGCCAAGAGTTCGTGATTGGCGGTTAATTTCCCATCGCGATCGAAATGCCGGATAATCGCCTCGTTCAGCGAATCTTTGTTCCCTTTTCGATTAACCTCAAACTGTGCCACCGCAACCAGGTCGTTCTCGCGAACGATGTCGATCTGTAGGTCTTCAGCGATTTCCTTCAGCAGTTCGCGCCAGTCGGCAAAGCCCGCCGGCCGGGATACACCCGCCCCGATGAACAGCGCTCCAGTCCCTTCCAAAAGGCTCGCGGAAAAACGCCGCAGAAATTCTTTCTTGCTGATGCCGGTCATAACGTCATGGGTCATCTGCCCGCCTTTCGAGCAGCTTCTTCAATCCAACCTCCGATGTTCTGGTAACCGTTGTTCAAGACCCAATCGTAGGTCGGGTAAATGGATGAAAGTCGCGTGGTCGTCGGGCCAAACCATCCTTGAGTTTGCACCGTAAAACCGTCGAAGGGGTTCTTGCCCTTGAACGAAGTCTGCTGGCTTTGGTTTTTGAGCCCGTGAATGTAGATACCCAACAATCCATTCCCCCGCCTGTGGCTTTCCTCGATTTCATACTTCACGTATTTGCGGTCGGCAGTCTGGCTACCAATCAGGACAACGGTCACGCCCGTGCCACCAAGTTGACGATCAATCCACGAAGTGACCGCCGCTTCGCCCTTCCGTTTCACCGCTTCCCATGATGCGGCGTCCAGGAACGGCAGGGCTTCCCAGTCCCGGGTTACGCCAACATGCCGGATCTGATTTACGCGCCAGATGTCCTCGTCGTAGTGGAAGCTAAAGAATACTCGTCGTGCCATAGTTTTGCTTCTGGTTTAGGGTTTCAGTGGTCGCGCTGGATGTTCATGCCGGAAGAAGTTTTGCCGCCAAGACGAGCGAGTGATGATTCACAAGGCGAATCGTGGTGGTTCCATCAGGCCAGTGCAGGCGCTCAAATTTGCTGCCGGGCGGAACCAGTTCCGAGACCCAAGCCGGCCAGTTCGCCAGCACTTCCTCGCTGATGGTCACTTCGTCCGTGGCGGACGGAAACGGGCCGAGGATCGGGATCAGGGCAATGCGTTGGAATTCCGCAGCCGATTCCCCAGCCAACAAGAGTGCCTCGGGGGTGAAGCCGTGCTTCTCGGCCGACGCCTTCAACCGCGCCAGCAGGTGTTGATCGAGTTCGTCAGCGGTATTCATCCTTGTGAGATAGGGCTAGTGGTTGCTCTCAACCAAGCGATAACTGGCGGGATAGAGCAGGATTTGCTGGGAATCCTTGAGTTCGAGCAGATCTTCGCCAGTAAAGGTTCCCGGCGTGCCATTGGTTTCAGCCACCACGATTCCCGTTTCCGCCGGCTGAGCAGTCAACAAGCTCCAAAGCTCTGCGGGAATCTCCACGCCTTCGGGGAGTTTTTGATCACTCACCCAATACCGTCGCAGCAACGTCCGGTCGGCGGCGTATTCCGCCCAATTGAAGGGACGTTCTGAGCGTTCCAGGCAACGACCATCGGCGTGAGTGTAGCATTTCTCTCCATCGTGCCAGCGGAAGCCACCCAGCCGGGCAAACTTGTCCATGAAAGAGGGTTCTTTCGGCTTTGGCGGAGCCGGGGGCTCCGGCGATTGAAGTTGTGGGTCAACTAGCTCGGCTGCGCTTTCGGGTAATTCGGCTAGCCCGGCATGAATCTCTGGTGGCAGCCTGTCTTCGGGGATCGCTTCAGCGTGATGCTCGCGAACCGCGCTTGCTTGGGTTGCTTTCACCTGGTTTTTAATCTGTGCAGGTGTCTGGTCAATTTTAGCGTTCAAAGCCAATTCCATTGCCTGACCGAGTTCAAAGTTGGATTCGAGATATTCGCGAACAAACTCAGTGGTCCGATCAATGCAATGGCCGATTGCCTCAGCGACGGAATGTTCGGAAAAGGGACGGGCGATTTCATCCTTCAAGTCGCGGTAAAGCCGGATCGTGGATTCATTCAAGACGAACAGGGTGCGTTCAGCCCAGAGAACTTTTGGGCGATATGATTCTCCCACAGGGACACCGTCAATGTAGGGGGTCACTTCAACCAAGCTGACCGGCTTCCAAGTGGTGCCAGCCAAGCGGACAGCGACCTCACGAACTCGGATCTGTGCTTGCTCATCCGGCAAATTTACCCGGCGAAACCCGTTCGCCAGCTCCGCGACCCAATCGTGAGCAGGTTGGCAATCCAATAGTGGGACGACGCGAGTGACTCGGAGTTCCACCACGTCAGCCAAGTTGCTCGGCGTAACGAAGGGTGATTGCCCCACGACGTCAACAGGCAACATCCGCAAATCAGCCGTCGCCTGCTTCGTTGGCGGCGCAAGCTCACCCCACTTTACCAGATGCTGCATGGTAACCCGGTAGCGGAGAGCGCGCACAGGTTCCCAGGTAGCATCCAAGCTCATCCAGTGGCCACAGTCGTTCCAGACGCGAGCGCCGGCACGGGCCAGAACTGTGCGAGCACGTTTGTAGCTTGGGCCGTCGAGCCTAGCGCCAGCGGGAAGCGAGCGAAGCCACTCAAGACTCTGTTCAACAGCGGGCCGATCTGGGACGCCGATACGGTGCCACAAGGCCAGGTGACGCACCGAGGAATGCACGACGGGGGCATCGCCGTCGGCATCAGCGAGGAGAGACACCTCACCGGCGGTGCCCCACTCCAACTCGCTGTTTAGGATTAGCGGCTCTTGAGAAAAGATGCTCCGTAATTCGGCCGTGTCCCTTGGCGAGCATCGCAAAGTTATCCGGTCCAAAGCTTCATAGAGCCGAATGACGTCAGCGCTGAATCGGAGGGGCGATTCGGACAAACCTGCGAGCGTCCGTAAACGACCCACGGTCTTGTCCCACCCCGTCGCAGTGTCTTGCACCCCCAACAGCCGCAGGAGCCTCTTGTTCGATGGGGTGTCCAATTCGGGGTGAACGAAGGCCTCTAGCCCCATCAAAGGCTCGGTCTCGGGCGTGCGCAACAGGAGTTCAGCTGGGGAACGGATATTGCCGTGATTGTCCGGCAGGCAACGACAGGAGCGGAAGTGGATTATCCATTCTGCCGGAATGCTGCCACAATCGAGATTCTTGGAATACTGAGTTCCACTCTGGCGGACCAAGGCTTCAGTCTTGTCTTGCCAATGCGTAGCTGGAGCGAGGAGGATTCCCTTGAGGATCTTGCTCCAGAGTAATGAATCAGTGCTTGAGCGAATGAGCCAAGCATTCATCAGAACAGGAGGCAGCCCGTGGTCCAGAACGACGAACTCGTTGCGCTTGTAGTGATACTCCTTTGGGTTGGCAGCGCCTCGCCTAGCCAGGAATAGCTCGACGTTGCTCCTGCCCCACAGATGCTCGGTTTTGGCGAGCAGTGGCACGAATGTGACAAGGCGGCTCTTGGGGGATCGAACCCACGCTTGCCATCGGTCACGACGGCACGAGCTGAACGCCTGCTCATAGGCAGGATGCAGAAGGTGGTCGTCTGCCCATTCCGGTTCGACGAGCGACTCAGCGGTCCCATCGGAGTCGCAAACAACACCGTGTGAAGCGTCCAGCAGGCACGCGGATTGCGTGATGAATTTGAATCCCTCAGGAACAGCCGCATCCAGTGCAGCCAGAATGTGCGTGATCCGGATACCATCGGCGATGGGTATCTCCTTGCGAGTCAGCAACCGCCTGGAAGCAAGGAGTGCGATGCGGTCCACCTGACTCGGTTCATTTAGCCCAAGGACTTGGAGGAGCCCTACGCTCGGATCCACCTCTTCCAGCTCGGTTCGCGGCTTGAGTTTGGCGAGATAAGCGAGCCAATCTCGGTCGATGGCCAAGGCAAAGCCTGAGATGAAATCCCAATCCGCGTCCGAAATCTGATCGCGGCGGCTGGAAACCCGGATGACATCATCGGCGGCCTGAAGACTGGCCTCCCCGTCCACAGGAACAATCTTCAAGCCCCGCCGCTTTACCTGATTCCAGTCGTGGTGCACATTTTCCTGTGCGAACTTCCACAGTGCGTGAAGTCGCGTCAATGTGGCCGGACGAGGCACGGCGAGGTGGCTTGCTAGCGTTTTAAGGACGGAGTCCGTGTCGATAACCTCAATCCAACCATGTGCGGCCATCATGTTCTGTTTCTCCGCAGTTACCTCCGGGGCAAGAAGATGTCTGGCAGCGGGGATTGAGGCAGCAGGGAGGAACAGCATCAGCGCTTGTCGAGGTTCCCAAACCGTGTGTATCCCTTCAGGCAAGGCAACGGACGCTCCAGTTCCAACCAAACCTCCGCCGGCAGTCAGAAGAATTCTTTTCCCAGAGACTGTAGCCACGAAGGAATTCAGCACCGTTTCGGTGCATGCCGTGGTCAAATCGGCCCCGGGATCGACCGGTCCTCGCAAGAGCGAATAGGCGTTCGCCCGATTCTCCATGGTAAGGTGTTCTTTCTCTAACCACTGCATCATCACCTCGGCGGCGAGCCTGCCAACCCTTTCCAAAAGCCAACGATTACAGGGAGACGTCTCAGGTTCTTTGATGGAAAACCGCGCTGGATCTTGAATAAATGGCGCGTTGCAGGAGTAAGGCAAACTCACTTCAGCCCCGGTGGGCAGCACGACGAATAATCGTTGTTTACCTGTCAGGCCCAACACCAAATCCACTCGGCACGGAGGCAGATTAAGGTCGTCCACGTTCCGTTCCTGCCGAATTTCCGCTACCACCTCCTCCGGGAACTCCTCGACCTCCGACTCAGCAATGAGCACTCTGTCAATTGTGGTCCCGGTGAGCCGCACCCACTGCGAGCGTGGCACAGGGCCACGGCCAAGCAGTTCCTTCCTGACGATGAACTGCCCAACCGTGAGTTGGCAAAGATTGCGAAAGAATAACAATGAGGCGGGGCTGGTCGCCCATTCGTCACAATTCTTCCGCAATTGCGCCAACCGCAGCTTGTCTGAAAACGGGACGCTGATGCGTGTCTGTGTCGTGGCGGTGGCTCTCGTATTCCAAACTGGCAAGGTGAACTGTTCACGCTGGAACACAACATCAAGAGTCGGCGTTTGAATCCGAACCGAGCTACCGAGGCTGAACGTGGATTTGAAGCCCACTCCCCGGAATCCAATGGTGTGCAGGTTACGCTTGTTCGAGTAGCCAAAGCGGCAAAGAGATCGAAACTGTTCTTCGGAGAAGTCCTCCCCATCGTGTTCAAAGACAAACTCGTTGTCCTCGACCCGCACGCTGGCTGACTTCGCTCCTGCATCATCCGCGTTCTGCAACAGTTCGGACAGCACATGCCGTGGACTCTGGACTTGAGCGAAGAGCTGCCTCCACGGACCGGCAATCACCGGATTCTTGAGCGTTCCCCAAAGATCACGCGCGTCCGTCGAGATACCGGCGAAGTAGTCGGGCGGGTTCATGCGCCAGTGCCTTCCCCTCGACCCAGCAGTTCCTTAACCTTGAAATTCACGCTCGCCGTGGCAAAATCAGGCTCTTGCTCAAACGGCTTTGTCAGGTAGTGCGGCTTCCCCGCCCCACCCGCGCCCACGAACACCAATGCCAGGATGAAGTCGTCCGGTTTGTTGAGGGCGGTCAGAATCTCATTCTTGGTCACAGTCACCGTATCTGCGCCAGCGATGCGCCCCTTGACCTCGATGAACCGCAACTGCCCGAACTTCGCGTGACTGGTGGGGTAGCGGGACTCGATGTCGTAACCACGGTTCTCCTTCGAAACGTCGCGCGGCTCAAAGCCTTGGGTGCGCTCGAACGCCAAGACTGCCTCCATCGCGAGTCGCTCAACCTCGCGATTGGCGGCTCCATAGGGCGGAGGGGTTTCCCGCAGCGTGTCTGCTGATTCCGGGGCTGTCGGGGAGGCAAACCATCCCAAAGGAACGACCAAAGCGCCGCCTAACACTGCGGGGGGTCGGGCGCTAACCTGCCTTTCAAGGGCAAGTTCGGCGCGCCGTTTCTGGAGACGCTCGTTGAGCTCATCCGCTCGTTTCCGGGCGTTGGCAGAGTTCAGCTTGTCAGCTCCCTTGCCGGCATCTTCACGGGCCTTGAGTTCGTTGGCGCGTTGATCCCAGTGCCGAATCTCACCGAGCAGCCGTGCCTGCACCTGTTCCAGGGTTTTATCCACAAGCGCTTCACGCCGCGCCTTCATTTCGCGGAGATGCTCAGGAACCAGAAAGCGAATCGCGTGCTCGGTCGCTTTGCGTTCCACCCCGTCCGCGAGCCAAGGGGCATCAAGCAGCGGAGCCAACAATGGCTTTTGCTCGTCGGTGGGCGGCGAGTAGTCGAGATATGGGGCGACACCAGCATTGATCAGCGTGCCGTCGCGGGTGATCTCAACGAATTGCAGCCGACGAGAAACAACCCGGGGGTTGCCACCTGAGTCGCGCCGACCATCGGTCACACTATGCTCGTAGTAGAAAAGCAGCCGGGGTTCGGTCCCTTGGTCATTGGTGTCCACCAGCACGGCCCCTTCGCGGAGAAGGCTGCGGTGGCGTTCCAGAATCAAGTCCACGGTTGAATCCAACAGCGGGTGTCCGGGGGCGACCAGGGCGGCCGGGGGCTTTCCGGTTTCCCTGATCCGGTCCTTGTGGAACGTGACTCGCTCGTAGGCTTTGAGAACAGGGGCACGCTGGCCGATAATACGGTCGCGATGCCTGATGTCGGCGGGGACATGGCGGATTTCGTAACGGTTGGTCTCGCGCCGATGGACGGTTCCGCCGAGCGATTCAAAAGCCTTCAGAAAGAAGGAGCCGATGTAGTGGGGCTGGAGTCGGCGAGCTTCGGCCCGCTCCATCTGCTCACGAATCCCCTGCACCCGCTTGGGGTCAAGCGTTTCATGCGCCAAGGATCGGTTGTGGATCAACTCGCGCAGCCGTTGTGCGTCGAGCTGCTCATCAATAATCCGGTCGAGCTGGGCGCGGACTTCTGGCAACTCGCCGTAGCGGATGGCACGCACGAGGAGATCCTTCAGCGGCTGATCGCGAAATACCTGGCCAAGGACATCGAACACAGCACCCCCGAGCTGTTCGCGCTGGTTCGCGAGCTTTTGCAACAGGCGTTGCCAGACCTCGCCCTCACGGGTTTCGTGGGCGACAAGGTTCCACAAATGGCAGACCTCCTTCTGGCCGATGCGGTGGATACGGCCAAACCGTTGTTCGATTCGGTTCGGATTCCATGGCAGATCGTAGTTCACCATCAAGTGTGCCCGCTTGTGGAGGTTGATGCCCTCGCCGGCGGCGTCAGTCGCCAGCAGCACCAGCACCTCCGGATCATTCTCGAAGGCTTCTTGCGCCTGCCGTCGGCGCTCCCGAGGAGTGCCGCCGTGGATGGCGACAATCGCATTCTGGTTGCCGAGGCGGGTGGCCAGCTTGTCAGCCAGGTAGTTCAGTGTGTCCCGCTGCTCCGTAAAGATGACCAGCTTCCGGCGAAGCTTGTTGCCGTTGGTGACGATGAACATGTCGTCGAGGTCGAGGGTTTCAGACAGGCGTTGCCACTTGGTGTCATTGCCCGCGCGGCGCAGCTTGAGCGCCCGCTGCGTCAGATCGCGCAGCACCGTGATTTCGGCTTCGAGTTCATTGAGTGTCTGGGCGGCTGTCGATTGATCCACGATCTGTTCCTCAGCTTGTTCAGCCTCGGTCTCCGGGGAGTCCTCCAAGTCTTCGATCTCCTCGTCGGTCAGTGCCTGACTTTCCGCCAGCCTTGTGTTCGGTGCCGTCCCCCGACGCAGCAGTCGCTCCTCCCGCAATCGGTCCTCCAGACGCTTCAGGCGGCGATCCAGTGAACGGTAGATGGCCTCGGGCGAGGAGGCCAGGCGACGTTGGAGCAATGTCAGGGCAAACCCAATGGTTCCCTTGCGCTTCTCGTTGTCGAGCTTGTCAGCGTTGATGAACTCGCGGCGCACGTATTCGGTGACCGATTTGTAGAGCGCTTGCTCCTCGTCGCTCAGCGAGTATTCCACGGTGTAAGCGCGCCGTTCGGGGAACAGCGGCTTGCCCTCCATGGTGACGAGTTGTTCCTTCACCATCCGTCGCATCACGTCGGACACGTCCGAAACGTGGGCTCCGTCACGCGCCCTGCCTTCAAACCGGTCCCCGTCCAGCAAGGAGAGGAACAGGTGAAAGTCTTCATCCTTGCCGTTATGTGGTGTGGCGGTAAGCAGCACAAACTGGCGGGCGTGACCGGAGAGGAGTTGTCCGAGTCTGAATCGCTTGGTGTATTTGACTTCGGAGCCGAAGTAAGTAGCCGACATCTTGTGAGCCTCGTCAACGATGACCAGATCCCAGTCCACGGCCGCCAGCTTGGCCTGGATGTCCTCGTTGCGGCTCAGCTTGTCCAACCGGGCGATGCAAAGGTTGTGTTCCTGAAACCAGTTCCCGGTGCGGGCGGCCGTGAGTCCTTCATTGGTCAAGATTTCAAACGGCAGCCCGAACTTCTCGTCCAACTCATCCTGCCATTGTTCCACCAAGCTGCCGGGGGAGACGATCAGGCAACGGTCAACGTCACCACGGATCATCAACTCCTTGACCAGCAGACCTGCCATGATGGTTTTGCCAGCGCCAGGATCGTCGGCCAGGAGAAAGCGAAGCGGTTGCCGCCCGAGCATGGTTTCGTAAACCGCCGTGATTTGATGCGGCAGCGGGTCCACTGCGGAAGTGTTCACCGCAATGTGCTGATCGAAGAGAAACGCGTAGCGCAACCGCTGGGCCTCTGAAACCAACCGAAAGACCGCTCCATCGGCGGTGAAGCTGAACGGGCGGCTGCTTTGAACTAGTGCAAGCGACTGCTCCTGATCCCGGTAGAGCAGTTCTTCGCCGGGTCGTCCTTCGGCATCGACAAATGTCACGGACAGCACATCCTCGCCGAAGCGCTGAACCTGCCGAACCGTCACCAGTTGATTCGCCAGTAAGCCCTTCAGAACTGAGCCTACTGTGATTTCTTCAAGTTTGAGCACGGTGAGAGTGTGGCACAGGTTTTCAGGATTGTGAAGGTTGCCAATTGCAGGTATCCTGACTCCGCAATCATGTATGATTCCTGAAGTGGTCGCCAAGAATGGCTTCTCGCTGGAGCGGCTGGCAACGCTTTGTGCCGTAGTTGAGGCCGGTTCCATCACGGCCGCTGCCGGTCCCAGTCCCAGCCGACAGAGCCAATTCAGCCGACAAATCAAGGAATTGGAGGAGGCATTGGGAACGAGGCTCTTTGATCGGGTTGGCAAAACTCTCAAACCGACTTCCTCCGGGATCCATCTTGCCAGGTTGAGCCGGGTTTTCCTTGGTGCGGTAGCAGAACTGGCAGCGCGTGAAGCAGCCAAGCCTGGACTTCTGACTGTAGGTGGCGGCGAGGGAACCTTGCGGTGGATACTGCTGCCTTGCATCCCGGAGCTCCGTGCACTGGAACCGCCAGTTCATTGTCAGATGCGCAGCCTCCGAAGCGCAGATGTCGTCCGCGAACTCGAATTGGGACGGATTGATGTTGGGCTTGTCCGCAGAAGCGCCGTTCCAGAAGCGCTCGCAACCGAACTGGTCGGGGTTCTTGAGTTCACTTTGGTGATTCCTCGGCGACTCCTGCGTTCTCGCACTGCGGATGAAGCCTACGAAGGCAAACCTCTCGCCTACGCCGAACTTGCAGGCGAGGGGCAATTGGCGAGCTTGGCGAGGGATATTTCACGAGCCTCTGGCATTCAACTCAACCGGGTTGTTCAAGCTGAAACTCTGTCCCTGCTCCTCGCGACTGTTGAACGCGAAGACGCTGCTGCCTTCCTTCCAAAGATCGCCGCTACCGCCTTGCCGAGTGAAAGGTTCGCTCAGCTTTCCATCGAAAACATCCAACTGCTCAGCCGTGAAACTGTGATGGCGTGGCAACCCGAAGCGGCGGACCAAAAACCGGAACTCAAGCGAGCGCTGCGAGTGCTCTCACGTGGCTTACGTCGGGCGATGACGAACAAGCCGGAGTAGCGACTTGCCCGACCGCTATCTGGCGATTCTGGAATTGAGGATGTAAACAGGCACAAGTGCGCCGGAGAGAAAAGTTTCGCGAAGTCCGGATTCGTGTATCAATCGCATCGAACTCTGCGCATGAAATCTCGCCTCCTCCCCAACGGACTTTCCCGCAGAACCAACCGCTGCCTCACTCTCGCCGGCATCCCGATCAACAAGCCCGCCATCATCCGCGCGCTCAAGTCCGGAAAGCTCTACCCCTTTCACTGGCCCCCGAACTACGGCCCATTCACGCACTATGAAGTTTGCGATTGGGCGGGGATTGACCGGAACACCCTGCCGCGAGAGCCGTTGCCGGAAGGTGATGTGGTGGTCTTTCCAGACATCGGGCTTTCTCACCGCGCTTGGCGGTGTCTTCTCCGCTCCGGCATTCCAACGACCAAACAAGCAGCGCGCCACGCTCTCCGAACCGGGGTGTTCGTGCCGCGCAAGCGGCCCAGCAACTACGGACCGCGAACGCACGCTGAACTTTGCCGTTGGACCGGCATTGACCCTGCATCGCTGCTGAAGCAGACACCTAAAAAAAGGAAACGGGCATGAGCCAGTTTCCTTCTCCCCACCTCACCCCCCCCAGCTTCCAGAGCCTGCGCTCCGAAATAGCTGGCGAAATGGCGCAGGCCTGTGATTTGTCATCCGGGAGGCAGTCCCAAGGAAAGCCCCGCGCCTGACGGATCGGTGGTTACGTGAGCGCCCGGGCGGCGTCGGCGCAGTCGGCGCTTCTTCAGCGGCTCGAACTGCGCCTGCGTGTCCCCGTCGTGCTCGGTGAGTTGGAGCAACTCGGGCCGCGCCTGCGCGATGAGGGAATCGCTGACGGCCGCGCTGGCGGCGGGGTCGCAGTTGTGCGGGTCAAGGAACGGGAACGACCGCACCAGCCACGGCGCATACAGCCAGCCGTTGACGAGCGTAGCCTTGAGGACGGTCGGATTGAGGTCGCAGCCGTAGAGGCGATACGAGTGATTGGAGGCCGCCAGCAACAACCGGCCCGTGCCCACGCAGGGGTCACAGACCGACTTGCAGCGGGCATCCTCACCACCCAGCGTCATCGCGGCCATCATCCGGGCCACCTCCATTGGCGTCGGATAGAACCCGAGATGCTGGCCGTGGCGGTTCTCGGCGAGGATTTCACCGAGGTAGTCGTGCGGCCACGCGAGCAATGTTTCGAGGTTGAACACCTGATACAGCCGCTCGCTGGCCCCGGTGAAGTCGGAGGGTTCGGTTGGCAACAACGGTTGACCGCGATGGCCGAAGCCAAAGAGCAGCCAGTCGAGGAAGTAGTCGAACACCTGCCACGAACCCCAGCCCTGCCAGCCCCCATGTGTGGTGATGCAGTTGAGCGAAGTTTCGAGCATCCGGCGGGCCGCAGAGTTGGATTCCCAGTTGATGAGCGGAATGGAGCCGATGATGCGGCCGGCCATCATCGTGTCGTGCCAATGCTCCCAGCGGCCCCACAGTGCGCCTTCAGCGGCGAGCAGATGGGGCAGCAACCAGCCGTGCTCCAATTTCAGCGGAGCGGCGAGCGGCTTGGGGGTTATCGGTTTGGCGGCGAGGATGGTCTGGCGCAGGACGGCCAGGAGTTCAGAGGGCATGGATTCCTATGAGTTGAAGGTTGAGGGAAGGGCCACAAGGAGGCGCAAAGAGGCACAAGAAGTGATTCCCTCTTGCGCCTTCTGTGCCTCTTTGTGGCGGATGTTCAGGCCATCGCCGTCTCGGCGGTGGCCAGCTCGGCGAGCAGTTCATCGGGATGCACGCCGTGTTCGAGGCAGGTGGTGAACAGAACGTGGCTCACGTCATCGGCGGCGAACCGGCCCAGTTCGGCCAGCCACTGCTGCTCCGTGAAACCGTGGTGTGCCGATTGGCGCTGGATGTCCTCCAGCGCGTCGTCCAAGCGAAACCGGTGCGGCGAATGATCGAACTCCGGCAGTTCGAGCTGCCAGCGCGGGGCGCGGATCATCTCCCGGCGTTCACGCCGTTCCTCCCGGACTTCGACGAGGTTGGTGCGCCAGACGTCCGGGAAGTCCACTGTCACCTTGGCCCCCATCTGAAAGCGGGCCACCTGAGGCAGCACCTCCGGCGGGAGCAGCGCGGCCAGGCTCGGATCCACCGCCCAGAACCGGCTCAGGTCGGGCTCATAGGCGTTGCTGCCCAGGTAGAACCGGGCATGCACCTCGTGGTGCTCCGCGTCCATGCGGCCCACCGTGAGATGCAGGCCGTCCTGGTTGCGCTCGTTCTGCTCGTCCGTGGACGACTGGAACGCGCTGGCCGAGCAGTGATGATGCGCCGTGCCGAAGTAGAGC
>Ga0172372_10001101_pt1 | contig 41813 bp, 36 predicted proteins | sample LakKiv5m_2_FD_114544 | JGI IMG/M metagenome (GOLD analysis project Ga0172372, IMG submission 114544) | Freshwater microbial communities from Kabuno Bay, South-Kivu, Congo - kab_092012_9.5m | ecosystem: Environmental > Aquatic > Freshwater > Lake | place: Democratic Republic of the Congo...
CGCGCTGGCGTCGAAGGCCACCGGCTTCCCCATCGCGAAGATCGCGGCGCAGCTCGCGGTGGGGCTCACCCTCGACGAGATCCGCAACGACATCACCCGGGTCACGCCGGCCTCCTTCGAGCCTTCGATCGACTACGTCATCGTGAAGATCCCGCGCTGGAACTTCGAGAAGTTCCCCGGCGCCGGGCGGGGCCTGGGCACCGCGATGAAGAGCGTGGGCGAGGTGATGGGCGTCGGCCGCACCTTCAACGAGGCGCTCCTGAAGGCCATCGCCTCCCTCGAGGGCGGCTACCCCGACCTCTCGGGGCTCTCGGACGAGCTCCTCCGGGAGAAGCTCGTCTTCCCCACGCCCGACCGCCTCTCCGCCTTGTTGGAGGCCCTCCGCCGCGGCCTCTCGGTGGAGGAGATCCACGAGTCGACCAAGGTGGATCCCTGGTTCCTCGACCGCATGGCCGCCGTGGTGGAGCAGGAGCGCGCGCTCGCCGCCGGGCCTCGAGACGGCGGAGACGTCTTTCGGACCGCGAAGCGGGCCGGGTTCCCCGACGCCTGGCTCGCCCGGATCTGGGGGGAACGGGAGGCCGAGGTCACGAAGCGGCGCGAGGGCGCCGGGGTCGTCCCGGTCTACAAGCGCGTGGACACCTGCGCGGCCGAGTTCGAGAGCTTCACCCCGTACCTCTACAGCACCTACGAGGACGAGGACGAAGCGGGCGAGGTGGATCGCGAGCGGGTGGTCGTGCTCGGCAACGGGCCCAACCGCATCGGCCAGGGCCTCGAGTTCGACTACTGCTGCACCCACGCCGCGTACGCCGTGCGCGAGTCCGGGCTCGCCGCGGTGATGGTGAACTGCAACCCCGAGACCGTCTCCACGGACTACGACACGTCGGACAAGCTCTACTTCGAGCCGGTCACCGCCGAGCACGTCCGGGGGGTGGTGCGGCGGGAGGAGCCCCGGGGGGTCATCCTCCAGTTCGGGGGTCAGACCCCGCTCAAGCTCTCGCACCGCGTGGGCGCGGTCCTGGGCACCCAGCCCGACGCCATCGACATCGCGGAGGACCGCCGCCGGTTCTCGGCGCTCCTCGCGGAGCTCGACATCCGCCAGCCCGAAGGCGAGATGGTGGGCACCCGGGAAGAGGCCTACACCGCGGCGGCCCGGCTCGGCTTCCCGCTCCTGGTCCGCCCCTCCTACGTGCTGGGCGGCCGCGCGATGAAGATCTGCTTCCACGAGGGCGACTTCAAGGCGGCCGTGGACGAGGCCATCGCGGTCAGCGAGGATCACCCGCTGCTCATCGACCGGTTCCTCGAGGGGGCGGTGGAGTACGACGTGGACGCCCTCGCCGACGGGCGCGAGGTCCACGTGGCCGGGATCATGGAGCACATCGAGGAGGCCGGGGTCCACTCGGGGGATTCGACCACGGTGTTCCCCCCCGTCCAGCTCTCGCCCGCGAACCGGGCGCAGATGGTGGACATCGTGAGACGCGTCGCCCTGCGTCTCGGGGTGGTCGGGCTGGTGAACGTCCAGTTCGCGGTCCAGAACGGCGTGGTCTTCGTCATCGAGGTGAACCCGCGCGCCTCCCGAACGGTGCCGTACCTGGCCAAGGCCACGGGCATCCCCCTCGCGAAGTACGCCACGCGCCTGCTCCTGGGCGAGCGCATCGCCGACCTCGGCGACCTGCGGCCCTGGGGCCGCGGCATGACCTTCATCAAGGCGCCGGTCTTCCCGTGGCGCCGCTTCGCCGGGGTGGACGTGCTGCTCGGCCCCGAGATGCACAGCACCGGGGAGGTCATGGGCATCGGCTGGAGCTTCGGCGAGGCCTACGCCAAGGCGCTGATTGCGGGCGGGATGACCCTCCCCACCTCCGGCGGCGTGTTCCTCTCCCTGCGGGACTCCGACAAGGCCGAGGCCGTCCCCATCGCGGGGGCCCTGCGGCAGATGGGCTTCACGCTCTACGCCACCGCCGGCACCGCGCGTGCGCTCGGGGCCGCGGGCATCGAGGCCACCACCGTCTACAAGGTGCGCGAAGGGCGCCCGGACGTGGTGGACCGCATCAAGAACGGGGACATCCAGCTCCTCATCAACACCCCGCTCGGCAAGAAGGCCCAGTACGACGAGGCCGCGATGCGGCTCGCCGGGCTGCGCTTCGGGGTGCCCTGCATCACCAACCTACAGGCCGCCAAGAACCTCCCCAGCGCGATCCGCTCACTGCGGGCCGGCGAGCTCCGGGTCGTGAAGCTCCAGGAGATCCGGCGCTGAGAGGGGCGGGCTAGCTCGGCGGACGGGCGAGCCGTGTGGCCAGGGGGGCGAGCTCCGCGCGGACCCAGGCGCGGAAGGCCGCCACCTCGGGCCGGGGCTCGCCCGGCGGGCCGGCCAGGTAGTAGGCCCGACCGGTCCGGACCAGGGGCCGATCGGGGAAGAGCTGGACGAGGCGGCCGAGGTCGAGCTCATCCACCGCGAGGGACATCCGAGCCAGCGCGACGCCGGTGCCCCGGACCGCCGCGTCGACCACGGAGGCCGAGTCCGAGAGCTCCGTCCACCGCAACCGGACCGGGGGCGGCTCGCCGACGGCCGTGAGCCAGGCGGTGAAGCCTCCGGGCTCGTCGTCGCACAGGAGCGGCACGCCCGCCAGGTCGCGGGGGTGTGTCAAGGGGTGTCGGGCCAGGAGCATGGGCGCGGCTGCCACGACCCAGGCGTCGTCCAGGAGGTGCTCGGCGTCGGTGCCGACGCCGGGCCGCCGGCCGTAGCGTACGCCCACATCCACGTCCTCGGTGGTGAAGTCCACCAGGCGCTCGGCCGAAGAGACCCGCACGTCGACCTCGGGGTGCGCCTGGAGGAAGCGTCCCAGCCGCGGGACCAGCCAGCGGGTCCCGAAGGACGGAATCACGCTCACCGAGACGAGGCGCGGCCCGGGGGGACGGCGCAGCCGACGGTTGGCCGCGCGCAGCCGGTCGAACACGTCCACCAGCGCGTCGGCCCAGGCCCTCCCCTCGTGGGTGAGCCCCACGCCCCCCGGGGCCCGCTGGACCAGCTCCACCCCGAGGAAGTCCTCCAGGTTGGCCAGCTGGTGACTCGCAGCCGCCTGTGTCACCCCCAGCTCGCGGGCGCCTCGGGTCACGTTCCCGTGGCGGGCCACCGCCTCGAACACCCGAAGGGCGTTGAGGGGAGGGAGGGGCGGATCACGGAACCGATACACGTCGATACATGCGAGAATCGAATGGTATCATGGGAACTCCGCGTTCGCCTGTACGCCGTCCCCGCCCTAAGCTCCGCGGATGTACACCCTCCATCGCTTCGTCTACAGCCCCTATGCTCGCAAGGTCCAGCGGTTGCTGGAGGTCCTCGCCCAGCCCCTGCGGGTGGTGGAGGTCCCCTACGGCAATCGTGAGGAACTCGCACGTCTCACCGATGGCTGGATCTACGTCCCGGTCGTCGAGACCCCGGACGGGCGGGTGCTGACCGAGTCTCGCCGGATCTGCGAGGAGCTCCTCGCCCGTCACGCGCACACGCTGGTACCGGCGGGCATGGAGGCGGCGGTCTGGGCCTACCACGACCTCGTGGAGGGCCCGATCGAGGACACGCTCTTCCGCATCGCCAGCCCGCGGGTGCGGGACGCGTGGACGACCGCCTGGGAGCGTGCGCTCTACACCCTGGTCAAGGAGCGTCGCTACGGAGCCGGCTGCGTGGACGCCTGGGACCGCGAGCGCGACACCCTCCTCGCCCGGGCGCGGGAGCTCCTGGACCCCACGGCGAGGGCCCTCGCCGAACATCCCTGGGTGCTGGGGGATCGCCCCAGCTTCGCGGACATCGCGCTCTACGGCCAGTGGGCGATGCTCGACGCGGCCGACCCCAGCCTGGTCGCCAGCTTGGGGGCCCGGTTCGCCGACCACGCCCGCCGCGTCGAGGCCCTCGGGCCCGGGGACGTGGGCGCCGGCTGAGCCATCCGAGCCGTGCGCGGCGATCCGAGGTATCGGTACAGGGTGATCCTCGTCCTCCACGCCTGCTCGGCGCCGCCCCCGGTCGATTCAGGGTCGGACACGCGTGTCCAGATCGAGGTGACGGAGCCCACGCCCCCGTGGACGGCCGACGAGGTGGGCGCGCGTGTCGTCGAATTCACCGAAGGGGGACCGCCCTCCCTGCACGGCGCGGCGGACACCTTCCTGCAGCTGATGACCATGGGCGACGCGTCTTGCCCGGGCTCACCCAACGATCTGAACCAGCTCCTCGGTTGCACGGCGAGCACGGGCGCCGAGTACCGGGGGATCGGCTGGTTCTTCTCGGGCGAGGGCGGCGACTTCATGCCGCTGGACACCAGCGCTGCGATCTACTCCCACGGCGGCGACTTCGAGATCGTCACCCCCGAGGGCGCCGTGGCCACCGGGGGAGGGGGCGGGTACTACTCGTCGGGGCGGGACGACACGAGCTTCTGGTACGAGATGGAGATGAAGGGCTCGTGGAGCTACTCGGCCCACCAGGGGTGGCTCGGGCGGGGCTTCTCGGGGGTGTACGTGGCCACCGGGGAGATGGTGGACGGCGCGACCACGCTGAGCCTGAACGGAGGCATGAACGTCGGCGGCATCGCGCTGAGCTTCGACGACTACGGGCTGGGCGGGGACCCGGCCTGCGACTTCCATCCCGTGGGCGCGCTCGAGGTCCGCGATCCCGATGGCTACTGGTACCGGTGGGAGCTGGGGGACGACTGCGACGACTGCGGCCCCCTCGTCTACCACCTGGACCAGGACCTCGGAGAGCTCTGCCTGGACCTGAGCGAGTTCACCGGCCAGATGTTCGGGGCGATGGCACCCGGATGACCCTCGTCGCCCTGCTCGCGTGCGCGACCTCCACCGAACCGGTGGATCCGCGGGTCGAGCTGGATGCCCCCCGGCTGCTCCGCCGCATGAGCCTGGACCTCCGCGGGGTGCTCCCCACCGAGTCGGAGCTCGACCAGGTCGAGGCGGATCCCACCCAGCTCGCCACGCTGCGGGACGGATTCCTCGAGGATCCGCGGCTCGAGGAGCGCCTCGTGCTGCTCCTGGCCGAGCGCTGGCTCACGCGGGTGGACGACTTCGAGCTCGGGCCGACCGACTTCCACCTCGACACCGACCAGGAGTTCGCCCTCGAGAAGGCCGTGGGCGAGGAGCCCCTGCGGCTCATGGCCCGCGTCGCGGTGGAGGACCGCCCCTGGACCGACACCCTCACCGACGAGACCACCGTCGCCAACGAGCTGCTCGGCTCCATCTGGCCCCTGGACTACCCCGAGGGCGGGACCGGTTGGCAGGCGGTGCGCTACACGGACGGACGCCCCGCCGTGGGGGTGCTCGCCACCAACGGCTTCTGGTGGCGGTACGTCACCAACACCTCGAACATGAACCGCGGCCGCGCCGCCGCGGTGGCCCGGCTCCTGGTCTGCCAGGACATCCTGGCCCGGCCGGTCAGCCTCGAGGGGGCGTCCACCCTGGTGGACGGGCTCGGCATCGAGGAGGCCATCCGCACCACCCCGGCCTGCGTGGCCTGCCACGCGTCGGTGGACCCGCTGGCCAGCACGCTCTTCGGCTGGTGGACGGTCATCAGCTACAACCCCGAGGAGCTCGGCAACTACCACCCCGAGCGGGAGATGCTGGGGTTCGACTACCTCGGCGTCGCCCCCGCCTGGTACGGTCGGCCGCTCGGCGGACTGGTGGACCTGGGGGTGGCCATCGCCGAGGACGGGCGCTTCCCGGCCTGCGCGGCGGAGACCGCGGCCGAGCTCCTGTGGCGCCGCCCGGTCACCGACGCGGACTTCGACCGGGTGGACGGGCTGCGCCGTGACTTCCTCTCTTCGGACCTCCGCTACAAGCAGCTCCTGCGCGCGGTCACCGAGACCCCGGAGTACCGGGTGGGGTCCTTCGTCGAGGGCACCGCCGACGCCCAGCTCGACGACGAGGTGACCCGCCGCCTCCTCCCGCCCGAGGTGATGGCGATGGCGGTGGAGGACCTGTTCGGCTTTCGCTGGAGCTGGGGGGGGTACGGGCAGCTCGAGAACGGGGATCCCGGCTACCGCACCCTCCTCGGCGGCGTGGACGGCTACGAGACCACCCGCGCCCAGCAGGACCCTGGGGTGACCTGGGCGGTCGGGATGGAGCGCTACGCCCAGCTCGCCGCCACCTACGCCGTGGCCCAGGGCGCGGTGGAGGTCGGGGCCGCGGTGGGCGAGCCCGCGTGGGAGGACGAGGTCCGGCGGCTCCACTGGCGGCTCTACGCCGAGCGCCCGGACGACGCGGCGCTGGCCCGCGCGAGCGATTTCTGGGTGGCGGTCGAGGCGCGCGCCGGCGCCGAGGAGGCCTGGACACGGCTCCTCTCTGGCATGCTCCGGGACGCCCGGTTCGTGGGGTACTGATGCTGAGCCGTCGCCGTCTCCTGGCCGCCGCGTCCTCCCTCGGGGCGGGCGGCCTCCTGCTGCCCCGCGCGCTCCGCGCCGCCGCCCCCTCCGGGGAGCGGAAGTTCCTCTTCGTGTACTGCTACGGCGGATGGGACACGCTCCAGGTCTTCACGCCCATGTTCGGAGTGGCCGGCGTGGACGTGCCGGAGGGTGCCGAGCTCGCCGAGGCCAACGGCATCCCCTTCGTGGACCACCCCAACCGGCCCTCGGTGCGCACCTTCTTCGAGACCTGGGGCCACCGGGCGTGCGTGATCAACGGGATGGAGGTCCGCAGCGTCACCCACGAGCGCTGCCGCCGCCTCCTCTTCACCGGGGTGGGGGACGGCGACGCGGACGACTGGGCGGTCACGGCCGCCGCGTTGGGAGAGCCGCGCTCGGTCCCGCACCTGGTCCTCTCGGGACCGGCCTTCACGTCCAAGCACGCCGCCAGCGTGGTCCGGATCGGCGAGTCGGGCCAGCTGCCCGACCTCCTGGACGGCACGGCGCTGAGCCTCGCCGACCACCCCGCGGGGATCCCCGACGCGGAGCTGGCCGCGCTGGAGGACGCCTACCTCCGGGCGGGGCTCGAGGCCGCGCGCGCGGATGCCCCCCCGGGAAGCCCCCGCCGCCTCGTCGAGCTCTACCTGGACGCGCTGGACAACCTCGAACGCCTGCGCGCCTCCGGGGAGGACGTGGACCTCGACCCGATCTCGTCGGGCTGCCGCCGGGACCTGGCCGAGGATGCCAAGGTGGCCTTCAACGCCTTCGAGCTCGGCCTCTCGCGCACCGCGCTCGCCAAGGACCTGGGCTGGTGCTCGACGAGCTGGGACACCCACTCCGACAACGAGGACATGCAGGGGCGGAACTTCGAGGAGCTCTTCGGCTACCTGGGCACGGCGCTCGCCGACCTGGAGACGCGGGGTTCGGCGAGCGGAGGGCGCCTCGCCGACGAGGTCACCGTGGTGGTCCTCTCCGAGATGGGACGGCACCCGCAGCTCACCGGCGGGGGGCGCGGTCACTGGACCTACACCTCCGCCCTGCTGATCGGGGCGGGGGTGCGGGGCGGCCAGGTGATCGGCGCGATGGACGACAACTTCCAGGGGCGCCCGGTGGATCTGGGGACGGGGCAGCTCGTCGACGGCGGGACCTCGCTCCTCCCCGGCCACCTCGGGGCCACGCTGCTGGAGCTGGCCGGGATCGACCCCACCGACCTCACCGGCGGCGCCGAGCCCATCCGCGCGGCGATCTCCTGATGCTGGCGCTGCTCTTCCTGGCCTGCGAGTCGGAGTCGTCGCCCTGCGAGGACCCGCCCTACACCCTCGGTTGGGGCAACTTCGGCGACGGCTTCATGGCCGACTACTGTCGCGCCTGTCACGCCGCCCAGGCGGTGGAGCGGTTCGAGGCGCCCGAGGAGGTCAACTTCGACACCGAGGCGGACGTGGTCCGTTGGGGTGAGCGGATCCGGGTCCGCGTGCTCGACGAGGCCTCGATGCCGGTCGGCGGCGGGGTCACGAGCCAGGACGCCGAGCGACTGGACCTCTACCTGAGCTGCACGCTCGGCCTCTGACCGGCCCTCCGACGTGCCAGGGGGGGCCGCGCATCGGCGCGTCAGGCGAGCGCCGCCTCGATCACCGCTCGGCCGCCGTCGGGGATCCACTCGGCCGGGTCGATGTCGGCGAGGGCGAGCAGCGTGGCGCCGAGGTGCCCCGGCTGCAGCACCTCCCCGTCGGCCCGGACCTCGCCGCTCACCGGATCCACCGGCTCACCGGCCAGGACCTCGGTCCACGCCCCCAGCGCGCGCCCGCCCGCGATGCCGGAGCCGATGAGCATCGCGGAGGTCCACGGCCAGTGATCCTTGCCGCCCACGGCGTTGAGCTCGGGAGTGCGCCCCATCTCCGACAGCACCACCACCGTGGTCTCGTCGAGCAGGGTCTCGGCCACCTCGCCCGGGGTGGTTTCCATCTCGGTGAGCAGATCGTCGAGGGTCTGGAAGAGGGTCTCCAGCATCGGGATCTGGTCGGAGTTGACGTTGTGGGTGTCCCAGTTCCCGTTCCCCCCTTCGCCGAAGCCCACCATCGCCGTGCGGGAGAGACCGTCGGCCAGGGCCCGGGTGGCGACCCGCAGCACCCCGAGCAGGTCGTCCCGGTTCGTGACGGTCAGGCTGTCCACCACCCCGGGCATCCGGTCGGCGCGGTCCAGGGCGAGCAACTCCTCCTCGCCCAGCGTCGCGTCCTCCCCGGTCGCGGCGGCGGTCCACGCCTCCACCCGGGCCCGGTGGGCCGCCTCCTCGATGGCCTCCACCGCGCTTCCCGGGACCACGGAGGGGGGGCGGTCCATGCGCTCGTGGGCCCGGCCCTCGGTGAGGTAGGCGATCTGGTTGGCGAGGCCCACCCGAACCGAGGCGGCCCCGAAGCGGCTCGCGTACAGCGGCCCCGACACCAGGAGGTGAGGGAGGAGGCGGTGGCTGGCGCCCACGCCGGCGATGAGGCTCGGCCAGTCGTCGAAGCCCGGGCGCGAGTCGCCGGTCATCATCAGGCGGGTGCACACCTCGTGGGCCAGGGAGGGGACCTGCAGGCCGTTGAGCAGGCACGTGCTCCCGGCCCAGCGCTCGAAGAAGGCACGGACCGACGGGCGGGAGGGCGCGTCCACGAAGGGGAGGCCGCCCACCTCGGCGGCGACATCGTCGGCGCCGTGATCCACGCCGTCGCCGAACACCGGCGCGAACACCATGGCCGGGTCCCAGCCGCCCGCGTTGAAGAGGAAGAGGAACTTGCGGTCCGAGGCCGCTGCGGCGCGCGCCCGGAGGCGCGGCAGGAAGAGGCCCGTGGCGCCGAGGGCGAGGAGCTGGCGGCGGGATGGGGCGCGCATCAGTAGGTCCAGAACTCGGGGTCGCGAAGGAGGAGGGAGACGACCGACGCCCAGGCCGTGGGTGGGTCGGAGACGGCGGCGACGTCCTGATACACCTGACGCAGCTCACCGAGGCGGGCCTCGTCGGGATCCGTGGCCAGCACCCGGAGGGAGAGGCGCCCGAGCTCCGCGTCGAGCTCGGCGTCGGTGGGGTCGAGGAGGTCGAGCCCGGAGAACAGGCGGCGGCCGTCGGACGGAGCGGCCAGGTCCGCGTCGACCACGGTGCGCGCCGCGGTCTGGGCGAGGCGACGCAGCACGAGGGTACGGCTCAGGGACGGACGGTAGGACGGGACCCGCACCAGGTCACCGTCGGCCCCGCCCAGCAGGAGGCGGTAGCCGGTCTCGTCGCTGTCCAGCTCGTCCCACCCGGACCAGGTCCAATGGAAGCCGGTCAGGTCCTCGACGGTGCTGCGAAGGGTGAGGGGGCTCTGGAGGCGGACGGTCCGATGTCGCTCCAGCTGCTCGGCGGTCGCGTCCGCGACCAGCGCGCCGGCGCGGTACTCCGGGGTGGCGATGACCGCGGCCAGGAGGGACCGGTAGCGTCCCTCGGCCTGCAGGGTGTCCCGCAGGGCCACCACCTCCGCCGTGTCGTGCAGGTCGGTGGTCCGGCCCCAGAGCTGCTCCGCCGCCCGTCGCGCCGTGCACATCGGGAACCGCGGGTCCGACGCGATGAGCGGGCCGAGCGCGGCCACCCCGTCCACCGGGGTCCCGGCCCAGGCCGGCTCCACCCCGGTGTAGAGCACGCCCGCCCGCTCGCGCTCGGGGTGGTAGGTCACGATCTCGGTCCCGTCCTTGTCCTCGTAGGGGTAGAACCCGAACAGTGCAGACGCGAGGGGGTCGAGGCCGGCGTGGCAGGCCACGCACCCGGTCTGGCTCCCGATGGCGGCGGCCAGCTCCTCGTTGGACGAGCCCTCCGTCGCGGCGAAGGGCACCGGGCGACCCAACACATCGTGACACAAGAGGAGCTGGCTCAACACCGCGGCTCGCCCGCGGTTGTAGTTGAACAGCGTGGTGGGGTAGCGCACCCAGAGGCCCGCGGTGGCGAGCACGCCGAGGGGAGGGCGTCCGTCGAGGTACCGGGCTTCCCGCCACTCCCCAGTCTCGGCCGGGTCCACCCACTCCACGTCCACCATGCTCGCGAGCAGGTCGTTGGCCATGGTGGTGTCGGCGGTGACGATGTCGGTCCAGGGGCGGTCCTCGGCGACGATGCGGGCCACGAGCCGCGCGGGCTCGTCCTCGAAGGCACGGCGAAAGGCGTAGGTCTCGTCGTCACCGAAGCCGAACTCGGCGGGGGTGATGCGGAGCTGGTCGGAGTGCAGGCTCCAGGCCTCCGCGTACACGTCGGCGATGCGCCCCTCGAAGCGCGGGTCGTAGAGCCATTGGTCCACGAGCGCGTCCACCCCGCTCGCCTCCGCGGTCTCGAGCTCCTCCAGGGTGGGTGCGACGCCGCGGAGGTCGATCGACACCCGGCGAGCCAGCCGACGCGGCTCGAGCGGGACGAAGGGGGACGCCGCCGCCTCCGGCTCCGGGGCGCAGGCACCCAGCGCGGCGAGCAGGAGCGTCATTCGGGCGCGAGGTCCGCGTCGATCATGGCCTGGAGCGCGTCTCCGACCACCTGCCCCACGCAGCTCTCGCCCCGCTCCTCCCCGCCGTAGGACGCTGGGCCGCACCCGGACCCGTCCGCCGGCAGCTCCACCGTCCACCACGCCGTGGTGGGGTCCCGGAGCCGCACCTCCCCCACCGGGTAGGGGAGCCCGTCCTGGAAGTCGAGGGACAACTCCACCGCGGAGTCGGCCCCGGCGTACGGGCCGGTCACGGTGCCCACGAACCCGCGATCCGGCACCCACGTACCGTCCCACACGACCCCGATGGAGACCCCCGAGGAGAGCGGCGCGGCGGCGAGCGGGTCCACGAGGGTGCCCATGAGCAGCTGGAAGACCCGCACGTCTTCTGCGCCCATGCCCCAGCTCAACTGCAGCTGGGCGCCGGCCTCGAGGTCCCCCCCATCACGCGTGGAGCCGCGGAAGGAGTAGAGGTGACGGGCCTCGTAGAGCATCGTCGGGCCCACCTGGGTCCGCTGCTCGCTGACCAGCCACCCGCCCCACACGGTGTGGTCGGCGCCTTCACACTCGCCCTTCCAGTAGGAGCTCCACCCCTCGGCGCCGTCGGGCAGCGAGTCCCGGTGGGGGCACCCGGGGGCCTCGGCGAGGCCGTCGAGGAGGGCGGCGAACCAGGTGGCGACCGTGATTGGAGAGACCATCCCCTCGATGAAGGCCTGCTCCGCCGCGCCTTCGAGCTCGCCCACCTCGTACAGCGGCTCGAGCCCGGGGTCCGCGCCGAGTGGGGTGGTGCCCGGGGGCTCGGGGTCGGGCGCCGCGGAGGCGCAGGCGAGGAGCAGGACGAGGCTCACGGGGTACACCGGAGCCACACGTCGAGCCCGGTCAGGTCCTCGGGCAGCACCCCCCCGCCCACCGGCATGTCCTGCTGCTCGATCACCCGGGCTCGGATGCGTTCGCTCCAGGCCAGCGTCTGGGCTTCCGAGTCGAAGTCCATGCCGACCGGCGCGCCGCGGCGGTCGGCGGTGGCCGCCGAGTGGCAGGTGCGGCAGTAGTTGGAGACGAAGCCGGCGCCGAAGGACTCCCAGTCCACCGCCTGCTCGGCCTCGGTGCAGGTGGAGGGCGCGGTCTCCGGGACACACCCCGCCAGCATGACGAGGACGAGAACCCAGGCGGGACGGGGGCGAGCCATCCTCCGAGGATAGCCCACCCGGAGCTTCCGAAGGAAGCAAGCGGGTCACCGCCACGTCGCCTCAGGTGGGGAAGACCACCACCTGCTCGTAGATGCCGGTGGGCGCCATCTGGCCCTCGAGCCAGCTGGGATCGTCCTCGCCGTCGGGTGGGGAGCTGTAGTTCCACACCCGCATCGAACCGTCTGCCTGGTCGAGGGCCGAGGCGAAGCAGGTGTCTCCCCGCGAGTCGAGGTCGGCCACCCAGCGCACGGCGAGGGAGCGGGGGTCCACCTCCCAGAGCGCGCAGCGCTTGGCCCGGGTCCAGTAGTCGGCCGCGTAGACGAGCGCCTGCTCCTGGGCCGGCAGCTCGCGCCGGAACAGGTCGAAGTTGCCGGTCTCGGTGAGGTTGCGCCGGCCGATGAGCCACACCCGGCCGTCCCGTTCGAACACCAGGGGGCTGTCGTAACGCTTGGGGTCCCCCACGCAGCTCCACTCGCCCAGGGACTCGGGCTCGGCGCGGCAGATCTTCGATCCCCACCCGTAGGTCGCGTCGCCGGCCTCGTTCCGGAGCACGGCCACCAGGGCGCCGTCGGGGGTGAAGGCGAGGTCCGTCTCCGAGGCGCCCCCGACGTGGACGACCGGCTGCCCCGGGATGACCGGGTCCCACGTGGACCCGTCGGTGCTCGTGAGCCAGTGCACCTCGATCGGCTCCCCGTCCACCTCGTAGATGTTCTCCCCACCCACGTAGGCGGTGAGCTGCGGCACCCCGTCCACCACCCGCATGCGCCAGGGGATGAACCCGGGCTCGTAGAACCACTCGGGCGCATCGAAACCGGCTCCGTTCCAGCGGGTCAGCTTCATCCCCTGGGGCTCGAACGCCATTGGATCGTCGCCCAGGACGGCGTAGGCGAACCAGAGCTGGCCCTCCCACGCCAGCAGCCTGGGCTCGCGTACGTCGGTGCCTTCGGTGAAGCTGCCGCGCCAGGTCCAGCCGCTCCCGTCGTCCGACATCACGTGCAGCACCGCGTCGGCCGACGCGAAGTGGGTCGGGGCGGTGCGGAACGCGAGCCAGGTGGCGCCCTCGAAGCTCGCGACGTCGAGGTTGTTGTTGGCGTCCTGGAGCCGGACCTCGGCCGGCAGGGCCGCCCCGGGCACCACCGGGGTGGCCGGGCCCACCTCCGGGTCGGGAGCATGTGCGGGTGTGGAGTCGTGCCCGTCCGGCGAGGCGCACGCGAGCAGGAGCAGCATGTGCCCAGTCTACGCCCGTCCGTGGGTCGAGACCAACACGTGTGTCACTCTGTGTCGGCCGGATCCTTCGGGAGCTCGTCGTACTTCTCCAGGCGCCCTCGGGCGGTGGACTCTGGGTACTTCTCGGCGTTCCGGACCAGCTTCGCTTCGGTGGCCGCGGTCAGGTCCACCCCCTCCGCCTCGCACAGGTTGAGGAGCGAGATCAGCACGTCCGCGGCCTCTTCGGCCACCCGGGAGCGGCGGTCGGCCACCGGGAGCCGCCCGTCTTCGCTCCACAGGTAGAGCTCCAGGAGCTCCCCGGACTCGACCGAGAGCGCCATCGCGAGGTTCCGGGGCGAGTGGTAGCGCGCCCAGTCCCGGGCGGCGTTGAACGCCCGGAGGCGGCTCCGCACCTCCCCCAACGCCGTCGAGTGGTCGTCCCAGGCGCGGGTCACGGCGTCACCCGGAGCAGGGTGGCGGTGGGCTGTCCCTCCCCCCAGACCAGGATCTCGGCGCGCCCGTCGCCGGTGAGGTCGTGGACGAAGAGGCCTTCGCCGTCGGGCACGCTGACGGCCGCCTCCCAGGTGGGCGTGGAGGGGAAACCTTCCGAGCCGCCGCGATACACGCGCAATGTGTCGCCTCCCTCGTCGGTGACGAGGTCGAGGGCACGATCCCCGTCCACGTCGCCGTCGCTGTCCATGTGGTAGCCGGAGAAGTCCTGGATGGGCATCGAGAGCTCGCGCAGCACGCGCGGTCGCGACGCGTAGGTGCCGCCGTCGAACTCCACGGTGACCAGGTCGGCCTTCGCCTCCCGGGCCACCAGCGCTCGGGCGAGGTTGCCGAGGTTCACGTCGGCGAGGATGGCCCGCAGGTCCAGGTCTCCGTCGCCGTCCTGGTCCACCGGCTCCAGCGCGAACGCGGCCTGGGTGAAGCTGACGGTCTGGGCCGCTCCGAAGCCGTTCCCCGTCCCTCGGCTCCACACCCACTCCGCCGTGCTCCCGAACCAGTTGCCGTCGTGGACCAGCCGGTACACGCCCAGGTCTGCCTTCTTGTCGCCGTCCAGGTCCTCGAACCAGACGCCCTGCACCTCACGCCGGGTGCCCTCGCGGGTCTCCGGTGGCGGCGGGGGATCCACGTCCACCGGGAGCCGTACCGTCGCGGCCCGCGCCCCGAGCGCGCTCCCCGTGTAGTGGATGTCGAGGTGGCTCCCACGGGGGAGGAGGAGGTCCTTCTTTCCGTCGCCGTCCATGTCCGCCACCACGAGCGGCGGTGGCTGGATACCGGCCGTCAGCTGCCGTCCCCCCTGCTCCCGGCGGTCCGACGCCGAGCCACGGGCGGGGGCGGCCACGCTCCCGAGGCTGGTCCCGTCGGCGCGGAAGGCGTGGTAGCGGCCGGCCGACCAGACGACGAGCTCGTCCCGACCGTCGCCGTCGAGGTCGTGGGTGAAGTCGGCCGAGGTGGGGGTGGACGGCCCGAGCCCGGTAAGCACCGTCGGGAGCCGCGCCACGCGCGCCGGGGTCCCACCAGCCTGGGGGTCCAGGCGCACGAGGCCCTGAGGGTCGATCCCCCAGAGGCCCCGCCCGGTGTCCCAGGCCATCGGGGAGGTGCCCAGGTCCACGGTGCCGCGGGCGCCGGGGCGGCCGTCGGCGAGGAGGTGCTGGACGGTGAGGACCACCGCGTCCGGGCGGGAGGCGGCGCGACGCAGCGAGAGGATGAGGAGCTCGTCGCGCCCGTCCCCGTCCACGTCTCCCGCGTAGACCTGCGCGGTGTCGGCGGGGAGGGGGAGGGTGATGGAGCCGAGGGGCATGGGGGAGTATGACCCGCCCGCGTGCCCGCCGCAGCGGGATAGCCCAGGCCATGGCCGTCGAGCCCGGCATCTCCTGGCTGATCCCCGTGCGTGACACGCCTGATACGTATCGCGCCGCGGTCCAGTCCGCGCTCGACGGGTGCGGGACCGAGGACGAGGTGATCGTGGTGGACGACGGCTCGCTCGTCCCGGTGGAGGTGCCGGAGGATCCCCGGGTGAGGCTCTTCCGCACCCCCCCGCGGGGCATCGTGCCGGCGCTCGAGCTCGGTCGGAAGCACGCGCGTGGCGCCTGGATCGCACGGCTGGACTCGGACGACGTCGCGCTCCCGGGGCGCATCGCGGCGCAGCGTCCGGCGATGGCGGACGGGGTCGGTGCGGTGGGCGGGCGGGCGCGTACCCTCCCGCCCTTCGGTCCCGGCATGGAGCGATACATCGCCTGGCTCAACTCGGTGGAGGACCCCCACCGTGAGCTGCTCGTGGAGGCCCCGCTCATCCATCCGGCCACCACCATCCGCGCCGCCGCGCTCGACGCCGTAGGGGGGTGGCAGGACGTGGACGCACCCGAGGACTACGACCTCTGGCTCCGGCTCGTGGACGCGGGCTGGCGGCTCCGCACCGTCCCGGTGGAGGTCGTGGCGCTGCGGGATCGCCCCGACCGCCTGACCCGCACCGACGCGCGGTACCGGCCCGCGGCGATCCGGCGGCGCAAGATGAGCTGGCTCGAGCCCCGACTGCCGCCGGTGGTCGGGGTCTGGGGCGCCAACGTGACCGGCGGCCCGTGGATCCGCTGGTTGCGGGATCGGGGCGTCGAGGTGCTGGCCTTCGACCTGCGCGACGGGGTCCGGCACGGGGTCCGGGTGCGCCCGCGCGAGGTGGTGCGTGAGCTCGAGCTGCCGCTGCTCCTCGTGGCGGTGGGAGATCCGGACATCCGGGCCGAGATCCGTGGCCTCCTCGGGGTGTGGCGACCCGACCTGGTGGAGGGCCGCGACTGGTGGGCGGTGGCCTGACGGCCGGCCCCGGTCCGTGGCAGAGTGGGGCATGCTGCTCCTCGCGCTGACCGCCTGCATCGAGAACACCCTCGGGAACCAGAAGGAGGACCCCGCGGTCTTCGACTCGGGGGAGACGCCCACCTTCCCCACCGAGGACTCGACCGTCTCGGAGCCGGTGGAGGAGTGCGACGGCGAGGACGACGACGGCGACGGGCAGGTGGACGAGGGCTTCCCCGACGTGGACGGCGACGGGGTGGCGGACTGCGTCGACGACGCCTGCGAAGCGGAGGTGCCCCTGCCCCGCTCCGAGACGGACCCGGACTGCGAAGGCGGGGTCGGCACCGGGGTCCCCCCGGCCAACCCGTGGAGCACCGTGATCGAGTGGCAGCGCCTCGGGAACGGCGTCGTGTCCACGCCGGCCGTGGGGGACCTGGACGGGGACGGTGTCCCCGAGGTGGTCTACAACGACGACCAGGGCGGGGGTCGGACCGTGGTGCTGGATGGCGCCACGGGTACGGAGGAGTGGTCGGTGGGCGGGATGGACCCGTACTCGGGGCCCTCCCTGGGGGACGTGGACGGAGACGGCCAAGGCGACGTCGTGACCAGCTCGGGCAGCTGCTACGGGGCCCACGTGGTCTACGCCTTCGACGCCAGCGGGGCGGAGATGTGGCGGACCAACATCGGGACGGCCTGCGAGACCTACGCCAACCTCGTCGACCTGGACGGCGACGGGGAGGTGGAGGTCATCATGAACGAGTACGTCCTGGACGGCGCCTCCGGGGCGGTGGAGTTCACGCTCGACATCGCCAGCAGCAACGAGAACTGGGGGGCGCCGGCCGCCGCGGACATGGATCAGGACGGCGACCAGGAGATCATGCTCGGGAACACGCTGTTCGAGACCGACGGCTCGGTGATCTACACCTGCGGCTGGGGCGGTACGGGCGCGTTCCCGCAGCCGGTGAACGCCGACGCCGACCCGGAAGGGGAGCTCCTCGTGGCCGGCTACGGGGGCATCGCGCTCTGCGACGACGACGGGTCCGAGCTCTGGAGCCGGTCCTACTCGAGCTACGGCACGGCGGTGGCGGTGGCGGACTTCGACAACGACGGGGTGCAGGAGTACGCCTTCGCCAAGACGAGCGCGGTCACCCTGTACGAGCCGGACGGCTCGACCCGCTGGTCCACCGCCGTGACCGACGCTTCCGGCCTGGCCGGCACCACGAGCTGGGATGTGAACTACGACGGGGTGCCCGAGGTCGTCTACGCCGACGAGGTGGACATCCTGGTCCTGGACGGAGCCACCGGCGCGGTGGTGATCCGGGACCCCAACCACGGCTCCTGGACCGCGGCCGAGACCCCGGCCGTGGCCGACGTGGACGGGGACGGCCAGGGGGAGCTCATCTACGGGTCGAACTCCGGCTACCTGGGCATCACGGTGATCGGCAGCGCGGACGGGGACTGGCCCTACTCCCGCCCGGTCTACAACCAGTACACCTACTTCAGCGCCAACGTGGAGGACGACCTCTCCATCCCCACCTACCAGGAGGCCCCCTGGATCGCGCCGGCGAACCTGTTCCGCGGCCAGCCCTCGGCGATCTACACGGCGGGGAGCGGCAACGCGAAGGTCTCCATCACCGACGTGTGCGTCGCGAGCTGCGAGTCGGATGGTCGGGTCGACCTCTGGGTCCAGGTCTGGAACGCCGGCGGGGTGGAGATCGCCGAGGTGGAGCTGGTCGTGTACGGGCTCGTGTCCGGGGTGGAGACGGAGATCACCCGCCAGCAGGTGGGTCCCCTCCCGGTGGGGGGCTCGATCGAGGTGCCCGTGCAGGCCACCCCCGCGACCATGGGCTCGGGCTTCGTGGCCCGGGTGGACGAGGCCGACGCCCTGCGGGAGTGCGACGAGGAGGACAACGAGGACACGTGGTTCGATCGCCCGTGTCCCTGAAGGGCGGCCCGGCCGCCGTGGGGGTAGGAGGAGTCATGTTGCTCGCGCTGCTGCTCGCCGGGTGCCCGGCCGGAGACGACAAGCCCGGGACCACCGAGCCGGTGGACACCGGTCCCTTCGACGCGGACGGGGACGGCTTCGTCGCCGCCGAGGACTGTGACGACACCCACGCCGAGGCCTTCCCGGGCAACCCCGAGGATCCGCCGGGGGACGGGATCGACGGGGACTGCGACGGGGTGGAGGGGGTGCCCTTCGAAGGCTGCACCCCCATCGACGTGCCCGATGTCTACGCCACCATCGAGGACGCCCTCGCCGACGGTGAGCGCAACATCTGCCTCGGCCCGGGGACCTACTCCCCGGCCGGGCCGAGCGACACCACCCCCTCCGCCTTCCGCGGCCAGGGGCGCCTCCTCACCACCATCGTCGACCCCATGGCCTACTACTCGGTGGGGGTCCTCGATGGGCTCACCGCGACCGGGGCGCTGGTCGCCACGGGGAACCTGTTCTGGCAGGACGTCACCCTCCGGGACGGGGAGATCTCCGGGATGGAGAACTTCACCTGCACCCGCTGCGCGATGCTGAACGCCCCGGTGGTGATCGAGACCAACGAGCTCATCGCCGGGCTGGCCCTGGCCGACTCCTGGCTCACCGGGGCCGAGGAGGCGGTGGTGGTGCGCACGCGCGGCTGTCGGAGCAACTGCTCGGCCTACGTGGACATCCGCCCGAACAACTCCACCTTCTCGGACAACGGCGTGGACTTCGCCTTCGACCTCGAGGGCGCCTACAACATCTACTTCAACACCGAGAACTCGGTCTACGTGGGGGAGACCGTGGCGGTGGTCACCGAGGACAACCGCGGGTCGAGCGTGATCCACCCGAGCGGGAACGGGAACGTGGTCTGGGCCGCGGTGGACGAGCCCTTCCCCGACGGGAGCGCCTTCACCGCCCGGGAGGAGGACCCCATGCTGGACATGTCCTTCGCGCCGCCTCGCCCGATGGAGGGCTCCCCGCTGGTGGACGCCGCCGGCTCGGACGGGACCTCGACCGACTTCTGGGGCGTGCCGCGCAAGGTCGCCGATCGGGGCGCGGTCGAGCGCTGAGACCGGGCGCCCGGCGCCGCGCTACCCGTTCGCGGGGTGCGCGCCGGGGGCGGACGCGACCAGGGCGACGCCGGCTCCGCCCAGGGTGGCGTCCCAGGCGACCACCGACTGGCCCACGCCGACGGGCTCCCCGTCCACACGCAGCTCCCCCTCGATGACCGTCAGGGCGGCGACGCCCTCCACCCGGCGCACCTCGGGCACCTCGACGCGGTCCACGTGGAAGGCCGGGGCCTCGAGGAGACGGGTGCGGCCCGGTCCCAGTCGCGTGGGGCGCGCCGTGGGGCGGACGGGGGTGCGCCCGGCGACGAGCAGCGCGTGGTCGAGGTGCAGCTCCCGACCCCGCCCCCAGTCGTAGAGCCGCCAGGTGAGGTCGGCGGGCTGTTGCACCTCGTAGAGGGTGAGCCCCGCGCCGATGGCGTGGATCGTGCCGGGCGGCACGTCGATCGCGTCGCCCACCGCGACTTCGATCCAGCGGAGGTCCGACTCGATCTCCCCCGACTCGGCGTGGGCCCGGAGCTCCTCCGCGGAGAGCGGGCGCTCGAGGCCGTAGGCGATCCGGGCGCCGGGCTCGGCGGCGAGGACGACCCAGCCCTCGGCCTTTCCCGACCGGGCACCGAGCACGGAGCGCGCGGTGGTGTCGTCCGGGTGGACCTGCACGGAGAGGACCTCCCGCGTGTCGAGCAGCTTCACCAGGAGCGGCAGCGCCACGTGATCGCCCAGGGTGCGCCCGCCGGCGACCGGGTTCTCGTGCCAGACCTCCCAGGACTCGCCGATGAGGGCGCCGGGGTCCGACCCCTTGCCCCAGCGGCCGGCCAGCGTGGTCCCCCCCCACGGAGGGGAGGTGAGCCGGGGCATGGAGCGGACGACGGGCAACGCGGGCGCCTATCCGAGTCCATGGAGCGGGCGCCACCGGACCGGTGTCCGGGTCCGGTGAAGAGGGGGACGCGATAGACGCCATGCCCGATGGAATGGCTCGGCCGGCTCCGCGCGCGCGTGATCGCCTGGGTGCGAGGGATGCTCGCGGCGAACCTCTCCCCGCGCGAGGTCGGCTGGGCGGTGGCGGTCGGTGTGTTCGTGGGGCTCTTGCCCCTGTTCGGGGCCCACCTTCCCCTCTGCGTGCTCGTCTCCCGCCAGCTCAAGCTCAACCAGGTGTTCGCCTACGCCGCCGCGAACATCAGCAACCCCATCACCCTCCCGTTCATCCTCGTGGCCGAGATCGCGGTGGGCGAGACGGTCCGGTACGGGCGGATCCAGCCCCAGGACACGGTCGACGTGTCGGAGATCCTCAGCCTGGACGGCTGGCGGGAGGCACCCGACCTGCTCTTCTCCTGCTTCATCGGGGCGATGGTCCTGGGCCTGGCCCTCGCGCCGCTCTCCGGCCTGGCGGCTGCGTGGGCGCGCCGGTACTGGATGGCGCGGGGCGGGGCGTGAGCGCGGCCGGGTGGAGACGAGGGGTCGCGGTGGCCTCGTTGCTCGGGGCCGCGTCGGCGACCGCGCTCGCCAGCGGGATGGGGGCGTGGCCGGCGCTTCCGCTGGCCTGGAGCGTCGGTGCCCTGGGCTGGCGGCTCTGGCAGGCCGGGGCGCGCCCGGAGCTCGGCATCTGGGGCGCCGCGGTGGTTCGTGGGCGGCACCCCGGTCGGGTCGCGGTGACGGTCCGCGGGGTGCCCCCGCCCGAGTGGGTGGGTGTGCTCGCCGGGGCCACCTGCTTCGTGGGGAGCGACGAGGAGGACACGCGGGTCCGCGCGCTCGGCTACGAGCCGGCCGCCTGGGGGCGGGCGCGCCCGGGGCACCGGTGGCGCCGGGCCTGGTGGGTCCCGCCGGGATCCGCGGGGCCGGGGCTTTCCTGGGTCGGGGCCACCGTGCGGCTGCGCGGACCCGCCGACGAGCTGCGAGGTCAGGCCCTCGCGGTGGTCGGCACCGACATCGTGGACCTTCCGCTCGTCCCGGTGGAGGTGCTCGCCGCGGTGGTGGAGGAGTGGGCGGAGCGGGGCATCGAGGTGGGCAGCCTCGCGGCGGCGATGGCGCCGGAGCCCTGAGTCCCCGGGCTCATCCCGCCCGGGCGAGGTCCGCGAGCAGCGCCCCGCCGCCGCGGAACACCTGCCAGCCGTCGCCGACCAGGACGGCCTCGATGCCGGGAAGCGCGGCGAGGCGGCGCACCGAGGCGACGGCGCGGTCCCGGTCGGTGAGCTTGGCGTCGGGGAGCATCATCAGGCCCGAGGCCCGGTGGGCGCGGACCAGGTCCCCCGTGATGAGGGTGGAGCCCTCGAGCACCAGGGCGAGCTCTCCCGGCGTCTTCGACCCGTCCAGGGCGAGCGCGCGCAGCCCGGGCACCAGCTCGTCGCCGTCGGCGAGCCAACGGTCGCAGGGGAAGGGGAAGCTCGCGGCCTCCGCCGCGGGTCCGGCGAGGCGCGCCCCGGTCCAGGCGGCGATGTCGAGCGCGGCGCGGGTGTGGTCCGAGTTCGTGACGACGATCCACGCGGCGCCCCCGAGCGCGCGCAGGTGGGCCTCGTCGTGGGGGCTCAGGGGGAGCGGGTCCACCAGCACGTTCCCGTCGGGGCGCGTCCAGCAGACGCCGTGGAAGTCGACGTTCCGGTCGGCGTCGAACACGGACCAGGCGTAGAGGTCGGGGCGGTGGAGGGACTTCATCGGGCTGTCCGTAGCGCGCGTGCGGCGCGCGGGCCGGTGAAGGCACCTACCGAGCGGTGCAGCGGAGGTACTTCGAGGAGCACTTCAGGGTGGTGGTGCTCCCCGCGGCGATCACCAGCTCGTCCACGTCGATGCGCGTGCCGTCGGGGTAGCGGACCACGGCCCGGTAGGAGCCCGGGGCGAGCGACGCGGGGTTGCCCGAGGGCACGAGCTCGAGCGTCCCGACGTCGCCGGTCAGCTCGATCCGCCCGCGCGTGCTGGCGGTGGCCGGGGGGCTGCTCGTGGCCGTCGGGGTGGACACCGGCCGGGTCGTCGCCGTCGAGCTCCGATCGGTGCGCCCGGCGCCCTCGGCGGACCCGGTGCGCGGAGGCGGCGCGGCCACCGGGGCCGGGTCCAGCTCCACCTCGGCGGGCGCGAAGGTCACATCCGGCTCCGGGGGCGTCGCCATCACTGCGGCGGGCGGGACTGCGACCGCGGGGGCCTCGGGCGGAGGGGGCTCGGGGACCTCCACCTCCTGCGCGAGCCACGCCCCGCCGGCACCCACCACCACGAGGAGCCCCACGCCGAGGCCGACCAGCCACGCGCGCCGTCCGCGGCGCTCCATGCTGGTGGACCCGCGCTCGAGCCGGAGGCTGCCCGACATGGGGGGCGAGGAGCTTCGCCGGCGGCGTCGCGCCGGTACGGCCTGCTCGGCCCAGTCCTCCAGGGTGAGGCCCCCGACGCTCACCGCCACGGCGGCGAGGGAGCGGGCCGCCTCCCGGGCGGTGGGCCGATCCTCCGCCTTCGGCGCGAGCAGGCGAGCCAGGAGGTCCGGGAGGTCGGCGTGCACGGTCCCGAGCCATTGCCATTGACTCGCGTAGCGGCGCCCGGGGGGCTGCCGGTCCGCGTCGAAGGCCGACTTGCCCGGGGGCGCCCCCGTCAGCAGCTCGAACAGGGTCACGCCGAGCGCGTACACGTCCCCGGCGGGCACGTCGCGCCCCTCGAAGCGCTCCGGCGCGAGGTAGGTGTGGGTGCCGAGGACGGCCCCGGTGCCCATCACCTCGCGGGTGTCGAACCGGGCCCGCGCCACGCCGAAGTCGAGGAGCTTGACCTCGCCCGCGGGGGTGACCCGCAGGTTGGAGGGCTTCACGTCCCGGTGCACCAGCTGCAGCGAGGTTCCGTCCGGGCCCGGCTGATGCCAGGCGGCGTGGAGGGCCTGCGCCACCTCCTCGGCGATCGCCAGGGCCGCCCTGGGGGGGACGGGACCGGCGGTGAGCAGCTCGGCGAGGTCGCAGCCCTCGACGTACTCCATCACCACCGCCCACGTGCCCTCCACCTCCACCAGGTCGTCCACGCGGACGATCGCGCGATGGCGGATCAGCGCGCCCAGGCGGGCCTCGTCGCGGAGGCGGGCCATGACGTCGCCGGACATCCGGTCGGGATGCGGGACCTTGATGGCGACCTGCCGGGTGACGCCGGTGCCCAGGGTCTCGGCCAGGTAGACCGTCCCGAACGCCCCTTCGCCGAGGCGCTCGATCACCCGGAAACGTCCGGCCAGAGCGTCGGCGTTCGTCACCACGGTCGCATCGTAGCACGCGGTCCAGGCCGGGAACGGGGGCGCCGGCGGCGGTCGCCCGCAAATCGTCACCGAAGCGGGACCCCGGTGCGGGATAGGCCGGCGCCGATGGCGCCGGACGTCCCGTTCGAGAACCGCGAGCTCGCCTGGCTCGCCTTCAACAACCGCGTACTGGAGGAGGCGGAAGACCCGGCCGTCCCCCTCCTCGAGCGGGTGAAGTTCCTCGGTATCTTCAGCTCGAACCTTGATGAGTTCTTCATGGTCCGGGTCGCCGGGCTCTGGCGGCAGGTGAAGTCCGGGAGTCGGGGGCCGGACGGGCGCACGCCGCGCGAGGCGCTCGACGCGGTGTCGAGGCGCGTGCACGCGCTCGTGGCCCGGCAACACCGTGTCTTCGCCAAGGTGCTGGTCCCCGCCCTGCGCGAGGTGGGCGTCCGGATCGTGCACCCGTCCCGGCTCGATCGCCACGGGCGGGCCTACGTGTCGCAGTGGTTCGCCCGGGAGGTGCTGCCGGTCCTCACCCCGATGGCGATCGATCCCGGCCACCCCTTCCCGCACCTCACCAACCGCGCCATCTGCCTCATCGCCGACCTCATCCCGCTCGAGGGCGGCGACGCGCTCCCCCGCGCCACCCGGTGTGTCATCCACCTGCCGGCGGCGGGTCTCCCGCGCTTCCTCCGGGTCCCGGGTCCGGGCCACCGCTTCGTCCTGCTCGAAGACGTGGTCCGGGCGCACCTCGACCAGGTGCTCTCCAACTACGAGGTCCGCTCCGCCTCGGTCATCCGCGTGACCCGGGACGCCGAGTTCGACCTCCCGGAGGACGACGCGGCGGCGGAGGACCTCCTCCAGCAGGTGCAGCAGGGGGTCCGCAGCCGGCGCCTCGGCGACGCGGTCCGCCTCCAGTACGAGGCCGACCTGAGCCCGGACCTCCTGGAGCTCCTCTGTCACGAGCTGGAGCTCGACCCGATCGACCTCTACCCGACCACCGGGCCGACCGGGCTCACCGATGTCATGCAGCTCTACGGCGCCCTGGACCTGCCCGAGCTCCGCGACCCGGTGCACCACCCGCGCCCGGTCCCGGGCTTCGAGCCGGACGCCGACGTGTTCGCCACCATCCGCGCCGGCGACGTGCTCGTGCACCACCCCTACCAGGACTTCGACGCGGTCACCCGTTTCGTGGAGGCGGCCGCCGACGACGCCGCGGTGGTCGCGATCAAGATGACCCTCTACCGGGTCTCCAACTCGAGCCGGATCGCGGAGGCGCTGGCCCGGGCCGCCGAGAACGGGAAGGAGGTGGCGGTGCTCGTGGAGCTGCGCGCCCGCTTCTCGGAGGAGGGGAACATCACCTGGGCGCGGCGCCTGGAGGACACGGGCGCGCACGTGGTCTACGGGCTGACGGGCCTCAAGACGCACTGCAAGGCGGCCCTGGTGGTCCGGCGCGAGCATGACGGCCTGCGCCGGTACGTGCACCTCGGCACGGGGAACTACAACCACTCCACCGCCCGCCTGTACACCGATCTCGGCGTGTTCACCGCCGATCCCGAGCTGGCGCAGGAGCTCACCCACGTCTTCAACCTCCTCACCGGCTACGTGCGCCCCCCGCCCCTGCACCTCCTGGTCCTGGCCCCGACCCGCTTGCGGGCGTGGATCCTGGAGCGGGTGCAGCGCGAGGCGGAGCACGCGCGCGCCGGGCGGCCCTCCGGCATCCTGGTCAAGCTCAACGCGCTGGCGGACCCGGAGGTGGTGCGGGCGCTGTACGCGGCGAGCGAGGCCGGAGTCCCGATCCGGCTCATCATCCGCGGCATCTGCTGCCTCCGTCCCGGCCTGCCGGGCTGGTCGAGTCGGATCGAGGCGATCCGGCTCGTGGACCGATTCCTCGAGCACGCCCGGGTGATCCGCTTCGAGAACGGCGGGGACCGTGAGCTCTGGCTCTCCTCGGCGGACTGGATGCCGCGCAACCTGAACGGGCGGATCGAGGTCACCTGGCAGGTGCGGGACCCGCTCCTGGTGGAGCGCATCGACGCGATGCTCGAGGCGCAATGGGCGGACACGGTCAAGGCCCGTCGGCTCGACTCCGACGGCGTGGGTCACCGCCGTCCCGGCCCGCCGCGACGCGCGCAAACCGAGCTGGTCGAGGCCACCCGCAGGCTTCCGAGCTAGCTCCGCTCGTCGATCACGTCCCCGTAGGCCGCGGCCACCCGACGCCGCAGCGCCGGCGGGAGCGAGGCCCGGACCCGCCCCCCCCGCTCGGAGAGCGCGGGGTCGGCGACGGCGACCTCCGCCGCCACGCGCAGCCGCTCGCGCGCTCGCGCGTCGAGCACGTGGGCTCCCCCGGCGAGCACGTCCACCGCGGCGAGCACCTCGGGCTGGGTGAAGCCGGGAAGCGGCGCGCCGAGGAGCTGACGGACGGCCTCCCCGGCGTCGGGCAGGGTCCATGCCGCCGCGAGCAGCACCGCCGGGTCCAGCCCCCAGACGGCGGCGAGCTTGCGACTGGCGCCGAGCACCCCGGCGCCGCCCGGGAAGCGGCCGGTGAGCCCCGCGACGCGCACGTCGGGGACCAGCGGGTCCTCCTCGCCGAGCAGGCGGCGGAAGGCCACCCCCTCGCGGATGCCGTAGGAGCTGACCAGGAGCTCGTCGAAGCCGCCCGCGCGCATCAGGACGAAGAACACCAGCGCCGCCGCCGCCACGGTCTCCACCCGGTGGGCGGCCAGCCCGGGGAGCCGGGCGCGCGCCGCCGCGTCGAGCCGGCTCGTCTGCTCCCAGGCGGCCTCGACGGCGTCGATCTCGAGGCGGTAGCCGTGCCCCGAGCTGACCGGCCACCCGCGGGCCTTGCGGTCCATCTTGGCCAGGCAGCGGAGCGAGCCCCCCACGCCCACCAGCGTCCCCCCCGCCGCCGCCCCGAACCACCGTACGGTGGAGAGCTGGGCCTGGACGTGGCGGCGGAGCGCGGTCACGGCGGTCGCGGAGGGAGGGTCCCCCGCGAAGAAGCGGTCGGTGAGCCGCAGCGCCCCCAACGGCAGGCTCACCACCTCCCGGGCCCGCCGGGTGGTGATGTGGGCGATCTGCAGGCTTCCCCCGCCCATGTCCACCACGAAGCCGTCCTGCACCGGCAGGGTGTTCACCGCGCTGACCACCGCGCACACCCCCTCGCGCTCGCCGTCGAGCACCTGGATGGGGACACCCTCGGCGCGGACGGCGGCCAGGAGCTCGGCCTGGTTCACGGCGTCCCGCACCGCGCTGGTGGCCACGGCCTCCACCGAGAGCGCCCCGTGGCTCGCCGCGATGGACTTGAAGCGCCGAACCGCCTCGACGGTGTCCCGGATCGCCGCGGCGGGGAAGCGCCCGTCAGTGCCCAGTTGGCGCATCAGCCGTAGCGGAGCCCCCTCCTGGACGACGCGGTCCAGCCCACCTTCGCGCGTTCCGGCGTACACCGCGAGCGTGGAGGTGTTCGACCCGATGTCGATGACCGCGAGGTGCTGGATCACGGCCGGCGGCTAACTCGCCCCACCCCGGGCCGTGCGTGGCCGCTCGACGGCCCCGACCGGCCCGATAAGCCGGCGGATGCCCCACACCCTCGTCCTCGCCGGCGGTGGCACGGGCGGACACGTCTACCCGGCCCTCGCCATGGGCGACGCGCTCCGTGCCCGCGGTCACCAGGTCCTCTACTACGGGGAGGAGAAGCGTCTCGAGGGACGGGTCGCCCCCGAGCGCGGGTACTCGTTCCGGGCCGTGGACGCCGTGGCCTACCCGCGGGCCGGGCTCGTGGCCCGCCTGCGCTTCGCCTGGCAGCTCCTCCTGGCCTCCTGGCGCACGCGCGCGCAGCTGCGCTCCGACCGCGCCACGCTCGTCCTGGGCGTGGGCGGCTACGTCATGGCCCCCACGGTGTTCGCTGCGTGGTCCCTCGGGATTCCGGCGGTGATCCACGAATCCAACGTCGCCCCCGGGCTGGCCAACCGCGCCTGCGCCCGGGTCGCGCGCCTCGTGCTCCTCACCTACGGCGAGACCGCCGCGAAGCTGCGGGCCCGGGAGACGCTCGTGGTCGGCTGCCCGGTGGATCCGAAGATCCTCGCCGGCGATCGGTCGGCGGCCTTCGCCCGCTACGGGCTCGACGCCGGTCGGCCCACCCTGCTCGTGGTGGGCGGCTCGCTGGGGGCGGCCACGCTCAACGCGCTCGCCACCGCCGCGGCCCGGAGCGGCCGGTTCCAGGTGATCCACGTGACCGGGCGGCGCTACCACGACGAGGTGAAGGCCGCCTACGGGGAGGTGCCGCCCCACGTGGCGCTCCTGCCCTACGAGGACCGGATGGGTGAGGCCTTCGCGGCCGCGGACCTGGTGGTGTGCCGGGCCGGGAGCTCCACCCTGGCCGAGCTGTGCGCCGTCGGCAAGCCTTCCCTCCTGGTGCCCTCCCCGAACGTCACCGACAACCACCAGGAGGCCAACGCGCGCGGGCTCGAGCGGGCCGGCGCGGCGGAGGTGGTGGTGGAGGCCGGGCTCGACGTCGGGGCCGTGGTGACCCGGCTCGAAGGGCTCCTCGGCGACCCGGCGGCCCTGGCGCGCATGGCGACCGCCGCGCGCGGGCTGGGTCGCCCCGACGTGGCCGCCGAGGTCGCGAGGCACCTGGAGTCGCGGTTCCCGAGGTGAGCGCCGCGGCGCCCGAGCGCTTCCGTCCCGAGGCCGCCGCCGCGCTGCGGGCGGCCATCCGGGAGGCGGGGGGCATCGAAGTGTACGCCGTCGGCGAGGTGGAGGGCCGCGAGGTCGTCTCGATCGAGGTCCACGCGCGGGGAACCGAGGACGCGGTCCTCGCGCTCCAGTCCCGCCCGCGCCACGGCCAGGTGGTGATCCACAACCACCCCAGCGGGGGGCTGGCGCCCTCCGCGGCGGACATGCACCTCGCGGGAGACTTCGGCGAGGACGGCGTCGGCTTCGTGATCGTCGACAACCTCCTCACCCGGGCGAACTGGGTGGTGGAGCCCGCCCGGCGGGTGGAGGTGGCGGTGGACGTGGGGGAGGTGGAGCGGTTCTTCACCGAGACCCTGCCGCGGGTCCTGCCCGGCTGGGAGCCCCGTCCCGGGCAGGTGGCCATGGCCCTGCGGGTCGCGGCCGGCCTGCACGACGGGGGGGTGCTGGTGCTGGAAGCGGGCACCGGCACGGGCAAGTCGCTCGCCTACCTGGTCCCCGCCGCCCTCTGGGCGCTCGCCAACCGGTCCAAGGTGGTGGTCTCCACCTACACGCGCACGCTGCAGGCGCAGCTCGTCCGGGACGACCTCCCGCTCGTGCAGCGGGTGCTGGGCGCCGAGCTGAAGACGGCGGTGCTCAAGGGCCGGAACAACTACCTCTGCCGGCGGAAGGTGGAGATCGCGGCGCGGGAGGCCGAGCCCCCGCCCGGTCTGGAGCGGGTGCTGGCCTGGGCGGCGGCGACGGCGCACGGGGACGTGAGCGAGGCGGGCTTCGAGGTGGACGAGGACACCTGGGACCTGGTCGAGAGCGACGTGGATCAGACCCTGCGTGCCCGTTGCCCCCACTTCAACAGCTGCTTCTACTACCAGGCGCGACGGCGGGCGGCGGCGGCGCACCTCATCGTCGCCAACCACGCGCTCCTCCTCGCGGACCTCTCGATCAAGGGGGAGCCGGGCGCCCGGGGGATCCTCCCGCGCTTCGACCGGGTGGTGGTGGACGAGGCCCACCACCTCGAGCAGGCCGCCACCTCGGTGAGCGCGGTGCGCCTGTCCGCCCGGTCGATCACCCGCGCCGTGGCTCCCCTCCTGCCCCGGGGCCCCCGGCCCGGGGCGCTGGCCCGGCTCGGCCGCCTCCCCCCGGCGGCTCCCCTGGTGGACGGCGCGAGCGACGCCCTCACCCTCGCCCGCGACACCGCCCGCGTCGGCTTCGAGCTCCTGGCCTCGGGGGTGGCGGAGCCCACCCGGGTGCGCGCCGCCCCGCCGGGCCCGGACTTCTTCGTGGAGCTCGGCGAGGAGCTCGACCGGGCCGCGGCGCGGCTCGGGGCGCTGGAGGCCGCCTTGGCCGACGTGGAGCTCCCCGCGGCGGAAGCCCAGCCTCTCCTCGACCTCGGGCGGGCCCGGCGGCGCCTCGAGGGTGCGGCGTCCTCGTCCCGGGCCTTCCTGGCCGAGGACGACGCGTGGTGTCGCTACCTGGACCCGGGCAGCGCGGGGGTGGCCGCGGCGCGCGCCCCGGTGGCGATCGGCCCCTTCCTCCGTCGGGTCCTCCAGGAGGGGCAGCACACCGCCGTGCTGACCAGCGCCACCCTCGCCGTGAACGGTCGGATCGATCACTACCTGGACCGGGTGGGGCTCGCCGGGGAGCACGCGGTGTTCCCCAGCCCCTTCGACTACGCCCGGCAGGCGCTCCTCGCCCTCCCCAAGGATCTCCCCCCGCCGGGTGATCCCGGCTTCCACGACGCGGTGGCGCCGATGATCGTGGACGCCATCCGCGCGAGTCGGGGCGGGGCCTTCGTGTTGTGCACCTCGCACGCGGCGGTGCGGGAGCTCTCGGTCCGCGTGTCCGCCGCGGTGGGGCAGGAGCACGCCATCCTGGTCCAAGGGAGGGGCGGCCGGGGCCCGCTCCTGGAGCGCTTCCGCGCCGACCGCGGCGCGGTCCTCTTCGGCACGGACTCCTTCTGGGAGGGCGTCTCGGTGCGCGGGGACGGTCTCCGGCTCGTCATCATCCCGCGTCTGCCCTTCCGGGTCCCCACCGAGCCGGTGGCCCAGGCCCGCTACGAGAAGCTGCAGGCCGAAGGGCTGGACCCCTTCCGCGCCTACGCGCTCCCCGAGGCGGTGTTGAAGCTCCGGCAGGGCTTCGGCCGGCTGGTGCGCTCCCAGACCGACCGCGGCGCGGTGCTGGTCCTGGACCGGAGAATCCACGAGATGTGGTACGGGCGGGTGTTCCTCGCGTCGCTCCCCCCTGCGCGGCGGGTGGTCGGTCCCGCGCGGATGGTCCTGGCCCAGCTCCGGCAGTTCTTCTCCGAGCTGCTGGCCGATCCGGACGAAGCGGGCGTGTCGGAAGGGTGACGGAGGGGTATCGTGGGTCGATGCTCGTCCTCCTCCTCGCGTGCCAGGACCCGCCCGCCGACGTCAAGGACTCCCCGGGGTCGGACTCGGTGCCGGTGGAGACGGACACCGACACGGACACCGACACGGACGCGGACACCGACACGGACACGGACACGGACACCGAGACGGGGGACGACACCGCCCCCCCGGACGCGGGGCCGCCGATCGCGGTGCTGTTCATCGGTGACGGGATGGGGCGTGAGCACGTCGCGGGGGGCGGCTGGTACGTCAACGGGGCGCCCGGGACCCTGCGCATGGAGGGCATGCCCTACCTGGGCTCGGTGCGGACGGCCTCGCTGACCGGCACGACCGATTCGGCGGCGGCGGCGACGGCGATGGCCACCGGCGTGAAGACCTGGAACGGGCAGCTCGGGCTCGACGGCGACGGGCTCGACGTGGAGTCGCTCGTGGAGCGGGCGCGGGCGCGCGGCATGTCGGTGGGCATCGTCACCACGGACGGGCTCACGGGGGCCACGCCCTCGGCCTTCACCGTGCACATCAGCTCGCGGGGCGACACCGCGTCGATCGCGGCCGCGCTGGTCGCGGAGCTGCCGGACGTGGCGCTCGGTGGGGACCTCACGAACCTCGGCCCGCTCGTCGATCCGAAGGCGGTGCAGGTGGTGCTCGACGAGCCGGGGCTCGCGGCCGCGGTGGACGACGGGCGCCCGTTGCTGGGCCTGTTCGCGCCGGGGACCTTCGCCTTCGTCCGGGACGGGTACACCACCCAGCCCACCCTCGCCGAGATGACCACCGCGGCGATCCGCCGCCTCGACGCCGACCCGGACGGCTTCTTCCTCATGGTCGAGGGCGCCCGCATCGATCACGCCTCCCATTCGAACCTCGGAACCCACGTCTTCGACGAGGTCGCCGGCTTCGACGAGGCGGTGGGCGCGGCGCTGGACTACTTCGGAGAGCGCGCGGCCACCGTGCTGGTGACCGCCGACCACGAGTGCGGTGGGCTCCACCTCACCGGGACCAGCGGCGCGGGCGAGGACCCGCCGCTCGAGTGGCGATGGGGCTCGCACACCAACGACGACGTCTACCTCTTCGGGAGCGGGCCGCACGCGGAGGTGATCGACGGCGCCCGGGTGGAGAACACCTGGGTCCACGCGGTCCTCGCGGCGGTGATCGACGGGGCGGACGCCGTGACCCCGCCGGCGGAGGTCCCCGTCGTGGACGGCTGGCTCGACGATCTGGGGAGCCCGGTCGCGGTGCAGAGCTGGGACACGTCCTTCGGGGCCGGGTACAACCAGCTCGACGCCATCCGGGTCTCGGCAGACGGGAACGGCCTGCGGGTGGGCCTGGACGGGGTGCTCGAGGACGACGGCAACACGCTCGTCCTGCTCGTGGACACCGATTACGGGGCCGGCACCGGCTGGCCTCGGGACGTCGTGCTCACCGACGTGGTCGGCGCGCTGGATGCCGTCTTCACGGGCCTCCAGCTCGAGATCGACGACCCGACCTTCGGCGCCGAGGTGCTGGTGGGCACCATCGGCGCGGAGGAGGTGAGCTACACGCCGGGCGGCGAGGGCATGGGCCTGCGCGCGGTCGCGGGCTCGCTCGGGAACCCGGACGACTTCGGCTGGTTCGAGCTCATCCTCGCCTTCGACGACGGGAACCTGGCCCGCTTCGGGGATCCGGCCGCCGACGCCGGCGTCACGGGCGCGACGCTCGGCGGGGTGGAGGCGCTCTTGCCCTGGCGCTCCCTCTACGACGGCGGGCTCTCCGGGCCGGCGTCGCTGGCGGTGGCGGCGGTGCTGGTGAACTCCGACGGAGACTGGATCTCGAACCAGGCGCTCCCGCCCTTCGCGGACGGCACGGAGCCGGGCGACGGCACGGCCCGCGTGGTGGCCGCGGTGGCGATCGAGGTGGACGCCTGGGGCGGGGTGAGCGTGCCGGCGACCGTCGTTCCCTGACCCTTGCGGAGCGGGCAGCCCCGTGTGAACTGACGTGGCGGAGCCGCCCATGTTGCTTTCCGAGATCAGGCTGTTCGCTGGTAATGCCAACGTGCCGTTGGCCAGGGCGGTGGCCGAGAGGCTGGGCGCCCCCCTCGGGCACGCTCGGGTCAGCCGCTTCTCCGACCTGGAGACCCAGGTGGAGATCGAGGACAACGTGCGCGGCCGCGACGTGTTCGTGCTGCAGCCCACCTCGCAGCCCGCGAACGACCACCTGATGGAGCTCCTGGTCATGGCGGACGCGTGCAAGCGCGCGTCGGCCGGGCGCATCACCGCGGTCATCCCGTACTACGGGTACGCCCGGCAGGACCGCAAGGTGGCGCCCCGCGCCCCGATCACGGCCAAGCTCGTCGCGGACCTGCTCACCACCGCGGGCGTGGACCGGGTCCTCACGATGGACCTCCACGCCGGGCAGATCCAGGGCTTCTTCGACATCCCGGTGGACAACCTCTACGCCGGTCCCACCCTGCGGGATCACATCGCCCGGCTCGACCTGGGCAGCCCGGTGATCGTCTCCCCGGACGCCGGGGGCGTCGAGCGCGCCCGCCGGATCGCCAAGCCCCTCGGGGCCGGCCTCGCGATCATCGACAAGCGGCGCAGCGGCCCCAACCAGGCCGAGGCCCTCCACGTCATCGGCGACGTGCGGGACCGCGACGTGGTGATCGTGGACGACATGATCGACACCGCCGGCACGCTCGTGAAGGCGGCCGGCGCCCTGCGGGAGAATGGGGCGCGCCGCATCTTCGCGGTCGCCACCCACGCCGTGCTCTCGGGGCCGGCGGTGGAGCGCATCTCCACCAGCACGCTCGAGCGGGTCATCGTGACCGACACCATCCAGCTCACCCCGGAGGCCGCGGCCTCCGGTCGGATCTCGGTGGTCTCCGTGGCCGGTGTGTTCGCCGAGGCCGTGCGGAGCATCCACGAGAACGACTCCGTCTCCCGCCTTTTCATCTAGCGGCGCCTTGACGTGAGGCGGCTGTCAGCCTAATAGGCGCGGCCGCCGGGGTTCCCGGCGCTTCCGCATCGCCCCTTCCGGGGCCGACGTCCAGGATGCGGACACGGCATCTCGCCGTGGTTCGGCCAGTCCGAGCGATGGACGTCCCACTCGCTTCGCCGGACTGGAGAACTCCCGATGGAAACCGTGACCGTGTCGGCCTCGCTGCGCAGCACGACCGGCAAGGGCCCCGCCCGCAAGAGCCGCAAGACCGGGCAGACCCCGGGCGTGCTCTACCGCTCCGGTGGCACCGCCACCCCTATCAACTTCAGCGTGGCCGAGCTGGCCTCCGTCTTCCGCAAGACCCACGACCCCAACACCGTCGTGTCCCTGGCGCTGGACGGCTCGTCGCGCTCCTGCCTGGTCCGCGAGATCCAGCGCCACCCCGTCAGCCGCGACGTGATCCACGTGGACTTCTACGAGGTCGACGCGGACAAGATGGTCGCGGTGGACGTGGTGGTGAACCCGGTCGGCCGGGCGCTCGGCACCCGGGCCGGCGGTACGCTCCGCGTGCTCGCCCGCTCCCTCGCGCTCCGGGCCCCCGCGGGTCGCATCCCCTCCCGCATCGACGTGGACGTCACCAACCTCGACGTCGGCGGCTTCGTCAAGGCGTCCCAGTGTCTCGCCCCCGAAGGCTGCTCCATCGTCTACAAGCAGGACTTCAACGTCCTGACCGTGACGGGCAAGCAGACGGCGGCCGAGGCCGCGCCGGCCGAAGCTGCGGCGGCTCCCGCCGCTGCGGCCGCGAAGGCGCCCGCCAAGGACGAGAAGAAGAAGTAGTGATGCAGCTCCTGGTCGGCCTCGGCAACCCCGGCGCTCGCTACGACCGGACCCGGCACAACGTCGGGTTCAAGGTCGTGGATCGCGTCGCGTCCCGGTGCGGTGCGGCGGTGGAGCGCAAGCTCTTCGGCGCGCTGGTCGGGGAGGGGAGCGTGGGCGGCCAGAAGGTGATGCTCGTCAAGCCCCAGCAGTACATGAACGTCTCGGGGCAGGCCGTCGTCTCCATCGCGGGCTTCTACAAGGTGCCGGTCGGAGAGATCGTCGTGGCCCACGACGAGCTCGACCTCCCCTTCGGCTCCGTCAAGATCAAGGTCGGCGGCGGGCACGCCGGTCACAACGGCATCCGGGACGTCCACCGGGCCATGGGCGCGGACTTCGTCCGCGTGCGGGTGGGCGTGAACCGTCCCCCCGCCGGCTGGGACACCGCCGACTACGTCCTCACCAGCTGGACGGCCGAAGAGGCCGCCCGTCTGGACCCCATCCTCGACCGCGCCGCGGACGCCATGGAAAGCGTCGTCCGCGACGGGGCCCAACGCGCCATGAACACCTTCAACGCCGCGTCCCCCGCGGCGTGATCCGGAGAGATCCATGATCCTCAACGAGTACGAGACCATCTACGTCGCCCGGCCGGACCTGACCGAGGACGTGATGACCCGCATCACCCAGAAGTTCGAGTCGGTCGTCGCTGAGCGCGGCGGGACGATGCTCGTGTCGGAGGACTGGGGCAAGCGGAAGCTCGCCTACATCATCCGGAAGCACCAGCGTGGTCACTACGTGTACCTCAACTACGTCGGTCCCGCGGCCCTCGTGGGCGAGATGGAGCGCAACCTCGGCATCGAGGACGACCTGCTCCGCTTCCTCACCGTGAAGATCGAGACCGACGTCGAGGTCGAGGCCCGCCGGGTCATCGCCGAGGAGCGTCGCCGCCTGCGCATCGAGCGGATGGCGGCCCTGAAGGCCGAGGAAGAGGCCGAGGCCCGCTACCGCGCCGAGGCCGAAGAGGCCGAGGACGAGGCCCTCGCCGAGGATCCCGAGTAGCGCTCGGGCCCCGCCCCACCCCCTTTTCTTTGCGCCGCGCACCGCGGCCGGAGTTTCCCCATGAAGGTCATCCTCCAGGAAGACGTCGCCAACCTCGGCTCCACCGGGGACGTGATGGACGTCGCCGACGGCTACGGCCGGAACTACCTCCTTCCCCGCAAGCTCGCCGTCCTCGCGGACGTGAAGGCGCAGCACCGCCTCGATCACCAGAAGCGGATGGCGGCGGCCCGCCAGGCCAAGATCCTCGGGGCGGCCAAGGAGCTCGCGGCCCGGATCAGCGGCACCGCGGTGTCGATCAAGCGCCAGGCGGCCTCCGAAGACAAGATCTTCGGCTCGGTCACCAACCAGGACGTGCACGAGGCGCTCGCCGCCCAGGGCATCGAGCTCGACCGCCGGCTCATCCAGCTCGCCGAGCCCATCCGGAACATCGGCGTCTTCCAGGTGCCCGTGAAGGTGCACCGCGAGGTCGAGGCCTCGGTGAAGGTCTACGTCATCCGCGGCTGAGCAGGCGTACGGAGTCTCGCGAGACTCCGGCACGGCTGCCTCCGGCGGTTAGGACCGGACAGTGAAGGGCTCCCCCCACAACTGGGAAACCGAGCGCTCGCTCCTCGGGGGCATGCTCCTCGACTCCCGGCAGATCCCCGATCTGCTCGAGCGCGTCGGCGCGGAGGACTTCTCCCGCCCCGACCACGTGGCGCTGTTCCAGCTCCTGGTGGACCTCCAGGCCAGCCAGGGCGCGGTGGACATCGTCTCCCTCCTCGACGAGGTGGAGAAGCGCCAGGACGGCGAACGCTACGGCGGGCCGGCCTACCTGGCCGGGCTCCCGGGCGCCTGCCCGTCGGTGGACAACCTCCACGTGTACGGGCAGCGCGTGCGGGAGCACGCGGTCCGGCGCCGCCTCCTCAAGGCGGTGCAGGACATCGCCGAGGAGGTCAAGGCGGGCGAGGCCGACCTTCCCGCCCTCCTGGACTCGGCCGAGAAGCGCGTCTTCGACGTGGCCCAGCTCTCGGGCTCCCGGGACTGGCACCCGCTCTCGATCCTCGTCGACGAGGCGATGAGCGCCGCCGAGACGCGCGCGGGCAACCCGGGGGACGTGACGGGCACGCCCACCGGCTTCATCGACCTCGACCGCATGCTGTCGGGGCTGCACGCCTCGGACCTCCTCATCCTCGCGGCGCGGCCGGCCATGGGCAAGACCGCCTTCGCGCTGAACATCGCGCTGCACGCGGCCGACCGGGTCGGGGTCGGCGTGTTCTCGCTGGAGATGTCCCGTCAGCAGCTGACCAGCCGGCTCCTCTGCGCCGAGGCGCGCGTGGACGCGACCCGCATGCGCACCGGTCAGCTGGACGCGAACAGCGACTGGGTCCGCCTTTCGTCCGCCGCCGAGCGGCTCCACCGCCTCCCCCTGTTCATCGACGACTCGCCCGGTCTGACCATCGCGCAGCTCCGCTCGAAGGCTCGGCGACTCAAGACCGAGTGCCCCGAGCTCGGCCTGATCGTGGTGGACTACCTCCAGCTCATGCAGGGGAGCGGCGGGGCCAAGGAATCCCGTGAGAACGCGATCTCCACCATCTCGCGGGGCCTGAAGATCCTCGCCAAGGACCTGCACCTCCCGGTCATTGCGCTCTCCCAGCTCAACCGCTCGCTGGAGTCGCGAACCGACAAGCGGCCGATGCCGAGCGACCTCCGCGAGTCGGGCGCCATCGAGCAGGACGCCGACGTCATCCTCTTCATCTATCGGGACGAGGTCTACAACCCGGACTCGCCCGACAAGGGGCTGGCGGAGATCATCATCGCCAAGCAGCGCGCCGGCCCGATCGGTAAGGTGAAGCTGGTGTTCCAGGGGGAGTACACCCTCTTCCGCAACCACGCCGGGAACACGACCGGTTCGGACACCTACTACTGAGGTGTCCCCCAGTGTCGCGCTCCGTAGCCGGGACGGTTGACAGGGGGCGGTGTGCGGTACTATTCAGCGCCGCTCGCGGTCCGCCCTCGGACCGCTCCGACACCGCAGGAGTTGCTTCAAATGGACAAGGCTCAGCTGCTCGGCACGCTGAACGAACTCGTCGGCCGCTACGAGACCCACCAGGGCTTCATCGAGCGCGCCCGTGCCCAGCAGGCGACGGGGAAGTTCGCCGCGAACGTCATCGAGAAGGTCGTGGGGGACCACTCCGCCAAGGCCGGGGAGGTCGCGGGTCAGGTGCAGCCCCTCGTGCCGAAGCTCCAGGCCCTCGTGGACGCGCTGCGCAAGGAGCGGGGCGACGTGGAGGACTCGAAGGCGGGGCTCGACGAGGAGGTGCAGGAGTACGAGCTCCGCCTCGCGATCGGCGAGCTCTCCGAGAAGGACTTCGACGCCGCCGCCGGCGCGCTGAAGAGCCGTCTGGCCTCGGCCAACACCCGGATCGGCGCCATCGACGCCGAGCTCGGGGAGCTGGAGGGAGCCTTCGGTCGGTGGAACTCGGTCGCGAAGGGCGGCCACACGGTGGCGAGCCCCGCGGCCGCGGCGCCCAAGGCCGAGACCCGGGCCAAGTCCGCCCCGAAGCCGGAGCCGGTCGTCGAGGTGAAGCCGGAGCCGGCGCCCGTGGTGCAGCCCGAGCCCGAGCCGGAACCCTTGCCGGTCGCGGAAGTGGAGCCCGAGCCGGTCGTGGTCGTCCCGGAGCCCAAGCCCGAGCGCAAGCGCGGGAACAAGGAGGCCCCGGCGGTGGTGGCAGTGGCTCCGCCCGAGCCGGTCAAGGAGATCCCCGAGCCCGTGGGTCCGCACCTGGCCCGCACGGACATCAAGGAGGACATCTCCGCGATCTTCGGCGGCGACGCCACGCCGATGCGCGGCGACGAGGACATCGCGATCGAAACCTCCGAGATCGTGGACGAGGCTCCCGAGTCCAACAGCGCCGACGTCCAGTTCGGGTTCGGGGACGAGGTCCTCGCCGACGCAGGCGGGGCGCGCGAGGTCGAGGTGGACGTGGAGCCCCAGCAGGCGCCGCCCGCGGACGGCAAGGAGCAGCCCCGCCGGGCGCTGTTGCTCTACCAGGAGAGCACCGCGGACGAGCAGATCTACCCGTTCACCGGCGATGTCCTCACCATCGGCCGCGGCCGTGAGAACGACATCCAGATCAAGAACGACTCGAAGGTCTCCCGCTACCACTGCAAGCTCTTCCGTCGCGGGAACAACTTCTACATCGAGGACGTGAAGTCCTCGAACGGCACGCTGGTGAACGGCGAGCTGATCACCGACCGCCGTCTCTTCGGCGGGGAGGAGGTCATCATCGGCGAGACCTTCTTCCGGTTCCGGATCATGGACTGAGTTGCCGAGGGGAGGACCCCGGCAGGTCCTCCCCGGTCCCCCCCGATGCGCGGGCTCGCGGGGCCCGGGCAACGAATTTGGGTTCTTTCGCGTATTGCGGTAGGCTGAGGGGGAGGATGCGCATGCGGCGGACGGAAGACGGATCGAGGTGGGGTCGGAGCAGGGGGGGCTACGAGCCGGGATCGCGTGGTTTCGAAGGGCGATTGCCTTTCGCTTCGCAGGTTCCTGGGTTACGCGCCGCTCCGCTCGGTGGGGACATCCCCGTCGTGGGAGGGTGAAGCGGTATGGCTCGCAGGCGCAATGAACGGACGGGGCCGACCTACTTCACCACCTTCCAGGTGGCGCGGATGCTGGGCGTCAGCCCTCCTACGGTGGTGAACTGGGTCAACGGCGGGCTCCTGCAGGCGCACCGGACCCCCGGCGGGCATCGCCGCATCAAGGAAGACGACATCGCGGACTTCGCGCGTCGGAACAGCTACCCCCTCCCGGAGGAGGTGGCGCCCCGGCCGGACCGGGCCCCGGCGGCGATGAAGGTGCTGATCGTGGACGACGAGCCGGACTTCTGCTCGATGGTGCGGGACTACCTGCAGCTGCGGGGGGGCTTCGAGGTCGAGGTGGCCAACAGCGGCTTCGCCGCCGGCCTGACGGTGGCCCGGTTCCGCCCCGCGGTCATCCTGATGGACATCCTCATCCCGGACATGGACGGGTTCGAGGTGGTCCGGATGTTGCGCCAGGATCCGGAGATGCAGGGCGTGCCGGTCATCGCCTGCACGGCCCACCGGGACCCGGTCATCGAAGAGCGCGTGCGCCGCGAGGGCTTCAACGGCTTCCTCCAGAAGCCGGTCAAGCTGGACACGCTGCTCACCGCCATGGACCAGGCGCTCACCGCGTCCGCGTAGGCGCCCGCAACCCGGGCGCGCGGGCCACACCGTCGTCGCCCCGCGCGGCGAGCGGGATCTCGCTCAAGCTCTGGGGGGGCCGAGTGCTCCCCCGACGCACGCGGACCAGCTCGGCCGCGATGGCGACCGCGATCTCGGCCGGCGTCTCGGCGCCGAGGTCCAGCCCGACGGGCGCGCTCACTCGGCCGAAGAGCCGCTCGTCCACCCCGGCCGCCTTGAGCCGGAGGAAGAACTTGGCGACCTTGGAGCGGCTCCCCACCAGGCCCAGCCATGCCCACTCCCGGCCGATCAGCAGCTCGATCAGGTCCTGATCGAGCGCGTGGTCGTGGGTGGTGACCAGGACGTAGGTGCGCGCGTCCGACGCGAGCGCACGCGCGTGGGCGCGCGGGTCGCCGCCGCTCCGCTCCACCTCGGGGAAGCGCTCGGGCGTCAGGAGCTCGTCGCGCTCGTCCACCACGGTCACGCCGAACCCCAGCTCCCGGGCGAGGCGGGCGGTGGGCGCCGCGATGTGGCCCGCGCCGTAGATGACGAGGTGCTCGTCCACGCCGAGCGGCTCCAGGTAGACCTCCATCGCTCCTCCGCAGCACATGCCCAGATCCCGCGTCAGGTGGACGGCGAAGCGGCGGGGTCGCCGGTCGACCAGCACCTCCATCGCCTCACCGATGACGCGGTGCTCGAACTGTCCGCCGCCCACGGTGCCGACGATGGAACGGTCGGCTCGGACCAGCATCCGGGCCCCCGCGGCCCGCGGCGCCGAGCCGTCCACCGCCACCACCGTGGCCAGCACGACCCGCTCGCCCCGCGCCATCGCCGCCAGGGCCGCCTCGAAGACCTCCCTCACGCGAGCCCCGCGCGGGTCCGCACCCGCGCGGCCGCCTCCCGGGCGAGCCGCACGGTCTCTGCGCCGTCCCAGGCAAGGACGCGCCCGCCGTCGGCCACCTTCCGGCCGCCCACCCAGGTCTCGCACACCGCGCGGGCGTCGAGCGCGTAGACCACGGCCGCCCGTTCGTCCCCCCCGGTCCAGAACAACCCGGGATCCACCACGCTGAAGTCGGCCTCGCGGCCGGCGCGGATCTCGCCCGCCGGAAGGCCGAGCGCCTGGGCGCCGGCGGTGGTGGCCATCCGGAACACCATCGGCGCGGGGAGCGCGCCCGCCCCCAGCCGGGGCGCCTGCATCAGCGCCGCGAGGCGCATCTCGGCGAAGGCGTCGAGGCGGTTGTTGCACGGGGCGCCGTCGGCGCCGAGCGAAACGTGGACCCCACGGGCGAGCAGCTCCGGGACCCGACACAGGCCGCTGGCCAGCTTGGCGTTGGAGCCCGGGCAGTGCGCCACCCGGGTGCGCGTGTGGGCGAGGGTCTCGATCTCCTCGTCCCCCAGGTGCACGCAGTGCGCGAGCACCACGTCGGGCCCGGTGAGCCCCAGCGCGTGGAGGTGACTCACGTTCTCGGCGCCGGTGAGGCGGCGCACCAGCGCCACCTCGTCGAGGTTCTCGTTGGCGTGGGTGTGCACGAGGCAGCCTCGGCGGCGGGCCTCGGCGGCGACCCCGCGGAGCAGCGCGTCGGTGCAACTGGGAACGAAGCGAGGGGCGAAGGCGTACCGCAGCTGCCCGCGCCCGTGCCAGCGCTCGGCGAGCTCCACCGCCGAGGCGAGCGAGACGTCGGTGGGCTCGGACAACCCGGCCTCGTTGTCCCGGTCCATCATGGCCTTGCCGCACCAGAGGCGGATCCCCGCCTCCTCCGCCGCCTCGAAGACCGCGTCGGTGTGGTGGACGGTCGCCATGTCGAGGAGCGCCGTGGTGCCCCCGAGCAGCAGCTCGGTGATCCCGAGGCGGGCCGATGCGTAGACGCTGTCGCGGTCGTGGGCGCGCTCCAGGGGCCAGATGCGGAGCCGCAGCCAGTCCAGCAGTGGCAGGTCGTCGGCGAAGCCCCGGAAGAGGGTCTGGACGAGGTGCACGTGGGTCTGGACGAAGCCGGGGAGCAGCCAGCGCCCCCGCAGGTCCACCACCTCCCGACCCGGCAGATCGGGGCCCAGGGCGACGATCCGGCTGCCATCCACGGCCACGTCGGCGTCCACCACCCGGTTGGCGGAGCCGGAGCTCAGCACACGGCCATTCTTGAAGACGAGGGGATACACGACCGCCGTCTATCCGGAGCGTCCCCCGGGCTGACGCCCCCAGCGCACCGGGGTAGCATGCGCCCCGATGTGGACCGTCCTCCTCCTGGTGTTTCCCGCCGCCCTGGCCGCGGGCGTGCCGGAGCCGGAGGTCGAGCTTCCCGCGCCGGTGGCCATCCCCGCCCCACCCCCCGTCCCGGTCGTGCCGCTCGCGCGCGACCTCGCGTGGGAGCCCCGCGCTCCCCTCCCCGAGGGAGAGCCGCCGGCGGCGGTCGCGGTGGAGCCCGGTCGGGGCTGGGTCTGGCTGGCGGTGGACACCGCGGGCACGGTGTTCCGCTCGGGCGACGCGGGCGTGTCCTGGTCCTCCGTGCTGCCCTCCG
>Ga0172372_10001102_pt1 | contig 41797 bp, 39 predicted proteins | sample LakKiv5m_2_FD_114544 | JGI IMG/M metagenome (GOLD analysis project Ga0172372, IMG submission 114544) | Freshwater microbial communities from Kabuno Bay, South-Kivu, Congo - kab_092012_9.5m | ecosystem: Environmental > Aquatic > Freshwater > Lake | place: Democratic Republic of the Congo...
AACAGGCGCTGCCAGATATATCCGTAGCAGGAGAGCAGTACGGCAAAAAATCCCGCGTGGATCTTCACTTCGATGGTCGCGGTCCAAGTGACCCATCCGGTCCAGACAACGAAAAGCACCCCCCAGAGCGGGCGGGTCCACGGTGAGGCTTCAAAGGCGAGGCGCCTGAATAGCCAAACGAGCGGGAGAGCGAAAAATGCCGCGCGAAGAGAGGCCGCAAGCGGAACGCGCCAGTACTCGAGGCCAGCCACAAAGTAGACCTGCATCACGCTCAACAAAGGCAGCAGGAATATGAACCTACCTAACCACCGGAGGCGCGGAGTGGGGCGAATCATCCTCATAAGGGATAAGGTTCGCTTCCCAACTCAACGTTGTCAATTTGGCCTCAGTTTCATTACACTTTTCATGATGGCATTCAAGATCACCAAGAGCTGCACAAACTGCGGAGCCTGCATCAACCGTTGCCCGACAGGCTCGATCAGCCTCGCACCCCTGCAGTATGTGATCGATGCGGATACATGTGACAACCATGCTGCCTGCGTGGCCGTTTGCCCTGTTGACGCCATCCAGCCGGCTGATTCCCGACTCGCTCTTCTCCAGCCCGTGGCACCCGGAACACCTGCCAAGACTGCGCCCCAAAAGCCGGGTACCAAGCCCGCTGCCCAACCCACAAAAGAAGACCCGGGCACCGGAACAATCGAAGCCGTTCTCAAGGAGTACGAGCAGGAATGACTCGTAGGCGTAAACCCCATCAACTGCGAATCGCGGGAGTCATGACCGGAACATCCTGCGACGCACTGGATGCAAGCGTGCTGGAGTTCACTGACGCGCAGTCAGGGCATGCGCCCTCTTGGCGAGTTCTCGGCAGCGCCTCCCGAAGATTTGAACCACGACTGCGTCGAGAGATTCTCGAACTCCAGCGGCCCGGCACTCGACTCACTCTTATTGATTTGCTCAGTCTTGAGCGACGGCTTGGAAAGTGGTTCGGACAGACTTTAACCAGGCTTTTTGCGAGAGGCGTGTTGCCGGGAGCGGATCTGATCGCTCTCCATGGTCAGACCATTGCACATCATCCCGCGCGCCCCCCGCGAGTGCCGGAAGGTCTGACTCTCCAGATCGGGTCCCCCGAAGCAGTCGCCCTGGCGACCGGTCTCACGGTCATCAGTCATTTTCGTGACGGGGACATCCTCGCGGGAGGGCAGGGCGCGCCCCTGGTTCCCGCATATCACCGCGAATGGGTGAGACGGCGCCTTCCATCAGGCTCGATTCGGCGAGGAGTCGCCCTCCATAATATAGGAGGAATGAGCAACCTCACCTATATCGGTCCGTCCGGTCGCCTTCTGGCCTTTGATACGGGACCAGGCAACGCGTGGATCGACGAGGCGGTCCGGATTCACTCCCGGGGCAAGTTGCATTTCGACCGGGATGGGAGGATCGCCGCGCTTCACGCATACAGTGACGAGACGGTCCGGAAGCTGCTCGGACACAGTTACTTCAGGCGGTCGCCGCCCAAATCAACAGGTAGGGATGAATTTCCTTTCGATATGCTGCGGAAGGAATTCGATCGGCGGTCCGGAGGATCCACGGGGGAGCTTGTGTCGACTGCCACCGAAGTCACATCGGCAAGCATCATTCGCTCCTATGAGAAGGTGGTCCTTCATGCCGGACATCCTCTTTCGCAGGTCATCGTCTGCGGTGGTGGCGCCCTGAATCTTGAACTCATGGAGAGACTTCGAAGGGGCATGAGTCAGTACGGGGTTCGGGTCGTGGCGATTCAAGAGATTCCGGGACAGCTCGAAGAATCATCGGCGGCGTTTCTTGAGGCGCAGGCCTTCGCGTTTTTTGGTCACCAGGCTCTTCGCGGCCTGCCGATCGGGGGCCCCTGGACCGGTACCCGCGGATTTGCTCCCCCGGGGCGAATCACCCCGGGCGAAAACTTCCAAAAAATTCTTCGCGCACTCACTGACGCCAGGTGATCCCCCGCCAGTGAACTCCATGCGAGAGCGAAGTACCCTCCGGCAATAAACCGTAAGACACGGCGTCCGGACCCAGCTCGCCTCCCCGGATATCGCCTGACACCGAAATTATATCAAAATAGGTCCTTGGATTGATCTGAATTCGACCCAAGCTGGATTCCGGCGTTCGCCTCGAAACCCAGATGCCTTCGGCGACGCGCCGGGAGGACAACTCGATTCGCCTGCGCCATGCGACAGGAAGCTGTCCCGACTCAAGGCGGGAGATGAGATCCAGATGAGTCCCCAGCCACAGCGCCGGCGAACCTATATCATACCAAAGACCTTCCGATCGGAACGCACCGACTTTTCCGGCTTGAATCGCGGGCTCGAGGATGGCGGGGACAAACTCCAGCTCGCGTCCTGCGGGCAAGTGCATCAGAATCTCGGGTTCGATGATGGCCACTCCCGTGTAGAACGGAACCCCGCGACTCTTGCGCCCGGTACCCACCACCCGTCCCAAGTCGCCTGATTGTCCAGCCCACCGGCAAAGGATCTCCCGATAGTCTCCCTCTCCGGGACTGCATGGATGAATCGCGAGAGTGAGGGCCGTACCATGAGCTGCACGCAATTTAAGATGTGAATCCAGAAGGCGCGGGAGGTCCACGGCACCCAGCACATCCGCATTCATCAACAGAAAAGGACGATCCGAGCCAAGTAGATCGGCCGCCCGCCGAACCCCCCCCCCGCTCCCGAGAAGCAAACGGCTCTCATCGCTCAGCTCGTGATCCAAGCCCCCCCACGCAAGGGAGGGCATGGTTTCGATAAAGCGCTCCGAAAGGTGCGAATGGTTCAGCACAATCTTCTCGAAAGCCAGGCCGGAGGCCACCAAGCCGTCGATTGCAAACTGAATCATGGGCACGCCCATGAGCGGCAGCAATGGCTTGGGAAGATGCTCCGTGAATGGGCGCAGCCGCGTCCCCAGGCCCGCCGCCATCACCATGGCCCCCCCCAGGTCGGGCCCGGGGCGGTAACTAGAAATAGTAGTGATGGAAGAGGACCTCACGGAGGCGGGCATATCGCGGGTGCCGAAGGAGCGTTCTGCGGATGTTTTCAAAGGTATTTCCGATATATTTTAGATAGGTGGCGTCGCCCCGCTTGTTCTGGAAGGAAGCAAAGCTGCCGATCGCCTTGAAGTTTCGCTGAATCGACATCAGGTCGAATATGTATCGATAATGCGTTCGATCGAGCCTCGTACCCGACAGCGCCTCGGTTCGCGCAATCGCATAATCAATCAAGCGATCGATCTGCGCCTCTTCCAACTGATAATATGAATCCTTCAAAAGGGATGCCAAATCATATTGGGCCGGCCCCAGTCGTGCATCCTGAAAGTCGATCATCACAAGCCGCTCCTGGCCGTTCTTGCCGCCGGTCACCATCACGTTTCGCGAGTGAAAATCCCGATGAGTGAAAACCAGCGGTTCGTTGGCGAGCACGGTGCAGATCTCGCCAAATCCCTCGTGCAACACTTTGCGATCCGCATCCGAGACTTTGCGCTTGAGGTGCTGCTCATAAAAATGCTCGATGGCGAAATTGACCTCCCACATGAGTTTCTCGAAATCGAAACGCATTCCGTATCCCGCAATTGCGCCGGGCTTCCGAGCCGGGGAGGCATTCACGTGCATCTCGACGAGCGAGTCGATCACGCGCTCGTAAAGATGCCTCTCGACCTCGGGATTGGCGACATCCTGGAGCTTTCGAAGCAAGGTCACGTCTCCGAGATCCTCAAGGAGCATGAAGCCACGGGCAGGCTCGATATCGAGAATGGCGGGCACATCGATTCCGGCCGAGGCCAGATGACGCTGCACCTCGACGAATGGCAGGTTCATACCCTGCTGCTCGAAGGGCTCCATGTGCATCAGAATGTACGAACTGCCATCCGCCTGGACACGGTAGTACTTGCGCGAGCTTGCATCGCCCGGAATTCTGACCACACTTGTGATCTGTCTCGAATTTCCAACCCAGGCCGCAAGGGCCGGCTCACCGCCCGATGCCAGTTGATCCATCATTTTTCTGATCTCCGTCAGGAAGTCGCTCACAATTTATTCACCCTTCGCTTGAGCTGCTGAAACGCCTCGCTCCGAACAACCGGATTTCGCAGCGGTGGGAGTCGATTCAACTCGCTCCGTGCCGACTCCTCGAGTTGGCCGAGCGTAGCAGCGTCCATGACGCCGCCTTTCCCAGTCTGAATCTTCCTCAGATATGATACAAGACCTCTTGGATCATATCCGGCCTCGTAAATGATGTGAACCGCCTCGCGCACCGCGGCAGCCCGCTCTTGGTAAGTGAAGGCGAAAACTCCCGCCGGCCCGAAGAATTCGGTCCGGCCGCCTTCGGCCTGGGAAGCATCTCCCATGACAGAGGACTGGGCGTGTTGGGCGTGCGATACGGCGTATCTCCCGAGCAGGCTTGCGCATTCCATGGCAATGGCCGCAACGAGTTCGTTCTCGAACTCCAGGGCTTTGACGAGTGGTATCGACAGATAAATTCGATTTCCCGGAACGGCGAATGAAGCGGGAAGCGCCCGCTCTCCCTTCTGATAGAGGAGGACTCCGATCGGCGACAGGGCAAGCGCCTCACGTCTCGAAATGGCACTCTCGGCCATCTTGCGGAGCATCACCTCCACCTCCACATCCCGCACGATCGGGATCTTCGTTTCAATTCGCGCAGCCCAATCACGGGTCAACTCCTGGTCGACCAGCAGCTGTTCCTGTGTCGTAAGTTTGACCGGCTTGGGGAGAGGTGTTGAACAGGAGACCTGGAGCATCAAAAAAGATCCGGCAAGCACCAGGCATCGGAACGGCAATTTAATGACACTGAGGATTTGCATTTGCAGCTTCCTTCGCTACTCTCAACCCCACATGTACGATCGGTAGTCCTGGATCGACTGCATATCCACCCAATCTAAGGAGGGGTTTAAAATGATTCGTATCAATTCCATTCGGTCAGCATTGTTCATTCTTTGCGCAACGCTGGTTCCATTTTCCTATTCTCAGAGTTCTCGGGCGTCCGATCAAGAAGTGACGGCTTCGGAGGTCAATCTTTTTCAATTGGCGCTTGATCAAGTCTCCGCCACGAACCTCATCGACTGGAAGGTCGGTGACACCATGAACTACGAGATCAAACTCGGAGGCATGGCGCTCGGCACGAACACCAAGTCGGTGACCAAGGACGAGGGCACTGCCATCTGGATGCGGCAGGAAATGAAACTCATGAGCCAGAACGAAGTGGTCGAAGCTTTGATCAACAAGGCCGATGGCAAACTTCTGAAGCTGATCCGTAACGGACAGGAGCAGTCGATTCCGGACAACGATCTCGAAATCATCTCTCAGGACGCCACCGAGATCAAAGTCAAGGCAGGCTCCTTCAAGGCTATCCATATCGTGGCGAAATCCAAGGAGGTGGAGCGCATTGAAATTTGGGCAAACCCACGTGACTCCGCGATCGACGGCACCATCAAGCAAATGGTCAAGTCCCCGATGGGCATGATCTCCTTCGAGCTCACCGCATTTCGTCGGATTCCCTGAGTAAAAGTTTTAGCATCCACAAAAGACCAGGCCAGCTTCATCGATGGATGAAGCTGGCCTTTTTTTGCTCTCATGGACGTACTCTTCAATTATTTCCCGACGGGTGCCGGTGAGCTTGCAGGATTGCGCGCAGCTGCGCCGCCCGCTGCGCCTGAACCGAGAGGTGCTCCTCCCGACTTGGCGCCCGACTCGAAGCCTTCCTTTTCCTGGCGGTCCTGGTCGCTGAACAGATAGCTGATATAGAAGCCCGAGAAGATGCGGTCCGGGTTCTTGATGAGATCCTTGTTGTGCTCCCAGATCTTCTTCCATTTGCGGGGAGTACCGTAGACGGTGCCCGAGATGGTAGCCAAGGTATCTCCTTGCTTGATCAAGTAACGCTCACCCTCGGGAGTAGTCTCTGCATAAGTCGAGGGCTCAACTTTGAGCTTCATTCCCACGGGTAGCACGTTTGGGTTTTTCAGCGTCTCCGCGTTGTCATGGGCGATTTTTTTCCACTGGAACACGTCCCCGTAGCGCTTGAATGCGATCTTCATCAATGTGTCGCCGGCTGCGACCACATATTCATCCGACGCTACTCCTCCGGAGGCCCCAGCCTGACTCGGTCTCGAATCCACGACCGGCGCAGGTGGCGTTGCAGCCTGTTGCTCGGGCTCTGCCACCGCAGCCGCGTCAGCCACCGGCTCCTCCACAGGGGGACTTCCGGCATCCGCAGCCACACTCTCAGCATTACCTTCTTCAACGGCAACTTCGTCAGTTTCCGCATCCTCCGCAGGCACTTCGTCCGAGAAAGCAGCATCCTCTTCCTCAGAACCCTGCATGCTGGAAGTCGTGCATGCTTGCGTCAGCGTGAGGGCAACCGCAAGAGCTCCGATGGCCAGCCTACGCGCGAGGGCGCCTGATGGCTGCAATCCGTTCCCGGTGAGTATTGTCAAAGTCTTGGCCATGGGCCGCTTCCTCCTGATCCACCCATCACTTGGAGCACAGGCCTCGCAGCCTTTGACCCATGGGGGTGTCATTGGAGAAGTCGGCTTTTCGAAAGGATACCTTGAGAATTTTTTAGCGCCCCGAGAGCACTCGGCCTTCGGACGAGGCACTCTGGAGCACAGGGGGCATCAATCCGGCGAGCGAGGACCCCTCGCTCCGAATATCACCCGAGTAGGTCCTCTGCTCGAGGAAAAGGTCGCGCTGATCCAAGGCACCGAGAATCCGGCTGCAGACCTCGTCGAAGTGTTCCGGCCTCCCGAGGAAATCCAGCTCATCACTGTCGATGATCAGCTTTTTACCAAGCGAATATTCCTGCATCCACTCGTCGTAGTAGCGGTTCAAGCTCTCCAGATAGGTGTCGGGAATCGCTTTTTCGTAATCCCGACCGCGGAGTGCAATGCGCTCCTTGAGTTTAGGCAGGCTCTTGCGCATGTAGATGACAAGATCCGGAGGAGTCAGGAACTGGGTCATGACTTTGTAGAGTTCGAGGTAGTTGCGGTAATCCCGCTCCTCCATCTGCCCCGTCTCATAGAGGTTACGCGCGAAAATATTGGCGTCCTCGTAAATACTGCGATCCTGAATTGCGCTATCCGCACCTTTGGTGACGTTTTGATGAGCAGAGAACCGATTATTCAGGAAAAAAATCTGCAGCGGAAAGGACCAACGGGCCATGTCCTTGTAAAAATCGGCCAAATACGGATTGTCCGTTACGGCCTCGAAATGCGCCTGCCAACCGAATCGTTCGGAGAGCAGCGTGGTCAAGGTGGTCTTTCCGGTTCCGATGTTTCCAGCGATGGCGATGAAAATCTTTTGCGAGCTGGACGAATTTCCCTGCGGGCCCATCGGCTGTGCGCTCAAAAACGGTGTCGAGTTCATGGATGTAGATTCGGCTTTTTCAAAAAGATTGGCCACAGCCTTTCCCCCCAGAAAGATTTTGCCGCGTGATGTTCAGATATAAATTCTCTAGGTCCACCCTGATGAGTCCGTCAAGTTTCCAGCGGGAGAGTTTCTTCTACCCTCGAAATTCCGCGCTCTCGGGGGATTCGAGGCTCCCAAATCACGTAACCCACCGCCCCAAATTCAAGCGTCCCCCCCCAAGGCCCTCAGCCAGTCCCGACCCTCGGACTGCAAGTCCTCGATGGAGAAGAGCCAACCCGGATCGCGGCCCGCTTTCGCGGAACCAGAGGCCCCCAGGGTACGTTTCAAAAGCTGGCGCGCATAGGGCAGTCGGTTTTCCCGGGTGAGTTGAGCAAGTCCCAAGGTTCTCAACCACGAAAGCGCGATGATGAGGCTGCCATTGCCCTTTCCCACTTCCCTCTCCAGAAGCGCCAAGCCTTTGGCCCGAAATCCCTCGAGGGCGTAGGCCTCGGAAAGCCAGATCACCAGGGCGTCACGCTCCTCCCCCTGGAACTTCTCCACCCCCTGAATCAGCCCGAAGGCTTTTTCAAATGTTCGCAAAGCGCGCTTGCGGTCGCCGAGAACCATTTCGGCCCTGCCCAGCCAAAGCAGAACCGACGCGTTTGCGGGATCGAGCTTCTCGGCGTCGCGAAGCCTCTCCACTGCGACAGCGGACTGCTCCTTGAGAATCAAAGCCTGTGCGGCGAGCAACAACAGAAGCAGGTGATCAGGCTCTCGCCCAAGGCCTTTTTCCGCGGTTTGAAGTGCTTCATCGAGCTTTCGCTGCCTCAACTGCAGCAGCGCTTCCTGATACAGGGCTGCCGTCTTGTCCTCGAAGAAAAGAGTCGATACCGCCCGAATCTTGCGTCGAAGCACGGTTCTCAACTTCGGATCCGCCGAAAAGCGCTCGTGAAGGCGCACCAGCACTGCGAGCGCCTCTTCCCGGCGCCCGAGCTCCATGAGCGACTGAACGAGATCCATGCGAGCCGGCAAATCACGAATGAGCACGGCCTTGGGAACGTCAGAATCATTTCCCAAATGGGAGCGCAGAAGGACCACCGCTTCGGCCCATTTCTTTTCCGAAATTCGGGCGCGAGCCTCGGCCAGCAGCCCCTGCGATGTCACCCCCTGGGGAATCGGCACCGGATCAAGCTGCGAACCATCCCGGTTTTCCCGCGCCACCGAAGGGACGGGTTGCGGATCCGCCAAGGCGTACGTCAAAACTCCGACGCGCGGGAGTAGGACCAGAAGATATAATATCAGTAAACGCATGAAGCCCCCTTTCATGACGGGTGCATTGTGTTTTTCCACGCCCTCGTTCAGAATTTCCAGCATGAAGGTCTGCAAACCCGGCAGCGGGACTCATTATCCAGTAAAGACCTCCCGCCTGGTCGTGCCTGCGATCCTGTTGGCCTGCTGGGTATCCAGTCAAGCACCGACCGCCCGCGGCAGCGAGGCCGATGAAAATCCATTGGAAGCCACGCCCGAGACCCCGCCGGCTTTTCAGGATCCACCGTCCTCACCGGACGACGCGGGCGCGAAGAACGACGACAAGCTTCTTCCGATTCTCGCCAAGACCTACCCTTTGCGAGTGCTTCGGAGGAGCAACTCGAATCAGCTTTACCTGCTTCAAAAATCCACTCCCGGCATGCCCGAGGTGGGTCGAATTCTTCTCCTCAAGGATGAGGAAGAACCCCTGATGGCTTTTCGGGTGGTCAAGGTCTACGAGAACTGGCCTGTGATCGCGGCCAAAAAAATCCGCGCTTATGATACCGACTTCAGGCACTTGCCCCGGGGAGAAATTTTCAATGCCGTCGAGAAACTTGCCGACATCGACTTCGACAAGACTGCAATAGAATCGGCCCCCCTGCCGGACGGCGCGGCCTCAGCGGATATCGCGAGCCTCGACGCGGCCGGCGGGAGCCCGGAGCTCGCCGAAATCGAGGCTGCTGAAAAAGCCTCTCGTGAAGCGGCGGCCGGAGGTTCGGAAGCCGCGGCCCTCGGAAAAGCCGCCCCCCAGCGCGCGCCTCTTCCATCAACGCTTCCTTTTGATCCCGTACTCGATGGCGGACCTACCCCCGGTGAGCGAGAGGCAAGGACCGGCAAGCTGAGTGAAAACGAGGTTCTGGGCGATCAAGGTGCATTGGCCGCCCTCGACGGGAACGACGATGTGCTCAACGACGCCGAGGCGCGCGCATTGGCCGCAAACCCACGCCTCAAAAGCGCTCGGGACCTGAACCCCGAAGAGTTCGGCGCCGATCCTGCCGATATGGCCTTGATCGCCGAAGAAGTGAACGGCTTTGACATCTATCGGAGCAGCCTGTCCCTGGGCTTCGGCTACTTCAAGAACGTCGGATCGACCGGTGCGGCGATCAGCCCGGCGGGCGTTCAATTGCGCTACGGCTACAACCTGGGCAACATGCTGCTTCTCAAGAGGGCCGCCTATCAGGACAGCCTCATGCTGGAAGGCGGCGTGCAGCTCTACAAGCTGACCAATTACGCCGCCAACAACGACGCCTACACGGTCCTGCCGATCAACCTTGGCCTCCGATATAACATTTACTTCTCCTCCAATACGGCAATCTTTCTTTACGGCGGGCTGACCAAATCCAACGTGATGGAGACCGCCAACGGATCCGCCGAGGCCGTCGCCATTCTTGGAGGGCTCATACCGTCCGCCGGTGGAGGCCTGCTCATCCGAGTCGGGCCCCATTGGGAAGTGCGCGCGGACATCGGCATCGATATGCAGGCGCTCGGACTCGTGCTAAGGTTTTAACCACGATGAAAAAGTGGCTCCTGATCGCAGTCCTTCTTGTTCCATCCACTTCCTGCGGCGTGAAAGCACCTCCGCTCCCCCCCCTGCCGGTCACAGCCCAGCAGTCGGACCAGCAGGAACCCGAGGCCGAGACACAAGTTACGGCCGGGAAAACCACGCCGAGCCCTTCACCCTCGGCTTCGCCCGGAAGACGATGACAGGAGTCCAAGGCCTGCCTGCGCAGTGGACTTTTGAGGGCATTTGAAGCCAAATGGACGTACTGTTTCAACCGAGGTCAGCGAGCCGATGCGTACGCGGGACAAAACACACTTTGGTTATGAAGACGGGACCCTGATGGTCGATGGGTTGATCCGCGTCACCGATATCACCGAAGTGACGGGCACCCCGGTCTATATTTACAGCGCGGACGCGATGCTGCGATCGTTCCGCGAACTGCAGAAAGCCCTCGAAGGGCTTCCAAGTCTGGTCTGTTTTGCGGTCAAGGCGAACTCCAACATCCATATCCTGAAGCTTCTCGGTGAGGCCGGAGCCGGGATGGATCTTGTTTCAAGCGGGGAACTCCGGCGAGCGGTCACGGCGGGGGTTTCCGGTGATCGAATCGTCTTTTCAGGAGTCGGAAAAACCGCGCCTGAAATGGAAGAGGCGCTCAAGGCGGGCATCCACTCCTTCAATGTCGAATCCATTCCCGAACTCGAGCTCCTCAATGCCGTCGCCGCCCGATGCAGCATGAAGGCGCCCGTGGCTCTCCGCTTTAATCCGGATGTCGACGCAAAAACCCATCCCTATATCTCCACCGGTCTCAAAAAGAACAAGTTCGGTCTGGAGCGACCGGAAGTGCTGGGCGTCGTAAGGCGGATCAAGGCTGGTGGGCTCCCGAACATCCGGCTCAAGGGCCTCAGCATCCACATCGGAAGCCAGATCCTATCGATATCACCACTGCGCGATTCCTTCGAACGACTGCGCAAACTGATCGATCAGGTCGAAATCCTTCTTCCCGGCAGCCTCGAGTTTGCGGACTTGGGCGGAGGCCTCGGCATCACCTACAAGAATGAAAAGCCGCTCGCGATGAGAGCGTATTCAAAAGCGATCATGGACCACTTCGGACCGCGCTCGGGTCTGAGTCGGCCCCTGCGCATCGTGCTCGAGCCCGGACGCTCGATTGCCGGAAATGCGGGAATTCTCGTGACCGAAGTTCTCTACCGCAAGACGCGTCGAGCGCGCGACTTCCTGATCGTCGATGCCGCCATGAATGACCTGATGCGTCCGGCGCTTTATGGCAGCTTTCATGATATTATCCCGCTGGAAAAGCGCCTGACCGCAGGCAACATGCGGACGACCGATCTGGTCGGTCCTGTCTGCGAAAGCTCGGACTGCTTCGGCTCCGGTCGCAAGCTCTCCGCACGCATTGCGCCCGGCGATCAGCTCGCGATCCTGTCAGCCGGTGCCTACGGTTTTTCAATGAGTTCTTCCTACAACACGCGCCCGCGGGTGGCGGAAGTCCTGGTCCATGACGGGAATTTCCGCACCATCCGCAAACGCGAAACCCTGGACGCCCTGCTCGAGGCCGAGGTCAACGTATGAGTCAGAAAAATCTGGAAACCCTCACCCATGGGGTGTTCACCGCTTTGGTCACTCCGTTTCATCAGGATGGTTCCATCGATTGGGAGTTCTTCAAAAAAATCCTCCGTGACCAGAAGGAAGCCAAAGTCCATGGCGTGATCCCCTGCGGGACGACCGGGGAATCCCCGACGCTCACCGAGGAGGAAAAGAAGCAGCTCATCAAGACAACCCTCGACGAACTCAAGGGATCCGGGATCAAGGTTTTTGCCGGCACGGGATCCAACGCCACTCGGGAGAGCGTGGCATTCTCACGCTGGGCGTCTCAGGCGGGAGTCGACGGCGTGCTGCTCGTGACGCCCTATTACAACAAACCCTCGCAGGCGGGATTGATCCACCACTTCAAATCGGTTGCGGATGCCGTGGATTGCGAAGTGATGCTCTATAACGTGCCCGGCCGCTCGGTCACGAGTCTGACTCCGGCCACGATCGCGGAACTCGCCCGGCACCCCAGGATTCGCTCTCTCAAAGAGGCGAGCGGAGATGTCGCGTACACGAGTGAGATTCTCGATCATCTGGAGCAAGCCGGACTGTCCATGGCGATTCTAGCGGGAGATGATGCGACGTTCATGCCGCTCATGTCGGTGGGCGCCACCGGTGTGGTATCAGTCGCCAGCAATCTTTTTCCGCGCGCGATGGTCGAACTGCACGACCATATCACCCGCGGCAACCTGGCCGGCGCGCGTCGAGTCCACAGCAAGTGGTACCCGATGTTCAGGGATCTATTCGTTGAAACCAATCCGGTGCCGGCCAAAGCCGCGATGAAAATCATGGGACTTTGCGCGGCTTACGTGCGCGCTCCCCTTGCGCCGCTCACCGAGAAAAGTCTCGCGACTCTCACGGAAACCATGCTGCGCTGCGGACTTGAAAAGGGCAGCCGAGCATGAGCGGAAGTCCGAAAATACGGCTCGCTCTATTGGGCTCGACAGGTCGAATGGGGCGTGAGGTTCGGGGGCTGGTCGAGACCGAGTTTGCTTCGAGAATCGATTTGGTCGGCACACCCGGACGCGCTGCTCCCCCCGCGAGCCTGTTCAACTGTGATGTGATCCTCGATTTTGCGCTCCCGGAACCCTGCGCAGAAGTTGCGCGCGCACTGTTGGCCCATGCCAAGGGCGAACCCGTTCCGGCTCTCGTCGTAGGGAGCACAGGCTGGTCCCGGGAGAGCGAAAATCTGCTTCACCAACTTTGCACCCGCACCCCGGTGCTCAAGGCCACCAACTTTTCGATCGGAGTGCTCACCGTGGCTCGAATTCTTCGGGATTATGCGCCTATCCTCAAGGACTTCGGCTACACCCCGGTGCTCATAGAGGCTCATCACAAGCACAAGAAGGACGCTCCAAGCGGAACAGCGCAGACGCTGCGCCAATCCATCGATCCGCTTCATCCCGAGTCGGTTCAAACCCACGCGATTCGGGCCGGCGAAGTGATCGGCGATCATGAAGTGACTTTTCATGGAGCGGCCGATCGAATCACCATCGGTCATTTCGCGCAGAATCGGACCCTTTTTGCCCGCGGCGCACTGGAGGCCGTACTCTGGCTTGCCGAGCTTCGCGAATCCGGCGCCTCGGGCCGCGTGCTTTCGATGGAGGATTGGTTCTCAACGCGGCAGCATGGACATTCTTGAAAAAAGTCACCGGTTTCTTTGAGAAATCGAAGTTGCACCGACAGGAAAATCCCCGTTATACCTGAGGCCAAACCAATCCGGCATTGCCGAAAAGGGAAGGCCAAATCATGAATATTTACGTCTGCATCAAGCAGGTTCCCGATACGGAAACCAAAATCAAATTGAACGCTGACAACTCGGGCATCGATACGACCGGCATCAAGTGGATCGTGTCGCCTTACGATGAGTTTGCAATCGAGGAGGCGCTCCGCCTCCGCGAAAAAAATCCAGGCAGCACGGTGACTGTGCTCTCGGCCGGTCCGACCCGGGTCGTGGAAGCAATCCGTACGGCGCTCGCCATGGGCGCTGACAACGGCATCCATGTGGAAATCCCCGAGAACGCCGACAGCAATTTTGCAGCAAAAGCACTCGCAGGCGCTCTCAAAAAAGAAGCCAAAGTTGATATCGTTTTCACGGGTAAAGAAGCAATCGACGATGGCGCCGCTCAAGGCAGCCAACTGATCGCCGAGTACGCGGGACTTCCTTACGTGACGGTCGTTCTCAACGCCGAATACGGAGCTTCGAGCCTCAAGTGCAAACGCGAAGTCGAGGGCGGAAGCTTTGAGATGATCGAAGTGCAATTGCCCGCGCTCATCGCCGCACAAAAAGGCATGAACGAGCCTCGCTACGCAAGCTTGCCCAACATCATGAAGGCCAAAAAGAAGGAAGTGAAAGTCTTCAAGGCCGCGGATGTGGGAGCCAGCGACGCAGACCAAAAAATCCGATTCAAAAACTTCCAGCTCCCGCCTCCAAAAGCTGCTGGAAAGAAACTTGCGGGTGATCCTGCAGGGCAGGCCAAAGAACTGGCTCGCCTCCTTCACGAAGAAGCAAAGGTGGTGTGATCATGGCTAAAGTACTTGTCATTGCAGAACAGCGCGACGGCCGTCTCAAAAAAAGCACCTTTGAACTGCTTGGTGCTTCCGCAGCTGCTGGAAACGACACCCATGCGGTGCTCCTCGGCGAAGGCATATCGGGTTTGGCCAATGAACTGGCCCACTACGGCGCGAAAGTCGTGCACGTGGCGGATAACTCGGGCCTCAAGTTCTACTCGGCAGAAGCCTACGCCCAGGTCGTCGTAGCCCTTGCCAAGTCTTTGGGTGCGGAGATCGTCCTTGCGTCGCACACTCCGACCGGCCGCGACCTCATGCCCAAAGTCGCTGCTCGTCTGAATGCAGGTCTTGCCAGCGACTGCACGACCTTGAGCTTCGCGGGCGCAAATGTTGTGGTTCGCCGTCCGGTGTACTCGGGCAAAGCCACCGCCGAAGTCGAATTCGTCGGCGCTGGCCCGAAGCTCGTCACGATGCGCGCAAATGCTCTGGGCGTACCGAAGGCCGATACGGCACGTACCGCGGAGATCACTCAAATCGCCGTCAGCCTGGCGGATCTCAAGACCAAAGTTCTTGAAGTCGTCAAGGGTGCCAGCGCGCGTCCGGACGTCACAGAAGCGGCGATTGTCGTTTCGGGCGGCCGCTCCCTCAAGAATGCCGAGAACTTCAAAATCCTTGAAGATATGGCCGACGTGATGGGCGCCGCAGTGGGAGCCTCGCGTGCGGCCGTGGATGCCGGCTATCGCCCGCACCGTGATCAAGTGGGCCAGACGGGTAAAGTGGTATCGCCAGCCCTCTACGTCGCCTGCGGGATCAGCGGCGCAATCCAGCATTTGGCTGGCATGCGCACATCCAAGGTGATCGTCGCAATCAACACGGATCCGGAGGCCCCGATCTTCCAGGTCGCAGATTACGGAATCGTCGGAGATCTCTTCCAAGTGGTGCCCGCCCTTCAGGGTGAGCTCGCCAAAATGAAAGAGCACTGATCGAGGCTGTATTGATAGATATCAGGCCCCGGGTTGCGTCCCTGCAGCCCGGGGTTTTTTATTTGAACACCAGACCCTCCCGGCAACAATTGCCGGCGCGAGCCCTGATAATCCCGGCCCCATGCCGCCCACGGGACGGAATCACAGGTATCCTGATCCTATGGCCAAGCGCTGGGTGATCAAAGCGGGCAGCAATATCATCGTGAGCGGCGGACCCTTGCTCCTGCGGACATGGATGCAGCAAGTGGCTGCGCTCCGTCGTGAGCATGATATCGAAGTGATCTGGGTCACCTCCGGTGCCATCGCTTCGGCGGTGGAGCGCACCCGGATCAAACGCAATCGATCGCAACTCGCGGAAAAACAGGCCCTGAGCGCGATCGGTCAACCCATGATCATGGATCTGTACAATCTGTCGCTCAGCGCGGTGGGCCTCTTGGGTGCGCAGGTCCTTCTGACAGCTGACGATCTGAGCGAGAAGGGCCGGAAGCGAAATTTTCAGAACACGATCGAGAAACTCCTCGAATGGAAAATCACTCCAATCCTGAACGAGAACGACGCGATCTCGACCGAGGAGATTCAATTCGGTGACAACGACTCCCTCTCGGCCCGCGTTGCCCGCACGATGGATGCGGATCGCCTGGTGATCCTGACCGACGTGGAGGGCCTGTATGATCGGGACCCGCGCCGGGATCCCCGGGCCGTGCTCCTTCACGATATAAGAGGGATCCCTCGCGCGCTCCTCAAACAGACAGCCACCACCGCGGGCTCGAGCCGGGGGACGGGCGGCATGTACTCAAAACTCACTGCCGCCGGACTTGCAACCACAGCGGGCATCGAAACCTGGCTCGCCAAGGGCGATCGACCGGGGGTGTTGCTTGATATCGCCAATGACCGCGAGATCGGGACTCGGATCCGCAGCCAACCCATATCCAAGAGGAAGTCCCAATGAAGGAGCTTCACGCGATCAAAGATGCGGCCAGACGTCTGCGCACCGCCAGCACTGAGGCCAAGAATCTCGCACTTGCTCATCTGGCGGAATTGATTCGGAAGAGTGAAGGCACCCTGCTCGAGGCGAACCAGCTTGATCAGGATGCGCTGCCCGAAGGTTCCAAATACGGAAACGCTTTCCGCGATCGCATGCGCCTCACGCCCGAGCGCCTCGGTCAGATGCGGGAGAGCCTCGCTCAAGTGCAAAGCCTCCTCGACCCGATTGGCGAGATCGTCGAGGCAACGACCTTGAGCAACGGACTTTTCGCCCGCAAGGTTCGCTCGCCACTCGGAGTGATCCTTCTCATTTTCGAGTCCCGCCCCAATGTCGCGATCGAAGCCTTCTCTCTTACGCTCAAGAGCGGCAATGCCTTGATCCTCAGAGGTGGCAAGGAGACTCGAAAAACGTGTGAAGTATTTTACCGGCTTATGCGCGAGGCCCTGGCTTTTGCGGGTCTCCCGATCGCGGGCGCCTGGGGAATCACGGATCCCGATCGTGGACTCCTCGAACGGCTGCTGCGCGAAAAGAGCTGCATCGACGTCGTAGTCCCCCGCGGTGGCGAAGGCCTGATTGACTTCGTCACTGAACAGTCACGGATCCCGGTCATCAAAAATGATCGCGGGCTTTGTCATGTCTATATACACTCGGACGCGGAGCCGGAGATGGCAATTCAGATCGTTCGAAACGCCAAGACTCAGCGTCCGGGAGTCTGCAACGCGATGGAGACACTCCTCGTCCACACGGATTGCGCAGGCGAACTTCTGCCCCGAATTCACCAGAACATCTCGAACCCTGCCTTGCCGACCCCGGTGCAATGGCACGGATGCGAGGAGACGCTCCGAATTCTTGGCAACGCTCCGGGTGTGTTCCCGGCGCAGGGGCTCGCCTATGATATGGAGTATCTTGATCATGCAATGAATGTCCGGATCGTCCCGACACTTGATGAAGCACTTGCTCACATCGAGAAACACGGATCCCGTCACAGCGAAGCCATCATTACGGAGGATCCTGCGGTTGCAACCCTGTTTGAAAACTCAGTCGATGCCGCGGCGGTTTACTGGAACGCCTCCACCCGATTCACCGACGGATATCAGCTTGGACTCGGCGGCGAGCTCGGAATCAGCACTCAAAAATTGCATGTCCGCGGGCCCGTGGGTCTGCGCGAACTGACGTGCGTGAGATGGATCGTCGAAGGCACCGGACAGATCCGTACTTCATGAGGGAGATTTTGCAATGAAACTGGGAATTTTGGGCTTGGGAAAGATGGGCGAAGCACTGGTGCTCGGGCTCCGTAAAGTGGATTCCTCGATCGAGCTCCACGGAAGTACCCGCACGGAGGAGAGTGCTCGCGAGTGCGAGCGCGAGCTTGGCATTCCCTGCCATACGAGTAATCGCAGGGTGGTCGCGGATAGTGATATAATACTGCTCTGCGTGAAGCCTCACCAAGCCGAGCGCGTGGTCCGTGAGATTGCACCCAAGCTGACCAAAAAACACCTCCTGATCTCCATCGCAGCCTCCATCACCACCGAGCAGCTCCATGTTTGGACGGGGGGAGGATGTCCGGTCATCCGTGCCATGCCCAATACGCCCGCCCTGATCGGCCAGGGCATGACCGTGCTTTGCGCGGGCGCCAAGACCCAGGACTCACACCTCAAGACTGCGCAGAGAATCTTTGATTCGGTCGGGCGCACTGCCGTCGTGGAAGAGTCTCTGATGGACGGGGTGACGGGGCTTTCGGGCTGCGGACCCGCGTATGTGTATCTGATCATCGAATCGCTGAGCGAGGCCGGGGTCAAAGTGGGTCTGCCGCGGGAGACGGCCACTGTGCTTGCAGCTCAAACCCTTCTGGGTGCTGCGCAGATGGTGCTCGAGCGCGGATCACATCCGGCTGCCCTCAAAGACGAAGTGACCACACCTGCAGGCTGCACGATCGATGGACTCATGGCGCTCGAAGAGGGCAAGCTCCGGGTGACGCTCATCAAGGCCGTGCTCGCCGCCACCAAGCGGAGCGCAAGTCTACGCTCCACCAAATAGGAATTAGCATTCGGATTTAGGCTGGAACACACCCTTCAAGCCGGGGTAAACTCGACTCGCAGCACTTCATAATCCGGGAGGCATTCATCATATGACTTGGCAAACGTTCGTTTTTCTTGCAGTCGCCGGCGCAGCCTTTGGTTACTCGGGCTACCGCTTCTCCCTGCTCTATCGGATGATGAAAGCCTACCAAGGCAAGGCAAACCGTCTCGATCGCATCCCGGACCGGATCATCACCGCCATTGTGAACGTCTTGGGCCAACAGGCCGTTCTTCGCAAAAAAGGCCCAGGGATCATGCACACCACGATCTTCTGGGGCTTCATCATCATCACGGTCGGCACGCTCGAACAGTTCTTGAACACGATCCATCAGGATGCGGATTTCTCGTTCATCGGTGAGACGCTGTACAAGCCGCTTCTGGCCGTTCAGGAATTCTTCGTGGTGGGCATCCTGATTGCCCTCGGGTACGCCGCCTACCGGCGTTTCGTAATTCGTCCCGAGGGGCTCGGCAGCTCGCGCGATGCAAATAACGTCCTGCTTTTCACCGCCTCCCTGATGGTTTCCATCCTGCTCATGGACGCATTCCATATCCTGGGCGGGCACGCCAAGTTTCCCGATGCGCTCTGGGCCGCCCGACCGATCGCCTCTCTGTTTGGGAGCTTCGATCTGGACGCTGCCACTTACGCGGGGCTCGGAGTTTTCTTCAAATGGGTCCATATGCTTTTGGTCCTCGGATTCTCGGTCTATATCCCTGGCTCCAAACACCTGCATATCGTCGCTGCCGGACCCAACACTTTCCTGCGCACCCTGGAGCGGGAGAAAGGGATGAAACCGATCAATTTCGAGGATGAGACGGTTCAGCAATACGGTGCCGCCAAGGTGACCGACCTGAGCTGGAAGGATGCGCTCGACACCTATGCCTGCACCGAATGCGGTCGATGCCAGGACGTGTGCCCGGCACACAACACCGGCAAGCCGCTCTCCCCCAAGAATCTGATCGTGCATCTCAAGGAGAACATGTACCGCAACAAGGAAGCCCTCCTTGCCGGAAAAATCGACGAGGTCAAGCCCTTGATCGATGAGCATATCACCCATGATGTGCTTTGGGCCTGCACGAGCTGCCGCGCCTGCGAGGTCGCCTGTCCTGTGTTCATCGATCACACGGACAAGATCTACGAAGCCCGTAGAAACCTCGTGATGATGGAGAGCTCGTTTCCGGCCGAGGTACAGACCGTTTTCCGGAACATGGAAACCAACGCGAGCCCCTGGGCATTCGCCGCCTCGGATCGCGCCAACTGGGCCGAAGGACTCTCGATCCCGACCTTGTCCGAGAATCCATCGGCGCAGGTGCTCCTATGGGTGGGTTGCGCCGGATCGTACGACGATCGAAACAAAAAGGTCGTCCGTGCCTTTGCAAGCCTCCTCAAGAAAGCCGGAATATCATTTGCAATCCTCGGTACCGAAGAACAGTGCACGGGCGACGCCGCCCGTCGCATCGGCAACGAGTACCTCTTCCAGACGCTTGCCAAGGCCAATATCGAGACGCTCAATCGATATCAAGTCAAGCGGATTGTCACGGCCTGCCCGCACTGCTTCAACACGATCAAGAACGAGTACAAGGATTTTGGCGGAAATTACGAAGTATTCCACCACTCCCAGTTCATCGGACAGCTGATCAAGGAAGGAAAACTCAAGCCCACCAAGGGAACGGACCAGACCATCACCTTCCACGACAGCTGCTACCTCGGTCGCTGGAACAACATCTACGAGCAACCACGAGCGGTTCTCCAGTCCCTGCCTTCCGTCCGTATGGTCGAGATGAAATCCAACCACGATCAAAGCATGTGCTGTGGCGCAGGCGGTGGTCGCATGTGGATGGAAGAAAAGATCGGCAAGCATGTCAATGTCGCCCGGACTGAACAGGCGCTTGAAACCAAGGCCAATGTCATCGCGGCCTCCTGCCCGTTCTGCATGACGATGATGACCGACGGGGTGAAGAACAAGGAGATGACCGACAAGGTCAAGGTGATGGATATCGCGGAACTGATCGATTCGGCGACTACCGGCTGAATCAGGATTCTGATCCGCTGCGCATGGAATTGAGCCTGCAGGGTTCCTCACCCTGCGGGCTTTTTATTTTCCCGGGCGGTCCCATTTCAACACTGTCTAAAAGTTCGACAGTCCCTGTGGGCCCAAAACGCTCTCACAGCTCTTTCGGTGGCTTTGCCGCTTTGGCACGGTTCTCGCTCCCAAGGCCGCCGTCATCGACGAAATCTCGATGCTGAAAGGAAGCGGAACGATGCACCCGATCCATGGTTACAAGGAGCTTGATAGACTCGAAGGAATCGCAAGTGAGGTCTCAGCGCGGGCCCGCCCTGCCGGTGTGCGCGCGAAAAGCTCCAGGAGGCACCGCTGGGAACTCGAAGAAAGCTTTTTCTGGGCCGCCCTGATCCTTGCAGCCGGAGTGATCCTGGTGTCCTCGATTGTCCTCGACCATCAGGCTTTTGCCGCCTCCTCATCATCAAAGGATGCCCTAGTCGATATCTCCTGTCCCAAATGCGAGGACTTCGCCGATCGAAGGCTTCAGGTCACCAAGGACTCGGAAGGCACCATGACAAGCCTCCAATTCATGATCATCAACTCAGGGGTATCGACAGGCAACTACAGCCCCGAGGAGATCAAGGAACAAGTCCTGCCGATGTACGAGCAGTCAGGCTACACCGTGGTCAAACTGGACGCCCGGCAAGTCAATCCCGAGGTGGGTGGAGTTGCTCAACTCAAGTGGTATGGCAATGTACTCCTCAAGAGCGGGGCGGGATCGCTGAACTTCCAAGTCGTCCAAAACGAATCGGGCGATTGGGGTCTCGAACACCAGGGACGCCAAGTCAGGCGCTTGGTCGTGGAACCAGGGAATCTGGGCGTCGAAGAGGTCCGGGTTGAGTACTGACCGGTAACACCCGGCCGGCGCTTTACAGCCCGGGGCAAAAAAGGCAGAACGGTTTGACCATGAAACCAGCTCAAAATAGCGGCGAAAACCGCTCAAGACGCATCCCGGCTTCCGGCATCAACCTCTTCCAGCTGATCTATATCTTGATCCGCGAGTACGAGGCTCAATCGGGACAAAAGGCCCTCAATCTTTCGCTCGGTAATCCGGATCTGATTCCGACCGACGAAGTCCTCAATCTGCGAGCGTTCTATCAGAAGCAGAAGCGTTACGAGCTGCACACCTATGCCGAAGACAACAACATCGATCAGTTCTGCGAAGGCATGGTCCGGGCCTTCATGGGTCTGGATTACACCCGATATACCCACCTCAAGGCGGTGCCGATTCCCGGCATCAAGACCGCGACCTCGCTCCTGCCCCTCGCCTGCGGAATGCACCTCAAGGATCGCAAACAATTCCACGTCGTCAGCAACCTGCCCGCCTATGACGTGATCGGTACCTGGAGCACCTCCTACCTCGCCACCAACCGGATTGTGTGGCCACTCTCCGCGGACGACGGCATGACCCTCAACGTGGAGCGGCTGAAGAACGCACTCGCGCAAGCCGGCGTCGAGAAGCCTGATTTGATTTTCGTGATCCGACCGGGTAATCCGGCCGCCCGGGGCGCATCGGCAGCCGAATGGCGGGAAATCATCGACTTCTGCGTCAGCCGCGGCATCCGCCTCGTCAATGATGGTGCGTATACCACTCTTGCCACTCCGGAGGGTCACGTGCCGCTCTCGCAGGTCGCCAAGGACTACCCGGCCCTGGAGTGGGCGGAACTCCTGTCCGTCTCCAAGTCCTTCAGCGATCCGGGGGCGCGCCTCGGCGTGATGGTGGGCTCCAAGGAGTTCATCGAAGACTTCATCCTGATCAAAGGTAACACCGAGAGCGGACCCGTCCCTTCGATCATGGCCGCCTATGCGGATCTTTTCCGCGATGAAAAGCTCACCCGTAAAATCATGGATGAGCTTCTCGATATCTATCAAAAGCGCCTGGGATTCCTCGTACCCGCCCTCAAGAAGGCAGGACTCCGTCCCGCTTGCGAGACGACTGCCGGATTCTTCACCCTTTGGCGCACACCGGATATCGCCTACGGCATCAACCTGCGGGAGGAGGCTCAAAAGCGAGGCATGCCACGGGCGGAACTCTACAACCGGCTGGTCATCGAAAAAGCTGGAATCGTGGGCGTGCACTTCACCGGACCCGCTCGAGCGGGGGCCCCTGCCGGGCAGGACGATGCGTATATCCGTTACGCTGTCTGCACGGATGTGCTTGCGCCCGAGTTTCAAGCCCGCTTCCTGAAGGCGCTCGAAGAAATCAAACCACAATATATCAACGACTGATCAGCCATGGAACGCCCTCTCCCGCTGCAGTCCTTGGAAATAGCTGCGATCCCTCTCGATCTCGCGTGGCAGGAGCCGCATGCCAACATCCGGAGGATGCGCGAGGCCCTGGGTGCGCTCCCGGCGCGCAAACACCCTCGCATCACGGTTTTTCCGGAGCTCACTCTCACCGGATTTACCACGGTGAATCCGCGTGAACTCGCCCTTGGCGCTCAGGACCCTCGGGTAGCCGGGGCTGCGGCTCTTGCGAGGGAATTCAATACGGCCCTCGTCTTTGGCTTCCCGGAGCTCTGCCCGGATGGAGAGGTGCGAAACACGCTCGTCTTTGCAGATGAGACCGGGAGGACTCTGGGCAGATATCACAAACTGCATCTCTTCACTCAGGGCACCACTCCTGAATGCACCACTTACGCAGCAGGCGCTGCTCCCGTGTCGGTGGTTTACGAGGGTTGGAAGATCGGACTCGGAGTTTGTTTTGATTTGAGATTCCCGGAGCTTTTCCGCTCCTACGCGCAGGCCGGCACTCAACTGAATATCCTCTCAGCCTGCTGGGTGGGCGGGCCGACCAAACGGGAGCAATTCCAGGCACTCTCCAAGGCTCAAGCCATCCTGACGCAGTCGTTTCAGGTTTCACTCAATCGCAAGGGGTCGGACCCTTTCTGCGGTTATGAGGGCGAAGCTTTGGTTTATGGCCCGAGAGGAGAGCCCCTTTCCGAAACCCAGGACGTGGCGACGCTCACACTTCTGGATCCATCTTTGCTGGAGAGTGCACGAAAGCTCGAGATCCTTGCCTCGCTCCGGCGCTCCTATTGATATCGGTCAGGCCAGACGCCTCGCCCGGTAGTTTTTTCATCGGGTGTACAGCATTTGTACACCCCCAGGGACTCCCGGCCTCTTCCCGGATCCCCTGAGCCACCGGTGCAGACCGTTTCTGCATATATCATGAGCGGCATGAATCTTGGATATACGGGCCCGGCCGAGCCCCGCTTCGGGGAGGGCCATGAGCCACGATGGGCTCGGAGGTCCAAGCATGAGTGCGAGACTCAGATTTTCGAAATCCAACAACCGCGAGGCTCCAAGCTTGGCTGCTCGCGCATGGGCACTCACGAGTCTTGGGGTCCTTGCCGCGAGTGCCTCCTGCGGCCCGATCGCCAAGAGCGCTTTCAAGACCAACCGATTTGCGGCCCCTGCCGAGCGACAAGAGGCCAGGCCGCCGGTCGACGAACCCCTCAATTCAACCCCCTCCACGAATACAGGGCTTGCGCCCGTCCTCGAGGTGCGGAAGCCCCTGCCGGTCAGATATATTACTCGCGTGGTGGATGCGGCAAACCTCGAGAGTCTGAGGGCACTTTTGGAGGGGGCTTTTGAACGGTCCGGACCGAGTCCCACCCCCTCTCCCTCTCCGTCACAAAGCTCTTCGGGAGTCCCTTCCGAAGCCGACTCGCGACGCATTATCGTAGCCTCCGGCATGACCGAATCGATCGAACTGACCGAGGAGCAGCTCGAAGCGCTGCAGGGTACGGGCCGCGTCGAGTTGGTCCTGCCCGAGCTTCCAGTGGGCATGAGTCCGAGCAAGATCACGGGTGTTTTCCATGTGATCCAAAATGATGAATTTGAATTACTTGAAGAAGACGATGAGTTTTCGACTGAGCTCGATCTTTTCAAAAACGACCAGGGCTACCAGGGGACCCTACGGACCATTCAGGATCCGGCTCAGGATCAAAAGACGGCGTCTACCTTGAGCAGACTCGTGCGGGTGGATATTGAAGTGGAAGCTGCTCTTCAGGGACCGATTGCAGGCGGCCCCAAAGCGGAGACCGTCTCAGTGCCCGGGACCGTGTCCGCGCGCTGAGACGGCCGAGACTGATTGACTCAGGAATGCTCCCAGAGATCCGCTTTAAAGCCCGCAGGGAGAAAGTCCTTGTGCTGGGAGATATAACGTTTGAGCGCGGTATTGGTGATTTCACCGCGGTTGAATTTCGAGAACTCTTCCATCACCTTGAGAGTCTCCACGACACCCTGCTCGAGTTCGATTTCGACTTTAACGGTCTTACCCTTCAATTTGTAATCATTGCGCATGAGCCTGATTTCCTTTCTCAAAGATATGGACCCGACTATCTACCCGTGAGATCGCCCGCGCAACAGGTCTTTGACAACCCCGTACATCGTGGACGGGAGATCCTCGAGCTCACCCACCTCCCGGAGCGCCCCCCGGCCCCGCCGGGCAAGCTCCTGACAAAGTTCGAGACTGCCCTTTTCATCCCCCATCTTGAGGACCTCCAGGTGCGAAAATCTCGGCGCCAAGTAGCCCGGGTCCCGACCGGCTGTGTACTTTCCATCCGTCAGCAGGACGGTTGACGGCGGTCTTGAGCGAGCACCGGCCGGAATCAGGCGGGCCAACTGCAATGCAGCCTTCATCCCTTCTTCGAGGTGCGTGTATCCTTGGGCGGGAACATCGAGGAATCGCTCGACGAGTTCGCCAATCGTGATGCGCTCCGAGGGCCGTTTGAGAATCCGGGCCGAATTCTCAAACGCCACCACCCCGATCGGATCCTCGGGAAACTGGAGCAGCACCACCGCCAGTGCCACGGCCGTGAGCGCGAGCTTTTCTCCCGTCATGGAGAGACTCGTATCGACAGCAAGAATCACCGACTGCGTCTTGATCTGCTGCCAGCTGATCCAGATATCAGAGCGCTCGATTGCGGGTTTTACGGCGGAACCGATCCAAGGATTGGCCTCAAGCGTCTCCTCAAGCGCGAGATCCACCTCGCTCAAGCCCGGAGGCTCGCTCCCCAATGCACCAATGAACGAGTGCGTGGGATGAACGACTGATCCGAGCACCGCTTGAGCCCGTTCCAAAATCGCCCGAGCCGATATCTGTCGCAGCCGCTTGGTCTTTTGCGCGAGGTGTTTGCGGGTCTTGAATTCGTGATATCTGACAGCGATATCCCACATGGAAGCCTGAGCCAGATCCGCCCCGGCATCCAAAAGTTCGGGATCCGACGCACCCATGAGTTCTCCAAACTCTTCCGGACTCAAAAATTTGGGCTCGGGGGTTTGCTTGGGTTCGGGCGCAAAACTGCTCTTCCACACGCTCTCGGGTGGGCTCCCGACGGAAGGCTCCGCCGGGCTCAGGTCTTTTTTGTGGCGGCGTCTCCTTCAGCCAACGCCTGTTGGACGATCTGCTCAAGGATGCTCATGACCTCGGCTTGATGTGAGCGTTCCGAATCCGCCTCGCGCTCAACCTCGATCCGGGTCGGAAGTGCCATGCCTACTGCGCTCTGAATCGCCTCTGCGGCGGCAAGGCCCTGCGCGATAAACGCAGCCGAGAGCTCGGCAATGCTGATCGCAGCCCGGACAGATGCACCTCGTCTGATCCTGGGATGAGACCGCGTGAGGCGTGCCACACGGACCGACACGCGCACGAGTCGATCGCGATCGCCCAGGGTGGCGGGGAGCTTTCCGCGGACAATGGCTTTTTCTTCGTCCTCGGACTGATATTCCATCGTGACCAATTCAAATCGATCCAAAATGGCTTCGCTCAAATGGGAGGTGGCCACAAATTCTTTGGGGTTTTGCGTCGCTATGACACAAAAACCCGGTGCTGCTTGAATCGTGCCGAGCCTCGGTACAACCACCAGGCGCTCGTCGATTGCGGGCAGGAGCACGTTCTGAACTCCTTCGGGCAGGCGATTCATCTCATTGATGAAAAGAACGCCGCCCCTCTGCATGGCCTCAACCAGAGGCCCCGGGATGAAAGACTCGGCAACGTATCCCTTTTGAAGAACACTCGGCGGATCAAACGATCCCGAGAGTTTCTGCTCGGTATATCGTGAATCACCGTCTATCCGATATACAGGGCGACCCAAGCCCTGCGTCACATGGAGCGCAAGCTGAGTCTTGCCCACTCCCACCGGTCCCTCGAGAAGGACGTTTTTTCCGGCCATCAGCGCAGCCTTGAGCTTGCGTAGTTCCAGTTCCCGTCCAATCAGCGCGGCACTCATGCTGCACCTCCTGTCGTGGGCTTGTCCTCAAGCAGGATCCCGCGCCGCTTGAGGAACTCCTCCACGATATAACTTGCCACATCCGAGGGCTTGGTGCCCACCCCGAAACCCGCATCAAAGCCGCACTCCAAGGCGAGCGGGTGCGTGACCCGCGGGCCTCCGGCGACAAAGATGATTTTTTCCTTGAGTCCCATCTGCTCGGCACGCTTCATCAGATCCTGCAGATCACGAACATGAATGTTGTGCTGGGTAACAACCTTGGAGACCAGAATCGCATCCGCGTTCTCGCGGACGGCGAGCTTGAGCAACTCGTCATTGAGCACTTGGGCGCCCAGGTTCCGGGCATCAAACCACTGGTAGCGCTCAAGTCCGTAGTCGCCTGCAAAACCCTTCATGTTCATGATCGCATCAATGCCAACCGTATGGGCGTCATATCCCGTGCACGCCCCGAGGACGATGAGTTTACGACCGATCTTCTCCTTGATGATCGCATCAATCTCGTCACGAGCGCGCTTTCGAGACTCGACCTTGAGCACTTTGATCGCCGCAAAATCCACCGTAGCTTTGATATTTCCGTAGATCACAAAAAAAGAAAAACCCTGGGCCGCCTTCTCCATGGTCGCAACCTTGATCTGGTCGAGTCCCATTTTCTCGGCAAACTGGATGGCGGCCTCACGTGCCTCGGGCGAGGGCTCCACCGGGAGCGTGAATGACACCTGGATGGTGCCATCGTTGAGGATGTCGCCGTAAGGTTTCAGTTTGCCGAGATCGAGTTCGGACATGCGTGACTTTCCGCTGCTCATCGCTGGATCCTCCTCAAAGCACTTCAAAGAGTGGGTTGAGATAGCCGGCTTCGCGCAGAACCACTCCGTCGTGACCCTTGCCGCCCGTCTCTTTGCGGCTGACTTCGGCAAACGCTTTTTCTTCGATCGCCTTGGGAAGCCCCTTGGAGCGGATCATCTCGAGGTGGGCCAGGGTTTCATCCAAGACCTTGGCAGCCCAGTGATCGATGATCCCGCCCCGATTGTAGGTAATATCAACCCCGAGGCTGCGCGCGCCATTGAAGATGTATTTTGCGTTCTTGATGCTCATCCACCGGTCCTGCAAAAGCGGCGTGTGCATGGCTTCGGTCGCCATTCCCAGGAGCTGGATCGTCTGACCCGTGAGCACGCCCACAAAATTGAACATCGCATCCATGAGATGGCTGTAGAAGATGTCCCCGCATTTATGCCGCGTGGGCGGCATGAACTTGATCGGAGAATCCGGGAAAATATCACGTGTCATCTGCGCCCGCGCGATCTCAAGCAGAAACACATTGGGATGCTCGGGATCCATTTCCTGTGCATGACCAAGCCCCATCAGATCCTGCGTCATCCGGGCGTTGAGGGCAAAACGCTCGTTGATGAACTGCGAAGCCAGAACCTGGTGACCGTTTTCGACCGCGTCCGCGGTCGTCAGGTAATTGTCCTCGCCCGTGTGGATGACTATCCGGGAGAGTGCAATGATCCGGCGGGAAAAGTGCTGGTCGATCAGCGTGCGCTTCATGTTGATATCACGGAACAGAATCCCGTACATCGCGTCATTCAATAAGAAATCCAGGCGCTCCAGCGCCCCAAGAGCTGCGATCTCGGGCATGCAGAGCCCGGAGCAATAGTTAGTGAGGCGGATGTAGCGTCCAAGCTTGCGGCTCTCATCATCGAGCGCCTCACGCATGATCCGGAAGTTTTCCTGAGTGGCGTATGTGCCACCAAAGCCCTCGGTGGTCGCTCCATGCGGGACATAATCGAGTAGCGATTGCGCAGTGGAACGGATCACTGCAATCGCGTCGGCACCTGCCTGCGCTGCCGCACGCGCCTGAACCACATCATCGTAGATGTTGCCGGTAGCGACGATCACATACAGAAGCGGACCGCCCTTGCCCTGAGGATCAAACGTGTCTTTGGTCTCACGCCGGAGAGTGTCTCGATACTCTCGCTGCCTCACCAAGTGATCCCTGGCTTGGACACAGAGTTCGCGCGCCTTGGCTTGAAGCTCGGCTGCGGGTCGGAGCTTGACCTCAGAGAGTTTGATACGTCCTTCAGCAGCTTCCGTACCGAGAGTCCGCGTATCAAGCCCATGCTCGAGCATCGCACTCACAAAGCGCGGCAGCACTCCCTGCCCGAGGAGCTTGGCCTTGGCGAGGTCCTCGATGATCGCGTTCGCTTCCGGGAAATACTGGCCGTTTCGGATCACCGCACCGTTGACGCCAAGCATGCGCAGGGTCGCGCGTTCAATCGCAACCGTCGTGTGCGCGCCGATCATCTCCTCGACAGGAGTCGCGATTTCTTCGGCCAGAATCCGGCAGCGCTTTACTTTCGAAAAATCGAGATTCAGATGAGCCATGGTACCCTCGGATCCCTCAGCAGTAGGTCTTTTCAAAAAGTTCGCGCAAAACGGCGCTCTCACGCAGCAGATCGAGCGTCAGGTCCGCATGCCCTTCAGTATATCCATTCCCGATCCTGAGGTCGACATCGGCACCGACGCCCTCAGCGCCCAAAGCAGCCCGGGTGAAGCTCGTGGCCATGCTGAACAGGTAAACTATGCCCTTCTGCCGACAAGAGAGGATCGAAGCCATTTCAGTTTCAGGAAGATTGGCCACATTGATCACGAGATCCGCCAATTTTCCGCCGGTCGCTCGCGCAACTTTCTCCATCACTTCGACGCCGTTGCGGGCATCGGCTTGGATGACTTCATCGACAAAGGGCAGAGTGCGGAGACGCTCGAGGGATTTTTGGGAGAAGTCCACGGCGATGGTCCGCACATTCTTGCGCCTCTTGGCTTCGTAAAGGCACAGCACCCCGCTCTTGCCGCCACCGCCAATCACGACGACGGTGTCGCCGTCACGGGCAAGTTTACGGGTCTGGGCCGGTGCGCCCGCAACGTCAAGGGCGGCGAGAGCAACCGTATCGGGCATATCATCCGGCAACCGCGCAAACAGCCCCGAAGCAAAAAGAACGGCGTGACCTTCGATATCAACCCGGTCGATCCCGACATGGACTTTCTTGATCTTCCGAATCACAAGCGGTGTGAGCGATAGCGAGACCAGCGTAGCGATCCGATCTCCGACGGAGACGGGCTTCTCGGCAACCGGAAATTCCGGTCCCACCTGTGCCACGCGGCCAATCAGCATCCCGCCCGAGCCGGTCACAGGATTGTGCTGCTTTCCGCGGCGCGCAACCAGATCTGTGATATGTACGGCGATCTTGTCAGGATCCCCCCCGCACACCTCTGATATCTGGTGGAAACTTGCCGAATCGATATTCAGACTCTCAACCTCGATCAACAGCTCATCGCGAGCAATCGGGAGCGATGAATCGATGCGGTCAGCTTGCTGAGGAAGAAGTCCTTTTTGACCGATGACCCGTTGGAGGCCCAGGCGATCTGCCGGACGGAGGTCAGTTGCCGTGGTTTTTATCATGCCCCTTTTATAACCGCAGAGGGCGAACCCCCGGCAAGCAACAAAAACAAAGGCCCCGCCATGCTGGTTTGCACGGAGGGGCCTCGGTTTTTTAGAACTCGCTAACGATTACTTGCGAGCAGCAAGCTTGACTTCGCGAGCCGCGTTCACGCGCTCTTCGGCCATGCGATCCGCAACGACGTGCGAAGGCAGATTCTCGGCCTTCGAGCGCTCGAGGATCTTTGCGATCGTGCCGCCAATCTGAGAAACGTGATCAAATGCACGCGTGCGGCTGTAGCCACCTTCGATCATGCTCTCGTGGTAGATGTTGGTCAGTCCGCCAGCGTTGATCGCATAATCCGGAGCGTAGATCATGCCACGCTTCATGACTTCAAAACCCATTTCCGAAGTCGCAAGCTGGTTGTTGGCTCCACCGGCGATGACTTTGGTCTGAAGACGCGGGAGCGTTTCAGCATTGATAGTCGCACCGAGAGCGTTCGGAGAGAACACATCGCACTTCACATCATAGATGCGATCCGGATTGACGATTTCAATTCCAAACTTTTGGACGGCGCGATCAATGACAGCTTGATCAACATCGCAGCCAATCACTTCGGCGCCATCAGCAACCAGGTGCTCGATCAGGTAGTAAGCGACACTTCCCAGCCCCTGAACCGCCACGCGCATGCCCTTGAGGGAGTTTGCTCCGTAGGCAGCCTGCACAGAAGCGCGCATGCCGTGGTAGACGCCCCAGCTCGTCGCAGGAGATGGATCGCCGCTTGAGCCTTTCTCTCCGTCAATCCCGAGCACGTGATTCGTGCGGGTCTTGATCGTGCGAAGGTCATCGCTTCCGATGCCGACGTCCTTTGCAGTGACATAGGTTCCGTTCAAGGTGGCGACGAAATCGCCAAAGCGCTCGAGCAAAGCTTGGGATTTAGCGGTCTTTGCATCACCCATGATGACGGCCTTACCGCCGCCCCAGTTCAGGCCGGAGATGGCCGCCTTGTAAGTCATGCCTTTGGAGAGACGGAGCACGTCGTGGATCGCTTCCTCATCAGAAGCGTAATTCCACATCCGGCAGCCGCCCACTGCGGGCCCAAGAGCCGTCGAGTGCATCGAAATGATCGCTTTGAGTCCGGTGCGGGAATCCTGGCAGAAAACAACCTGTTCAAATTCTTCCGACTTCATTCTCTCGAAAAGCATGCTCTGACACCTTTATGTATAAGGATGAGTTGAAGGGTTTTTAGACCCGGTTTTTTGGCGCTATTAGCAACGCCCCCCACAAAGGGCAAGGGGGGATCCTTAGCCTGTTCAAAGTTTGTTCAGCTGATTGGATACTTACTGGTCAACGCTCCGAACCAGGGACTGGGCCGTCTAGGACACACACTGCTGTTTAGATGATAAAAATGAATAAATTCATATACTTGTATCTCAAGGCCGGAACTACCTTGCTCGCAGTGTCAAATTGGCCCGTTGCTTGCTCATATCCGCCATGAGGGAGCCCCCAAGGCTCCGATCCATGACCAGGATGTGAGTCATCAGGGATCAAGTTTGAGAGAAGGAACGGGAGATTGGGATATGAAAAACGAGAAAAAAGATTCGGTCCTTAAGGCAGGCGGTAAGCTCTTGAGCTCTTCCCGCACCCGAACCTTCGTTCGTGGTTTGATCGCTTCGGCCTTGGTGCTACCGATGTGGGTTCCGGCGGGAACGACATCCAGCGGTGGCACGACACTGACCGAGGCCGATGCCAAAAAGTACATCGAGAGCTTCCGAGTCTCGATCGACAACGACAACAAGGCCCAAATTCAGGGCCAGGTTTTTACCGATTGCTTGAGAACGAAACAGAAGAAACTGCAACTTGAGATCCGGGAATACGTGAACGCAGAGGGTCGCAAGGCTTTCAACATTCTCGACTCGGGCTACAAAGCTTGCGTGGATAAGAAGCACTCAAGGGAGCTCTGCGCCACGACCACGTTAAAGAACGCCTGCCAGGAGATCACCAGTCCGAGCATCCAAGTGGATGTTTCGTCGGGCATTGGATCCGTTCAACTGTTCGTCGTGGATCGGGCCACCCGTCAAGCAAGCCTCGTGGAAGTCGCGCGCTACGAAACCGCGGAATCAGTAGCCAAACGCGAGAAAACTCTGCGAGTGGAAGCGGCCGCCAAGGTCGCCGCCGAGGAGAAAAAAGCTGAAAAATCGAGGGAAGAGCGCTCCAAAAAAGCACTCGATCATCAATTTGAATCCTGTCGCAAGTCTCTGAGCGAGATTGAGACTGCGCGCGATGCAGTTGGTCTGATCGCGACTCGCGACGGTCTTGATGCCGACGCGATAGATGAGATGTTGGCTAAACTCGACCAAGCCGAGCTCAAGCTTTTCGAAAAGAAGATCAAAAAGGCCAAGGACCAAGACGACCTCGATGATCTCGAAGATGAGCTTGCTGACTTTGCAGATGACAAGTGCGAGGTCCGTGACGATCTCGCAGACAAGATCGAAGACAACGAAGACACCGACGAAGACGAGCTTGAAATGGCCGAGGATCGCGCCGATCGTCAGATCGACGAGATCGCCGGACTCTTTCACCAGATCTCGGTCGCTCGCGTGGATATCGGCCGCGAAGAAGCGGAAGGAAACGACTCCAGACGTCCCGATCCCCTCAAGGAAAACCGCCTGGCCGCCAAGTCGCTGGCTCGTGCCGCCAAGATCGACTGTCTGCCACGGGCCACCAAGTCGGAACTCAGCAGGCTTCAACGTGACCTCACGGTCGACCGATGCCTGCAGACCGCTAAGCTCGGATCGACCTACTCGTTTGACGTGCAGCTCTGTCAGCAAAACGTGCTTACCGGCCTGAACCACGACGTCGCACGCTACTGTTCGGGTCCCAGTGCCAACGGCATGGAGTGCGCGAATGCTCGCCGTGCGCAAATGATGGTGAGCCAACAGATACCGGCGCTCTACAATGCGACGGTCAAGCAAGAGCAACAGCAGTGGCAGGCGCTCTATCAGTCCTACGTCATTCCGACTCAAAGCGCTTCGACAAGCACCCCGCCCCTCCTGCCTCCTAGCGTCGGCGACAGCTCCTACTACTGGGGCGGAAGCAAGCTCGGAATCTGATCGAGAAATCCAACTGAGGTGACACACTCCCCCGCGCAGTGCCACTCTGCGCGGGGGAGTTTTCATTTTTGCTCCGTGCAGCGCGAGTTTTTTGTTTGACGGAATTTCCAAGCGGCCATAGCCTCACGTTCGTAATTGTTGCTCTTCATTTTTACTGAATTTACAGGGGGTACCTGAATGGCAACTGGAATGGTGAAATGGTTCAATGACAGCAAAGGCTACGGCTTCATCCAGGCAGATGGTAGCGAGCGCGACGTGTTCGTGCACTACACTGCCGTTCAGGGCGATGGTTTCAAGACCCTCTCTGAAGGACAGCGCGTGCAGTTCGAGCTCAATGACGGCCCTAAAGGTCCTCAAGCTTCGAACGTTTCAAAGCTTGCTCAGTAATCTTTCGATTACAACTGATTCTTGAATCAGGGGCGTCTCTACTCGATGCGCCCAAATCAAACAAAAAGGGCCTCTGAAGAAATTCAGAAGCCCTTTTCGTTTTTGGTTGAAGCGCCAGCTTAGGACCAGTTCAGGCCGGGCGTAGCTCCGGGGACGATTGCCTTGGGTTCGGCCACTTCTAGCGATGCGATCGGCGAAGTGCAATAAAGGCTCGCACTCACGGCGGTCGGGAAATGATTTCCACTCTTTTTAAATCCTCCAAACGGAAGTTTTGAAGAAGCTCCGACCGTCGACTTGTTCCAGTTGACGAGGCCGGTCTCCAGGCCATCAAAGCAATGCTCGTAAGTCTGGCGATCAGCGGTAAACACGCTGCTGACCAAGCCGTATTGGGTGGCATTAGCGAGTTCAATGGAGTGCTCGATGTCCCTCGTTGGCAGAATGATCACACTAGGCGCGAAAAGCTCTGTCTGCTGATAGACGCTCTTCTTGGCGGTCGCGACACTTGAATCACTTCCAAGAACAATCGATGGAGTCACGTAAAAGCCCGGTTTTCTGAGCTCAAGCGTCTTCCCACGCATGACCAGCTCGGAACCCTCACGGGCCGCAATCCCCTGAAATTTGAGATACCGATCGACCGAACTCTGATCGATCAAGGGGCCCATGAACGCATTATCCATCGGGTGCCCGATCGTGAACGCCTTGGCGCGCTGATGGAAACGATCCACAAATTCCTGGAGCCGATCCTCGTGCACAATGATCCGGCTGGTTGCGCTACAACGCTGACCGGCCGTTACAAATGCAGCAAACAAGCTCTCGTGCAACGCCGTCTCGAGATCCGCGTCCTTCCAGACGATGACCGAATTTTTTCCGCCCATTTCGAGCGCAAGCAGTTTCCAGTGCTGTTGCAGGGTGTCCTGCTTGATACGCGTCCCAACCTCATAAGAGCCGGTGAAAAGAACTCCATCCACACCCTCATGGACTACTAGACGGCGCCCCACTTCGCGCTCGCCTTGTACAAGGTTGAATACACCCTCGGGAACCTCAGCCTCGTGAAAACACTCGGCGATGATCTGCCCGACGAGCGGGGATTTTTCGGACGGTTTGAAAATGATCGTGTTCCCGGTCGCGAGCGCAGGAACGATATGACCGTTTGCCAAGTGGCCCGGAAAGTTGAAGGGTCCGATGACCGCCATCACCCCGTGGGGACGGTAGCGGCAGGCACCGAGTGTGTTGTCCATGACCTTGGGCAGTTCGTAAGGGGCCACGAGCTTGAGGCTGTCGGCAAGTGATATATCAACCTTGTTGAGCATCGCCTGCCACTCGGTGCGGCTTTCCCAAAGAGGCTTACCCACTTCGCGAGCGATGGCTTCGATCAACTCATTTTCGCGCCGCTTAAGCGCCCCTTGATATCGCCTCAGGGCCTCTGCGCGCGCGGCCACCGGAGTGCGTCGCCACTTTGCAGCAGCAGCGCGCGCGGCCGCCACCGCCAGGTCCACAGATCCGTAGGAATAACGGAATCGCCCGAGTTCGTCGCCAAGATCCGCCGGAGACCGACTGATGATCTCGCCATTGGATTCGACCGGAATCCGAAACTCACCCGCGATGTAGTTTCCTCTCACGGTCCATGATTGATTCTGATTCTGATTCTTCGACATGGTTCACCTCCGAGAAAAGAGCGGGGTCCGGTTCCGCTCAATAATACGGCATGAATGCAACATCATCGCCGTCATTCAACATCAGTACCGAGCGGAGCTCATCGAGATCGGACTGGCTCCCAGCCCAGGTCACTTGCCCCTCCAAGAGTTCAACCTGCGCGTGCACGCCACGAAACTGCCCTGGCATCTGTTTTATCTTGGAAAGCAGCCCGCCAACCGGCTTACCAACGGACGGCGAGGATCGGTCGGGTTGTGACGCAAACTTACCCTGCCTGAGATTCTGAATCGGCAGAAGCTCCTCGACATTCCCCCAAAGGTGCGGACCCCCGTCAAAGGGGTCGACCTGGTTTTTGTAGGAGAAGCCGATCTTTTTCAGCATGTGCAGGACAGGCTCGGTGTCCTTGCCCACGCGGCCGAGGGCATTGCGGGCCTCCGCGGTGAGAAAAGTAGTATATATCTTGCCGGAGGGAAACAAGGAGAAGATGAACTCCTTGTCCTTGGAACAAAGCTGGTCTGCTTCCCAGTAATCCATATTCGTGAAGCGCCGTCCGATGGCCTCCCAGAGGGGAGATTGTCCTTTCCGGTTCAAGGGCGGGAGAAGCTCGGCCAGGATCTTGCTACGGAACCGTTTACGGTTGAGGCCGAGATAAAGGAAACGCACGAATGATATCTGGCGCCCCACCCGAGCCTCGGAGTTGCGGGCCTCGGGGTCGATCACAAGTCCCCCGATCTCGGAGGGCCCGTTTGTGTCGTATTTAAGTTTGAGCGTCCCGTGGATGAACCCGGTGTTGATGGTGGCGGAGAACTTCTCCTCGCTACTCACTTCAAAATAAAAGTGCGGCGATTCGACAGTCCCGTGTTGGCCGGCGATCATCGATGTGCCGAGCACACGCCCCGTGGAGAGATCCTCGGCAATGAACAAGTACTTGCCTTCAAGGACACCCGTGTCCGCGGTTTGCGGAATCTTCTGGTCGCGAAAAGATGCTACTGACTTCATGATTTTTTCGCGGAGAACATCGCGGTCGCCAGGCAGGTTGAACATGCCCGGGATTTGCGCGAACCGCTCGAGCGCATCCAGGTCGCGCTCCTGCACTTCTCTCAACAAGATCATAAACACACCTGCTCGATCAGCCGATCGTAGAAAGTCATTGCCTGCTCCAACTCCGTGATCGAGACGCTCTCGTTCGGACTGCCGACGTTCGCGAACGGACTTCCGGGACCGAAAGATGCCACTTCATAGCCGGCTTTCTGAAAAAGAGCCGATTCGGAAGCTGCGGCAAGCTCGACCGGATGGATGTTCAACCCGGCCGCAGCTCCAGCCGAAGCACAGATTTCAGCAAGCTTTGCAGCTGCCGGCGAATCCTGGGGCTGCATCGATGGCACAAGGCGCTCCTTGCTCAGGGCCAGGTTCACACTGGGATATTTTTTTGATATAGCCTGCAACACGGTTTGAAACCGGGACTCGACCTCGAGCTGCGACAATCCCGGCATCGGGCGAATGTCGAAATTGAGGTCGATCCCGCCCAAGCGCGGTTTGATACTCGCGAAGTGCACGGTCGTTCCGGGCGGCTGCATGTGCCCTGAATCCAGACCCGAAAGCTGATGAGCCACTTCCGAATAGGCGCTGAATATATCAAGCATGCAGGGGAAAAGCGCCTCAGGGTAGAACCGCACACCTGCCTCATTCAGTGCGCCCGACTCCAAATCGAAAAACTCGGTTCGGGCCGCTCGATTGCAATAAGACTCGAAGAACAATTTGAAATCCTCGAACTGGTGGGGACTCGTGTAAAACTCCACCAGACATTCATCCGGGACCAGGCTCGGCCATTCGCCGCCGTCCATCGCAGTGAAACGCAGGTCGAAGCCTTCGCCGATCGCTTGTTCAAGCAACGCCAACGCATGCAGTACCGCATGTTCGCCTTGTTCCGGATCCGAGGACGAAGCGATTTTTCCCCGGGAGCGGATCTTGAGCCTGCGATTGAATCCCCTCGCATCCCGTTCGACCATCTGAAATCCGATCGATACCCTCAACTGCTGCCAGCCTTTATGCACTGTTCCCAGCTGCAGGGCGGTCGGGGCACTCACCAGTGTATAAAGCGGATTGAGTGCCTTGGACTGGATCAGATATTTTGCGCCGAACATGCCAAGACCGCCGCCACAGGTCCCGACGATATAGATTGGCATCCGCAGTTTTTTCTCGCGGAAGCGCTGGGCGGCATGCAGCCTGCACAGGAAGTCAAGCTTGCCGCTGGCAACGCCGAGCCCGCTGATATGCTCATCGCGAATTGTGAGATCGAATGGATCGCCGTCCGTCTCGGTCCAGTTCTGACGGAGACCGGGCGTGGCCGTGTCAAGACTGCTCAGTAAAAGGAGTCCTTTGCGGGTCTTGCGATCGACCAACTGATCTCCCAGAATGCCGATCACATTGAACTGTCTTTTTGCGACCCCTTCGATGGAGTGGAAAACCATCTGCATATCGGAGCGAAAACCCCGATCCTGCAGAATGCCATTTGCAAAATTCGCGACCTCCTCGTTTCCCTGGTTGGAGGGCGAGCTCGAGCGGATCAGTCGGCGCGCTTCCTCAAGAAACTGCTTCATGCCTGTGCTCCTGCCTGGGTCTGCATCCCCTCTCGGGCCGCGACCAGGGCATCACCGATCAAGCGGCAGGTCTCGTCCACATCTCCTTCGGTCATTGCACCCAAAGGAGGCAGCATCCGGATCAAGTAAGGACCATGTCCGCAATAGAAGGCGACTACACCCAGGTCGAAAAGTTTCAGGAGGACTTTTTTGACGTCCTCCATCGTCCCCCCGAAGGGCTCGAAAGCGATCATCCCACCGATGGTGCGGATCTCTCCAATCATACCCGCACATGCCCCTTTGGAGAGAGATTCGATATTGCTGCGAAATCTTCGCGAAAGCTGATTGGTGCGCCCTTCGGGACCCAGATGCTTTTCCTCATCGAGCAGCTCCAGAACACGCCTTGCAGTCCGAAGAGCGACCGTGCTGCCGGAAAAAGTTCCCGCAACCAGGCCGGGCTTTGGATTGAACTCCTCGGTGTAAAGCACCATGCATGCCTGCAGCATTTTACCCACGGTCACGACATCCACCCACTCATGGAGCCCGAAGGTCTGGTAGGCGAAGAGTTCTCCGGTCCGTCCGAAAGTTTGGATTTCATCGACCCAGATGGCAAGCCCCGCGGCCTTGGCCTGTTCAAAGATCTTGATATAGAATTCACGGGGCGCGCAGTTGAATCCGCCTTCCCCCTGCACAAGCTCGATCATCAGCGCGGCAATTTTTCCGGGGAACCTGTCCGTGAGCCACTTGAGATGACCGCCCGCAATTTCGAGGCTCCGTGCCAGTCCCATCTTCGGATTGTAATAAGGCAGATGGTAGGCCTCACCGTAAAGGGGCTGCCCCTGTCGGTATCCGGCATTATCGGTGATCTCCTGCATGGCGGTCGAGCGGCCTGCGAAGCAGTCCTCGAAGGCAATCACCTTCGTGGCAGGACTCTTATTCTGTCGGATGATCTTCAGAGCAATTTCGTTGGCCATCGTTCCGCTGCAGGTCAACCAAGCGTGTTTGAGCCTGGAGCCCTTGTCCGCACCGACTCTCGAAAGAATGGCTTCGAGAACGGCTTTCGCCTCCACCCCGGGCTGGAGATTCCCCTGCATGATATCAGAAGAGGCCGCAAGCAGGACCTCTTCCATGAGTGCCGGGTGCGAGTGGCCGAAAAAATTGATTCCGATTCCCGTGATCATGTCTAGTTTGACGCTGCCATCGGTGAGCTCAACGTAAGGACCTGCGCCCAGGCCGCTCGAGAGGTAAGGGTAGTACACGTCCCGACCGCGATTCCGGTTGAATGTCGATATGGATTCGACAAATTGCCGTCTCACTTCCGTGTCGCCAGCGGATCTCACTTTGCGGAGACTGGAAGATTCCTCCGCGATCACGGCAAGTAATTCTCGCTGCGCCGCCTGAAAACGCGCGGACGAAGTCAGTGTGGAATAGCGGGAGTTGAGATCGACGGGCCGGGAAGCTTTCTGCATGATATAACCTCGGAACTGATCAGGTGACTTATCCCTGGATTTCGGATTTTCTAGCGATATCATTGGCTTATTTTAGTTGCAAGGATGCCAGCCCGGGATCAGACTTTCATCGTGATGCGATCTTTTTTGCTCTGCGTCTCCATCTTTTTGTGCGTTCCGTTACCGGCATCTGCTCAAGTTCCTTCATTGCCGGACACGGAGGGTTCCCTCGCGTTGCGCGTGCGTGAAAATAGGAATTGGCTGACCGATGACGCAGCCACCCAGAGCCTTGCGCTGGAGGCCTACAACGTCGGTACTCGCCTGCTTGAGGACGATCAGCCCGGAAAGGCCCATGCGTGGCTGTCCTTTGCTCGTACGCTTGCCTCGACCGATGCGGGCATCGCGACCAACCTCACGATTGCAAGAGACCGTCTTCAGGCGCGCATCGGCAGAGCCTCGCTGGAGCCCGCAAAGAACGAGTGGGAGACCCTCTTAAACCGGGAGGCGCTGCAAGGGCTTTTGGACCTAATCTGCGTTTTTGCCATGACGCTCGCACTTGGGATCGGGCTCTGGCGTCGTTTGAGCCCGAATCAGGTCGGCTCAACAATTGACCAGAGTCCTCCAATTGCGCCCCCACCGGTTCTGCTCCTTATTTCCGGAGTAGGACTGGTCGGCTTAATACTGAGCCGAGTGTTTCTCGGTGGCGGGACTGAATATCGGGCCGTGCTTAGCGAGGAGACGGTCCTGAGAAGCGGGCCGGGAGAGTCCTTTGTCTCTCTTTCGACCCTCGCACCCGGGGTCATCGTGCCCGTTGAAATGGCTCGCGAAGCCAAGAAAGGCGCTCCGGCCGAAAGGTGGCTGCAAATCAGGCACACTCAAGGTGCGCTTGGCTGGATTCCCGAGCGCACATGCTTGCCCTTGAGCAAAAACTGGCCCTGAAATACCTTGGCAGCAAGAGAGGGCTTCCATGATTCGCCTACCCTTCAGGAAATTTTTCAGAGCCGGTGCATTGCTGACCGGAATCCTCATGATCGGTTCCTCCTTTTCCGGTTGCGCCGGCAAAGACGTCAATCCGGATGACCCGGCCTCTCTCATGGAGGACGCCGAATCTGATATCAAGAGCGACCACTTTCAGATCGCCATCGATAAGTTGCGAATGCTCAAGAATCGCTTTCCTTACTCCAAGGAGGCGGCGAGCGCGCAACTTCGAATCGGGGACGTCTATTACCTTCAGGAAGCGTATGGTGAAGCTTCGGCTTCCTATGAGGCGTTCAGGGACCAGTATCCGAAGCATGAAAAAGTGGCCTACGCCATTCTTAGAATCGGGAAGTCCTTTGAAAGTGATATTCCCGAAAACCCCGGTCGCGACATGGGTAGCGCCACCAAGGCAATCGAATCCTACCAGGAGTATCTGAGTCGTTTCCCGCAGGGGAAGGAACGCAAGGATGCGCAGGAGTCCATTTCAAAAATTCGCTCCCGGCTCGCGGAAAAGGAGCTTTCAGTAGCGCTGTTTTACGTCCGACGGGGAGACACGCTCGCGGCCAAAAACCGCCTTGCCAAGATTCAGAGTCTCTATCCGGATACGGAAGCTGCAAGACTCGCCCGCGAAAAACTGGCTTCGCTGCCCGAGGAAAAGAAAGAATGATCGATACTAGCCTGCTTCAGGGAACCGGCTCCCATGGAGATATCCCGCATTCAAGTCTGGCGCTCCTGCCCCGGCAGATTCAGGACCACCTCAATTTGCGCCGATTCGAAGAGGCTCAAAGATTGATTGCGGAACTGGAACGTCTCGTGCCGCAGTCCGCAGATGTCCCTTATTTCAAGGGTGTAGCCTTGTATTTTCAGGGACGTCTGGGGCCCGCCTCCGAAGCGCTCAAGGCGAGCCTTGCGATCGATCCCCAGCACACGGATGCCGCCATCTGCCTTTCGGTGCTCTACAATGATGTCGGGCGCTATGATGATGCCAAGCGGGTCTTTGAACACGCCAACCATTCGGTGATTCACCAGCGCACGGGCGATGACCTGGAGGTTGATCGCAAGTTTGCCGTCAAGCACCTCGAAATTGCCGACCTGTACTTTAGATATAGACGATATACCGAGGCCATCGAAGAATACGGAAAGGCGGCTCTCCTCGATCCGGGGGCGCTGGAAATCCGGATTCGGCGCGCCAAGGCATGGGCCAAGAAAGGCTTCCTCACGCGGGCCATGCAGGAGCTCCAACAGCTCAAGCAGGAGCACCCCCGGTTCAGCCCGGCGCGAATTCAGCTGGGTTTGCTCCATTACAGTCAAAATAACATCTTGGATGCAGAGCTGGAGTGGGAGGCCGTCCTCGAGCAAAACCCGTCTCACCGAGAAGCGAGCGCCTACCTTGAAATGGCAAAACAATCCCGACTCAAAGGTCGCAATTAAAAGTTAGGTTCTTCCGGGTTTTCTGTGGGTAGCCGTCAAGGATAAAGCTCGAGCTTTCCACAATGAAACAGAATGTTGATGCGATAGTTTTCGGAGCTTCGGAACCCGCGAGCATTGCTCTTGATGGTC
>Ga0172372_10001103_pt1 | contig 41791 bp, 29 predicted proteins | sample LakKiv5m_2_FD_114544 | JGI IMG/M metagenome (GOLD analysis project Ga0172372, IMG submission 114544) | Freshwater microbial communities from Kabuno Bay, South-Kivu, Congo - kab_092012_9.5m | ecosystem: Environmental > Aquatic > Freshwater > Lake | place: Democratic Republic of the Congo...
CACCCAGTCCGCCGTACTGGCGCTGCCTGCCTCTGTCGCGCCGATTGCAGACGCGGAGCCTGTCGCCGGCATATCCACAGGGGCGGCACACGCAACGGCCCACAGCCACGCCGACATCATCGCGTCCGACGCATCCGCCGAAGTGGTCGCGCCTGCGACGATCCCGGCACCCGAGGCCGCGCCCACACGCCGTGCGGGTATGCCGCCGCCCGGCACCCTCACCTTCACGCGCGAGCAGCTGGCGATTCATGCCGGTGGCACCATCTCCGAGATTTTCGGACCACAGTTCATTCCGCAGGATCGCAACCGCCGGCAGGTGCGCATGCCGATGGAGCCCCTGCTCCTCGCCGATCGCGTCACCGGCATGGTCGGCGAGCCCGCCAGCATGAAGACCGGCACGGTGTGGACGGAAACCGACGTCCGCTCCGAGTCATGGTACCTCTACGACAACCGGATGCCGACCGGCATCATGATCGAGTCGGGCCAGGCGGATCTGTTCCTCATCAGCTGGCTCGGCATCGACCTGCTTGATCGCGGCGAGCGTGTCTATCGCCTGCTGGGATGCGAGCTGACGTTCCACGGCGGACTGCCGACCGTCGGCGACACACTGCGCTACGAGATTCACATCGACTCGCATGCGCGTCACGGCGACATCGGGCTGTTCTTCTTCCACTACGACTGCCGCATCGACGACCAGGTGCGCCTGAGCGTGCGACACGGGCAGGCCGGGTTCTTCACCGACGAGGAACTCGCCGAAAGCGCCGGGGTACTGTGGGATCCGGCCGATGACGTGCCGGCGGCTGACGCACCGCTCGACGGCCCTCGTCCGGGCGTGGTGCCGGACGCGGCGTACGAGGCCGACCGCGTGCAGGCCTTCGCGCAGGGACGCCTCGTCGATGCCTTCGGTGAGGGCTTCGTCCGTGGGGCCAGCCACACGCGCACACCGCGCATTCCCGATGGGCCGATGCGTCTGTTCGATCGCGTCGAGGCCTTCGATTTGCACGGCGGCCCCTGGGGCCGCGGATACATGCGGGCCGTACTCGACATCTCGCCCGATCAGTGGTTCTTCCCCGGGCACTTCAAGAACGATCCGTGCATGCCGGGCACGCTGATGTTCGAAGGCTGTCTGCAGACGATGGCGTTCTACATGGCGGCACTGGGCTACACCATCGAGCACGACGGCTGGCGCTTCGAGCCGGTGCAGGGGCGGCCCTATCTGCTGCGGTGCCGCGGGCAGGTGACGCCGAAGGCCACCTCGGTCATCTATGAGGTGTATGTCGCCGAGGTGATCAGCGGCCCCGAGCCGATGCTCATCGCCGATCTCATGTGTACGGTCGACGGGCTGCGTGCCTTCCACTGCCGTCGCATGGCGCTGCGCCTGACGCCCGACAATCCGTTCGGCCCGCGCGAGCTGGCTGCCGTGTCTGCCGATCGCGAACCTGTGGCCGAGCACAACGGCTTCCGGTACGGTCAGGCGTCACTGCTGGCCTGTGCCAACGGCGATCCGGTCGAGGCCTTCGGGGCCCTCTACGCGAGTCTGCCACCGACGCGCCGCGTGCCGCGGCTGCCGGCACCGCCCTATCACTTCATCTCGCGCGTCACGTCGCTCAGCCATCCGCCTGGCGGCATGGACGCCGGCGTGGTTGTTGAGACGGCCTACGACATTCCTCCCGATGCGTGGTACTTCTCGGCGCATCCCACGGGGCAGATGCCGGTGTGTGTGCTGGTCGAAGCGGCGCTGCAGCCCTGCGGCTGGCTGGCCTCGTATGTCGGCTGCGCCGTGCACGAGCGTGACGAGGTGTTCTTCCGCAATCTCGACGGAGCGGGCACGCTGCACCGCGCCGTGCGCCACGACGATGGCTGCCTGCGTGTGAAGAGCCGCCTCAAGTCGCTGGCCCGCGCGGGCGGCATGACACTCGTCAGCTTCGATGTCACCTGCCATGTCGGCGACGAACTGATCTACGAGCTGGCCACGGCATTCGGGTTCTTCCCGAAGGCGGCGCTCGAGGGGCAGGCGGGCCTGACGGCTTCTGACGAGGAACGGGCGCTGGCCGATGCACGGTCAGGTGTCGATCTGCTGACCGGGCTTGATGCCGCCGCGCAGGCCTGTCTGCCGAAAGACACGCTGCGCATGTGCGAACGTGTCACCGAACGCCGCATCGGGGCCGACGGCCACGCCCGGCTGCGTGGCGAAAAGAGCGTGCGGCCTGACGAATGGTTCTTCCGCGCGCACTTCTTTCAGGACCCGGTGCAGCCGGGCTCGCTCGGGGTCGAGGCCCTCGTGCAGCTGCTGCAGGCGCACGTGCTGCTGGACGGTGCGGTCGAGGCGATACCTGGCGGTGAATTTGCCGATATGGTGTCGGGCGACAAGGGCATCTGGCAGTTCCGCGGCCAGGTGCTGCCGGAAAGCCAGCTGGTGTCACTGACACTGGCAGCGCAGCCGATCGACAAGACGGCTGACCGCTGGACCGTTCAGGCCGAAGGCTCGGTGTGGGTTGACGGTCGGCGCATCTACAGCCTGCGTGGCCTGCGCGTCTCGTTCGTGCGGCCTTCGCAGGGCCGCGCACAGATGCGTCGCCTCGATCCTGAGACGCAGCCGTGGTGGAACGATCATCGACCCACCTTCGCCGATCCGGTACTGCCGGGCATGGCGGTGATCAGCACCGCGCTCGACTGTGCGCGCGATGCCGTGGGTGTCGACGACCTCACGCTGCGGCGCTGGCTCGTGCTCGATGCCCCGCGCAGTCTGGCCGTCAGCCGCGACGGCACGCACATCACCATCGCCGAGGGAGGGCGTGCGCTTGCCAATGGCCAGCTGTGCGTCGAGGCCACACCGGCCCCCCGCGTCGTGCCGGCCCTGCCGAAGCAGGCGGCACCACTCGACGATCCGTACGCAAGTGGAGCGATGTTCCACGGACCGGCCTACCACCGCGTCGTATCGGGCCGCCGGTCGTCGGCCGGCGCGGATCTCACGCTCACGATTGATCCCGAGGCTGACCGCCGCGAGCGTGTGTCGCACATCGTGCTCGATGCCGCACTGCACGGCGTGCCGCACGATGCGATGCCGCTGTGGTTTCCCGACGTCGCTGAGGGACAGGTGGCCTATCCTGCACGCATCGAGCGATTCCGTCTCTACGAGCCGCTCCCCTCGGCCGGCACCATCGACGTGCGCGTGCGGCCTGACGGGGTGTGGGGCCACCCGCGCTTTCCCCGGGTCTATGTGCAGTGGATTCACAAGGGACGCGTGCTGGCCGATCTGCGGCTGGTCGAAGCCTGCTTCCCCGCCACGCGGCTCGGCACACTGCCCGCCGCCGACCGCCTCGCGTTCCTGCGGGACGGACGGTATGTGCCGGGCGCGCGGCTCAGCGAGACCGACGGCACTACCACGACCCTGACCGCCGAGGCCATCGCCTCCGCCGACTGGGTGCCCGGCACGGTGCGGACGCTCTACGGTCTCTCCGCAGACGACGTTCCGGTGACGGCGGTGGCCGCCCTCGAACACGCCGCGCTGCGCCTGGAAGCGCACCCGCGCGATCTGTCGGTGTCGGCAGACGGTCGTGTCTCATCGCCGTGCTTCCCGCTGCTCGACTACCGGGTGCAGGTGGCAGCAGCCAGCCACAGTGCCACTGTCCGAGACGTGGCCCCCCCGGCGCTCGACATGGCCCGCATCCAGCGGTGGTGGGACGCGGCCCGCTGGCAGAGTCGCGAGCCGTCGCTGCAGCCGCTGTTTCTCGAGGCGAGCCGACAGTTCGTGCAGCGCATCCGCCTCATCGACCCCGCGGCGATCGCCGCCCTCTGCGGACGTCCGCTGCTCCTCGTCGCCAATCACCAGGTGGCCGTCGAATCGGTACTCGCCGGCACCGTGCTGCCCGCCGTCATCGGTCGTCCCCTGCTGACACTCGCCAAGCGCGAGCATCGCGACACCTGGGTCGGGCGCCTCGCCATGGGCCTCAACGACGACCGTCATGGCCCCGCCATCGTCTACGTGGACCGGGAGCGGAAGGAAGACATGGCCGAGCGTGTGGCGGACATGGCCGCGGCCGCCATGAGCGGCCAGCGTTCGCTGATGGTGCACGTCGAGGGCACCCGCGCCACCCACGGACGGCAGCCCGTGGGAAAGACCAGCTCCGTCTGGGCGGACCTGGCGCTCAGTGCCGGTCTGACCATCGTGCCCCTGCGCTACTGCGGCGGCCTGCCGGTCAGCGGCACCGACGCGCGCCTCGAGTTTCCCAGCGGGATGGGCGGACAGACGCTGGTGCTGGGCCGCCCCATTCCGCATGAGGAATTTGCGCAGCTGCCGCTGGCAACCCGCCGCGATCGCATCCTGCAAGGCCTCGCCGAACTCGAGCCGTTCGATCACGATCCGATGGGCGATGCAGCGTTTGCCTCACGGGTGTCCGCCGCACGCGGACGATGGGGCCTCGATGAAGTGCGGGCGGTGTTTCTGTTGCTGCAGGCGGCGGCCCAGGGATGGGCCCTTGATGCCGAGGGCCTGCCGGCCGACGCGGTCGCACGCCGTATGGGGTATACGACGTTCTGGGAGTGGTTCGGCGCCTAGCCGCCGCACCACCGCTCGTCGTCACACATCAATTTCGCCGGCATCCTCGGCCCGCTCCATGATGAAGCGGAAGCGTGCCGAGGCATCTTTGCCCATCAGCTCGTTCATCACCCGGTCGGTCACCAGCTGATCGGTGACCTGCACTTTCAGCAGCCGGCGCGTGCGCGGGTTGAGCGTCGTCTCCCAGAGCACCTTGGGCATCATCTCGCCAAGCCCCTTGAAGCGCGTGATTTCGGGCGTGCTCCGCCCGGACCGCTTCACGATGGCATCACGCTGCGCGTCATCAAGGGCCCAGTGCGTTTCCTTACCGATGTCGATGCGGTACAACGGCGGCTGCGCCAGATACACGCGGCCTGCCTGAATCAGCTGCGGCATGTGGCGGAAGAGGAAGGTCAGCAGCAGCGTGGAAATGTGGTGCCCGTCCGAGTCGGCATCGGCCAGCAGAATCACCTTGCCGTAGCGCATGCGCGCCAGATCGAACTGCTTGCCCACACCGCACCCGAGTGCCGTCACCAGATCGGCCAGCTCCTTGTTCTCGAGCACCTTCGCGGTCGATACACCTTCCGTGTTGAGCACCTTGCCGCGCAGCGGCAGAATGGCCTGCCGCGCGCGGTCGCGGCCCTGCTTGGCCGAGCCGCCTGCCGAATCGCCTTCGACAATGAACAGCTCGCTGGCCAGTGACCCCGGACTCGTGCAGTCTGCCAGCTTTCCCGGCAGGTTGACACGACCGGCCGTCGGCCCCTTGCGCACCACCTCCTGCTGCGCGGCACGGCTGGCCTCGCGGGCACGGGCCGCTAGGATGATGCGGGCCACAATGGCCTCGGCCACCGACTGGGTATGGTTGAGCCACTGCTCAAGTGCGGGCCGGACCAGCCCGTCGATGACCGACAGCACCTCGGGATTGTTGAGGCGGTCCTTGGTCTGCCCCTGGAACTGCGGCTCGGCGATGAACACCGACAGGACGCCGGTCGTCCCTTCACGGATATCGTCGGCCGTCAGCGTGACGCCCTTCGGCGAGAGATTGTGTGTGTCGATGTAGTTGCGCACGGCCTTGCCGAGTCCGGCCTTGAGCCCGTTCTCGTGCGTGCCACCCGACGCCGTTGGAATACCGTTCACGTAGCTGCGCAGATGCTCGTCGGTCGATTCGGTCCACTGCAACGCCAGCTCGAGCTTGACGACGCCGTCCTTCTCGAGCACGAAGGGTGCCTCGTGCACAGGCTTCGCGCTGCGCTCCCCGACAATCTTCCTGAGGTAGTCGACCAGGCCGTCGTCATGCTGGAACGTCTCTTTCCGCCCCTGCGCTTCTTCCTCGAAGGTGACCTTCACGCCGCGGTGCAGGTAGCTGGCCACCTCGAGCCGCTCGCGGATCGTCTGTGCGTCAAACTCGACTTTCGGGAAGATGGTGGCGTCGGGACGGAAAAACACCGTGGTACCGCTGCCGCGCGCTGCACCGACCTTGCGAATCGGGCCCTCGGGTTTGCCCTGGCGGAACCGCATCTCCCACTGCGCGCCATCGCGGCGCACCGTCGCCACCAGTTCGCGTGACAGGGCATTGACGACGCTGGCGCCGACGCCGTGCAGCCCGCCCGCGGTCTTGTAGTTGCCCGACTCGAATTTGCCACCGGCATGCAGCACCGTGAAGATCACTTCCAGCGCGCTTTTCTTCGTCGTCGGATGCACATCGACGGGAATGCCGCGGCCGTCGTCTTCGATGGTGATTGAAGTGCCGTCTCGATGCAGCGTCACCCTGATGTTCGAGGCGTGTCCGTTCATCGCCTCGTCAATCGAGTTGTCGAGCACCTCCCACACCAGGTGATGCAGTCCGGCACTGCCGACGCCCCCGATGTACATGCCCGGGCGCTTGCGGACGGGCTCGAGGCCTTCGAGCACCGTAATGTCTTTGGCGGTATACGTCGTCGACACGTTATCCGATGATTCTACGGGAAACCCCGTGCAGCTGTGACGATGTGATATCTGTGGAGACCGTGCATCCGCGGGTAGTGGGATTCGGTGTGGCGGCGGTGGTCCTGGCGGCTGCCGTGGGGCTGGGATGGTGGCTGATGCCCCCGTCCGGGCCACGCTATCGTGTGGCCAGGCGCACGACGGCCCATCACATGCTGGTGCTGGACGTCGAGACACGCGATCCGGAAGATGCGCTTGAGCTGACCGAGGTCATCACCCGCGACGATCGATCGCGTTACGAGGAGATTCTGGTGTTCTTCCACCAGCCGCATCATCGGCGGGCCCTGCGTCGTGTGCAGTGGACCCGCCAGGATGGCTTTGTCGAGTGGGTGTATCGCTAGCGCGAGGTCTTTTTCGCGCGCGCGGGGGCCTTGCGGGCGCTGGTCTTCCGGGCCGCCGCGGGACGCTTGCGGGCCGCGCCCGTGCGGCGTCCGCGGGTCGCCGTCAGTGCCAGCTCGGGCGGTTGCGGTTCGTCGATGATCTCGTCGTCGTCACCTTCGGGCACCGGCGGGCGGCCGCCGCCGACGGTGCCGAGCAGCTCGCGGGTGGGATCACTGGCCCCGCCCACGATGCGGTTGCCGATGTCGTCATCGGGCAGATCGTCGTGGCCGGCTGAGTGGCCGAGCACCGGCTGGTGGTTGGGGTCTTCGCCCGTTTCTTCCTGCAGATCGTCAGCGGGCTCGGTCTGGCCGGCCGGTGCCAGTGTGGCCCATCCATGGGGCACGGGCCCGCGCGCCGCGGTACCCGCGCCGCTGAAGACACGCAATGCGCCCTGGCGATCGCGCTCGAGCTTGAGCAGGCCATCCTTCTGGCACGCCCGCATGAGGTCGGCGATTGATCCGTACTTGCGCTCGTCGAACGCAATGTCGGCCGCGCGCAGGAACTGCTTGAACTGTCGCGGGTACATCGGCCATCGGGGAGGCGTGGTGGCCTCGGCCAGCACGCGGCGCACCAGTGCGACGCCCTCACCGAGCGACGGGCTGTCGCTGCGGCGCGGTGCCTCGGCCTCGCCCGTGGCGACGGCATCGGTACCAACCGCCGGCGCGGCATCGTCCGCAGACGCCGCCTCTGCCGAGGGTTCAGCCATCGGCAGCGCAGGTGCCTCGGCCGAGTCGTCACCGCGACCGTCGGCCAGCTCAACCAGCGTCGTACGGCCCTGATGGCGCAGCACGACGATGCCCTGCTGGGCCAGCTTGTCGGCAAAGTCACGGAAGCTGCCCGAACCGTAGTCGCGCTCTGAGAATGACGAGTCGAGCTGCAGCAGGGTGCTCTTGAGCAGGCCCAGCTGGGGCGACACTTCGCGGTCGGCCAGCACCTGCAGTGCACGCTTGACGAGTGCTACAGCGCCCTCGAGGCTCTGCGCAGCATGACCGCTGCCGCCGCGGGGACGTTCGCCGCGGTCGGCCCTCGCTTGTACGCGGCGATCGGGAACGATGTTCTCGTAGGCGATGAACTCGGTGCAGTTCTTCTGCATCACCTGGCTGGTGAACGCGCGCCCGCCCACGACAAAGACCTTGCGGTCGTACTGCTTCAGTTTCTCGACGAGCGTGATGAAGTCGCTGTCGCCGCCGACGATGACGAAGGCGTTGATGTGCGCATGGGTGAAGGCCATCTCGAGGGCATCGAGGGCCAGATTGATGTCGGCGCCATTCTTGTCGCCGCCGGGGGTCATCACGCGCTGCACCAGGCGCACGGCGTGATTCGACATCGCGCGGCCGTAGTCGCCCGACCGCTTCCAGTCGCCGAAGGCGACCTTGCTGACAATTTCGCCGCGTTCCTTGATGGCTTCGAGGACCGCCCCGATGTCAAAGGGGAGGCCGAGGGTGGTCTTCACGCCGATCTCGACGTTGTCGAAGTCGATGAACACCGCAATCTTCAGTTTTTGATCAGACATTCCGATGGATCTCGTGAGGGAAGAAGCGCCGTGAGCGCCACGGCCGATTGCCGCTGACATCTCACCGCCGGAGCCCGGGCTGCGTCACGTGGCTCGATCTTCAGTATACCCGCAGAGTGCAGCGGACGGTGCGGTCCGCTATTTCCGCCTGGCCGTAAAGCTGCCGTTCAGCATGCCGCCGATGTTCATCGTGCCCTTCATCGTGTCGCCATCGACGGTGCCTTCGTAGGTGACCGGGGCCTGCTGGCCCTGCACATTGATGGTGAACGAAAACTCGATGGCCGAGCCCTTCACCGTGCCTTCCAGTTCCGAGGTGCCGAGCTGACCCTCATACTGGCCCGTCAGCTTCTCGCCGTCCTGCTTGAAGACGATGGTCGGCGTACCGTTGCCCTGTCCGGTGTCGACCGTGAAGATCCAGGCACCAGACACTGACGGTGCCTGCGCACGACCCGATACCAGGGTCATCACCATCAGCACGGGCACCAGCGCACACAGCACACGATGACGCATCACGACCTCCGCGTTTGAGAACCTCACGCGATGGTAGCAGATGCCTGAACGGGTCGGCCCCCGGTAAGATGCCTGTATGGTGTTGTACCGACGCTCGTCTGTGTGTCTGCTGCCGGCACTGCTGGTGGCGCTGGGGGTGACGGCGCTGGCGCAGCCAGAGGTGCCGGTGGTCTCGACACAGGTGCTGTTTGAAACCGGCGAGTTTGACGCGGTGCTGGCCCGTGTGGCCGACGGCGCCGAGCCGGCCCCCGAGGATATCTTCATCGCCGGCATGACCCTGCAGAAGCGCGAAGATCTCGAAGGGGCCTCGGCACAGATGCACCGGCTCGAGGCGAGCGACGATGCGGTGTGGGCGGCGATTGGGCGGTCGGCCGTGGCCCTGTTCTCGAACCGTGACGCCGAGGCGCTCGAGATCGCGCGGCAGGCCGTCGCACGCGACGGCGACCATGTCTTTGCCCAGTACCAGCTCGGTCTGGCGGCGGTCGGCAACAGCGATTTTCCCATGGCAACCAGGGCGTTCACCCGTGTGATTGACCTGCAGCCTGCGTTTGCCTACGCGCATTACTACGCCGGGCGCGCGTATCAGCGTCAGCGGAACCTCTCGAAGGCGGCCGAGCATTATCGACGCTTCCTGCAGCTGGCACCGGCATCGGCCGACACGGCGACCGTGCAGGCGCTGCTGCGCGCACTCAAGTAACGCGCGCCCGCGGCGGCGTCAGAAGATGTGGCCGAAGCCGAGGTAGTAGCGACCCGACCCGATCTGGTTGGCCCGGCGCCTCGAATTGGTCGGGGTCGTGGCCGGAATGCCAAAGTCGAGGCGCAGCAGGCCAATCGGCGAGTTGAGCCGCACGCCGACCCCGTAGCCGAGGCTCAGGTCGCGCGTCGAGAACTGTGCGCGGTCAAACGCATTGCCGGCATCGACAAAGGCGAGCGCGCTCAGCCAGCGGCCCAGCGACACCCGCGCCTCCTGGTTGACGACCAGCATCGAACGCCCGCCCGAGGGGCTGCCGTCTGGCCCGACCGGCCCGAGGCCGTTTTCCGCGTAGCCGCGCACCGTCGTGCCGCCGCCGGCGAAGAAGCGATCGACCGGCAGCAGATCGTCGGGACCGAAGCCTGTGCCCGCAAGGACACGCGCCGCCAGCACCACCGGCCCCCATGAACGGAAGCCTGACTGCTGCACGAACACCTTGCCGTAGCGGGCATCCGACCCGAGGCCGCGTGCGGCTTGCTCAAGGGACACCGACGAAAACGTGCCGCGGGTCGCGTTGACGGGGCTGTCGCGGCGATCGATGAGCGCCGCTGCGGTCACCTGGCCCACCGTGGCTCGTTCATCCAGCGGAAAGAAGTCGAGCGGCGAGGGCGACGGGTCGTACGTGTGGCTCGTCTCAATCCGATAGCCGTAAGTGACTTCCCAGCCGCGGCGACGCCGCCAGCGCTGCTCGAGACTGAGGCTCGCCGTATCGGTGATGCTGACGACATCGCCCTCAAACCGCATGCGTTCGCGCGACACGGCGCCGAACAGACCCGTGCGGACGGGCAAGCCCAGGAAGCTTGCGTTCTGCAGAAAGGTGTTGGCGCGCTGATAGTCGCGCTCGATACGCGTGGCGACGCCGGCCGTCAGCGCACGCCCGAACACGTTCTGGTTGCGCAGTTCACCGATGACGCCCCCCGTGGTATCGACGCGCCCGGTTTCGCCGGCCACCTCGCGATCGCGGTCGGCCTGTGCTCCGTATCGCAGGCGCCACGGTGCGTACTCTTCCACCGTCACCACGGCCATCACGGGCTGGTCGCCCCCCTCGGGGGTGCCGTCAGGTTCCGGCGAGATATCGACGGCACGGAAGACATTCGTGTCGAACACGCGCTTGCGTGCCAGAGCCCACTCATCCAGATTGACCGGCTCGCCTTCGTGCAGGCGCAGCGCGCCACGCACAACCCCGTCGCGTGTGCGGGCACTGCCGCGCGTGTCGACGCGACGCAGCACCTGCCGCAGACCTTCCGTCACCGTCAGGCTCACGTCGACGGTGCCCGGGCGGCCAGGGGTGGCAGCCACGGTCACTGACACGTCGTTGAATCCCCGCAGCCGGTACTGCCGATCCACGCGGTCGCGCGCGCGTCCGACGGCGGCCAGCGTGTAGGGGTCGCCGCTGCGCAGTTCGGCTGCGTCAGTCATGTCTGCGAGGCGTGAGTCGTGCACGCCCGACCACCGCACATCACCCATCAGGGCGCGTGGCCCCTCGACGACATGCACCGGCAGCACCACCCGGTCGGATTGCATCACCGGAGGATCGACCGCGACCGTGGCTGCGAGGTAACCGATGGACCGGTAGTACTGCTGCAGCGTTTGCGCCAGTTTCGAGCGGTCGGCCCACCCGTCTACGGCAAGACCCGCGCGCGTCACCACGTCTTCCAGCGCGTCACGGCCCACCCCGTCATTGCCGTCGTAGATGCGCTCGCGCCTGGCCGACACCATACCGGGGGTCACGATGACCCGTACGGTCTTCACCGGTCCTTCCACCACCATCGTGCCACTGACCTCGCCGGTCATCTGGCCGCGGGTCAGCAGCAGCCGTCGCACGCGCGCCTCGGCATCCTGCACCACAAACCGATCGAACACCGCCCGGCTCCACATGTCGCGCACATCGGTGACGAGCCGCGGCGGCACGGCCACGCCTTCCACCTCAAGCCGTGTTTCAGGACCGCGCGCGATGGCGTACGTCACCTCGACACGGCCATCCTCCCGCGTCTCACGCTCGCCGCGCACGCGGGCCTCGGCGTAGCCCTGCGCAATCAGCACGCGGCGCAGCGCGTCGAGGTCACGCTGCCACACATGCGAGTCGAAGGGTCCATCCGTCACGAGTCGCACGCGGCGCCGCAACTCGCGCTCGCTGACAGGCGCGTAGTCGCCGATGATCGCGACGCCGGCGACGCGCACCGTGGGGCGCGACAGCCGGGCCGACGTCCGCTTCGTTCCACCAAACGTCACATCGTGCCGCACCCCTGCTCCCAGCGTGCCGTCGTCGCGCGAGATGGCGCGCACCTCGAGGGTCGGACGGGGATAGTAGCTGACCACGAATGTCGTCTTGCCGTTCTGCCGCAGGTTCTGCGAGAGCACAAACTCGACGGTGTCGCGCACGCGCTTCGAGAACGTGAGGCGTGTGACCGGGTTGGCATTGTCCTGGAAGAGCAGGCTGGGATCTTCACGGAACTCGTCGCGAACCACATCGCCGCGGTCGAGGCGCACGCTGTCGAAGCCCATCTGCCGGCCCGTCACGCCCAGCAGGTCGCTCGACAGCAGTCTCAGGGCATTGCTGCCCGTCACAGCGCCGCCGAACAGCGCCGTGGCGATCTCTTCTTCGGTGCCGCCGTTCTCCGACTGCAGCTCGTACGAGAACCGCTGCGGCGTGCCCTGCAGTGTCAGAGTCACCGTGCCCTGCCCGGGCAGCCGCGTCTCGGCCTGCAGGTCGAGATCGGGCTCGATGCGCGACAGGTTGGTGAACGAAACCGTGCCGCGCACCAGCGTGAATGACCGTCCCGCCGCATAGAGCGTGCCGCCCTCGCGGATGGTCGCCCGCCCGCTGAGCCCCGGCTGTGCATAGGTGCCGACCAGGCGCACCTGCGCACCGGTGTCGACGCGGCCATAGTTGTTGTCGACGCGGATGTCCTCGTCGGTCGTCACCGCAATGTCGAGGCGCATGCCGTCGATCAGCGTCGGCGCCGGCTGAACGCCGGAGGTCGACGCGGCGCGCGCCAGCGCCGCGAGACTGATCGGATCGGTGTAGCCGCTGCGCCTGATATGCACATCGCCCCGGGCGCTGAGGTCATACACATCGCCCCCGACGGCACGGACGGTCAACTGCGCATCGACCTCGCTCCGCAGACCCACCGGGTACTCGACCCCGATACCTCGACCCACCACTGTGACTTCTGCCTCCTGCAGGCCGCCACTGGTGACCACCGCCTGCCCGGTCAGGCTGACCTGGCCACCGTTGGCCTCGCCGCTGAGCCCGTCGAACGTCACGCGCTTGCCCGCCAGCCGGATGGGACCGGTCACGCCCGTGGCGACGAGGCGCGGTGACTGCAGCCCGAACTCCGCATTGCGCAGCGTGATGGTGCCCGCAAGGTCAGGCACGCGTGGTGTGCCGCCGACATAGACGGCCACATCCGCCACGCCGTCCACCGAGACGTCGGGAAGCACCGCTGACAGCACGCGCATGATGGCGACGCCGCTGAGGTTGAGGTTGAGCGCCGGTTCCGCCGGCTGCAAATCGACGTTGCCTTCCAGATAGAGGCGCGTCGACAGTGCCTCCCACGCCACATCGTCCATCGACACGATACCGCGCGTCAGCGACACGGTCGAGGGCCGCACCTGCGTCACGGCCACGCCGCCGGCATCGAAGGTGCCACGCTCGAGCACAAACTGCCCCGTGGCCTCGCGCGGGTCGAGGCTCGGCAGCCGCCCGCGACCCGTCACCGTGAAGGGTCCGCTGACACGCACCACCTGCAACTGGCCGCTGATGCCGTCGACGCGGAACTCGTCGCCCTCGAGTGAGACGCGCACGGCCAGGTCATCGACGAGCCTCTCGCCCTCTGCGCCCACGGTGCCGGCGTCAACGGCCATCGATACCCGCAGGTCTTCGGGGCGCGTGGTGGTTGCGAGCGAGGCCTGCAGGCGACCCGTCACGTCGACGGGAAGCTCGACTCCGAAGGCCTCTGCGGCCCGGGCGACATCCTGCACGGTGCCCTGATACCGGGCGGCCAGTACACCGCTGCCGCGTCCGGCCTGTGATCCTGAGACCGTGACGACACTCTGGCCGAGCCCAATCTGCAGGCCGTCGACAGCCAGCACCTCAGGCGTCCAGGTCAGGCGCGCGGGCGCACGGAGTGCGGCAGCGACACCATTGAGCTGCGCCTCGAGCATACGCACAGTGAGGTCGGCCGTCGCCGCGGCCGGATCGTTCCACACACCGCTGGTGCGGGCCTCGAATGACACACGGCCCGTCAGCGCATTCGGCACGGCATCGACCAGCGGGGCCACGCGCCCGAGCGACAGGCGGTCGGCCACCATCGTGCCCGTGTAGGCATAGGGTGCCTCCAGCGACATGGCACCGTGCACCGAGGCGCCGAGCGCCGGCGCGTCGACATCGACGCGCGCCTCGCGACCGTTCAGCGTGACCGTCGCGGAGCCTTCGCTCACCAGATCGCCCACCACACCCCCAGACAGGCGCAGAGCAAATTGCCCGTGGCCCTGGGGCGCACTCAGCGGACCATGACTCTCGAACGTGCCGTCCGCGATGACCTGCGACGGCACGTCCTGGATCAGAGCCCCTGTCCACGAGAGCCCCGACAGCCGTACCGACAGGTCGTGCGTGTCGTCCAGTCCGTAACGGCCGGTCGCGTCGAGTGCACCGGTCCCCTGCTCGATGCGCAAGGCATCGAGCCACACATTTTCAGCGCGGACGCGCACGGCACCGGTCGCCAGATGCAGCACCTCTCCGGCCAGCGTCAGGTCGGAGGGCTGCACCGTGACGTCGATGGCCGGGGCCTCGAGCGTACCGCCAATTTTCGCCTCGGCCATCAGGGCGCCGCGCAGTCGCGACGATTCGTCACGCCCGGTTTGCCATTCATCGAGCGTCGGTACGTCGATGCGCATGGTGCCGCGCAGCTGCTCGCGCCTCAGATCGACCTGCACCTCACCGGAGGCCACCGTCGATCCTCGCGACACCGACACCTGCTCGACGTCCATGCGCTGGCGGTCGGCCGTGAGCCGCGCCCTGACCTCGACATCGCCAAGCCCAGGCAGGCCAAGAGCCGGCGAGCAGGCATCGATCGCCACACGCGGCGACGCCATCCGGCCTGCCAGCGTGACTGCGGCCTGCAGCGTCCCCGAAGACCCGCGCACCGCCGCCGGCACACGGTAACCCTGCGGCTGCAGCGACCGGTCGGCACCGGCCAGCGACCGCACGCGCACCTGCGTCTGCCCCCCGAGCGTGCTGCGCGTGACGTCATCCCAATCGAACTGCCCCGCCAGACGGCCATCCGCCGACACGCCATCCGCCTGCAGCGCATGTGCGATGGTGTAGCGGCCGTTCCGGATGTCGACGCGTGCACGCCCTGCCACCGGTGTCGTGCCGCGGCTCTGGAACCGGCGTGCCGTCGCCTCGAGCGCCAGACTCGGTTGCGCCCCCCCCACAAACAGCGCCTCACCGTCGAGGCGTCCGGCCACCGGCAATACCGTCGTCTCGAAGATGCGCAGGAATACCCGTGCATCCACATCACTGAATGTGGCGCGTGTGCGACTGCCGTCGTCGGCTCCGGGGGGAATGTCCACATCGAGCGCCAGCTCGCCGCCGCTCTCCGGTGCCAGCACCAGCCGCGACAGCGTGATCCGGCCATCTGACGTGTACAGCAGCGAGCCGCCGGCCGTCAGTCGCGGTTCGTCACCCACGGCCAGTCGCGGGCTGTCGACGCGTCCGCTCGCTTCCGCCTCACTGAGCGGCCCGTACACCGCGCCCCGCACATCGGCCATGCCGTCGAGCGGAAACCCGAAATCAATCCATCGGCCAAACGCGCCAGTGTCGAGCTGGCCGGCATACTGCAGGTCAAGCGCCGGGGCATCCAGCACACGGACAATGCGTCCGGTGAGACCGAAGCGGCCGAGCAGGGCATCCACAGGCACATCGAGCAGCGCGACCTCGTCCCGGTCGAACGCCACGCGCGCCACGAGCGGCGCCACGTCAAGCACGCGATCAGGCCAGCGCAGCTGGAGTCCGCGCGTCAGCGCCACGGGACCGCTGGCCCCGTCACTCCCGGCTCCCGGCGACGCCTCGAGCGCGATGGTCACACCATCGGCCGAGAACCGCTCGCCGTCCGGCACATCTTCCAGGACGAACCCAAGATCGCTGACATGCAGCCCGCGCACCGTCAGGGCCAGCGGGTCTTCAGATGGCGGCGTACCGTCTCCATCAGGCAGGTTGCTGACGCCTCCGGCATCGGTCGACAGCAACACCCGGGGGCTCTCGAGCGCGATATCCGACACCACCACCCGACCGAGGAAGACCGCCGGGGAAAGATCCACAGTCACACGCCGTGCGGTGAGGAACGGCCGGTCCTCGCGTCCCGCCGTGGCCAGCTGCACGTCCGTCAGCGACACCGTCGCGGTCAGCAGGTTGTAGGTGAACGCGCCCGACTGCAGGGTCAGGCCGACTTCGCGGGCCAGCCAGTCGGTGACCCACGCCTGGGCGCGCGCCCGAGCCGGGGGCAGGTGCAGCAGAAGCAGCGCGAGGCCCAGCGCCGCCCCCACGGCCACGCCTGTCCCCGCCAGCCAGCGCCTGCCTCCCCTGAACACTCCCTGATTGTACCCGTCGCCCATTTGGGAATGAGACCGCTCCTCTGGTAGCATCGCGCGGTGGAGGTAACGTTCATGCGCGTGAAGTCCGTGTTCGTCGGACTGGCAGCGGCGCTGGGTGTCCTGGTCGGAAGTGCCGGCCGCGCCGAGGCGCAGACTGCCGAGCTCAAGGTGGGAGATGCCGCACCGGCATTCTCGCTGCCCGGCTCAGACGGCAAGACCCACAGCCTTGCGGCCTCGAAGGGCAAGCGGGCGGTGGTGCTGGCCTGGTTCCCCAAAGCATTCACCGGTGGTTGAACGGCCGAATGCAAGTCGCTCCGTGAGAGCGGCGCACTCATCCGTCAATACAACGTTGACTACTACATGGTCAGCGTCGACAACCTCGAGGACAACACCAAGTTTGCCCAGATGCACGAGGCCGACTATCCGATCCTGAGCGACGTCTCCAAGGCCATGGCCACGGCGTACGGCGTGCTCAGTCCGGCCGGGTTGGCCCGCCGCTGGACGTTCTACATCGCACCCGACGGCAAGATCCTCCACATCGACAAGACCGTCGCGCCGGCCTCGTCCGGACCCGACATGGTGAAGAAGCTCGGCGAACTCAACATCGCCAAGCGGTAATCCCAGGGGTGATTCACCGCACGAGGGCCGGGGTGCTCCCCCGGCCCTCGCTGCGTACAGCGTTCCTCCCGACAGACGCACGGCCATGAATCTCAAGTCAGACAACGTTCTCGGATGCGCTCCGGAAATTCTCGACGCCCTGGCGCGCGCAAACACCGGCACCGATGCCTCATACGGTGCCGACGCCATCACGGCGCGCCTGCAGGCCCGGGTGTCTGATCTGTTCGAGCACGAGGCCTTCGTACTGCCCGTGTCGACAGGCATCGCCGCCAACGGCCTGTCCCTCTCGGTGCTCACACCGCCGTGGGGTGCCATCTATTGCCATGACCTCGCGCACATCGCGCGGGACGAGTGGTGTGCGCCCGAGTTTTTCACCGGCGGCGCACGACTGCAGACCATTCACACGCCGCACGCACGCATCACACCCGACGCACTTGCGGCACGCGTCACCGCCACGCTCTACGCGGCCCATCCGTCAGTCGTCTCGATCACGCAGGCCACCGAGGCCGGAACGGTCTACACCGTCGACGCCGTGCAGGCCATTGGCGAGCAGGCCCGCTCGCTGGGGCTGGCCCTGCACATGGACGGCGCGCGGTTTGCCAACGCGGTCGCAGCCCTCGGTTGCCGGCCCGCCGACCTCACGTGGCGCGCCGGTGTCGACGCCGTCGCACTTGGGGCCGCCAAGAACGGCACCATGACCGCCGAGGCCATCGTCGTGTTCCGACGAGACCGCTTCGACGAACTGGAACACCGACGCCGACGCGCCGGACACGTGTCATCAAAGATGCGGTTTCTGTCGGCACAACTTGAGGCGTACTTTACCGATGACCTCTGGTTGCACCTCGCGCGCCACGCCAATACCCAGGCGGCCCGCCTGAGTCAGCGCCTCGCCCAGCGCGCCGACGTGACCGTCGTGCAGCCCGTCGAAGCCAATCTGGTGTTTGTCGCGCTGTCGGACGCGCAGACCCGGCACCTGCGCACGTGCGGCGCCGAGTTTCTCGACTGGCCGTCGCTCGGGCATGGCGTCGTCCGCTTCGTCTGCGGCTGGGCCACGAGCGACGCGACGATCGATCAGCTGCTCGCTACGCTCGACACGACGCCCTGAGGCCCTATCACTCGATGCCGTGCTGCAGCGCCAGCTTCACCAGTTCGGCCGTCGACGACACGCGCAGGTGTTCCATCATGTGGTACTTGTGGAAGGCCACCGTGCGCGGGGTGATGCCCAGTGCGGTCGCCGCTTCCTTCATCGTGAATCCGCGCGCAATCAGGCCCAGTACCTGGCGCTCGCGTCGCGTCACAACCAGCGGCCCCTGCGGTGGGGGAGGAGTCGCCAGCGGAGGGGTCACTTCGGCAAATGCGGCAATGTAGCGCCCGCCCGAGGCCACGACCTGCACGGCACTCAGCAGCTCGTCACGCGTCGCCGACTTCGGCAGCCAGCCCTGTGCACCGGCGTCGAGTGCGCGCTGGCGCAGCGCCGCATCCTCGTATCCCGAGAGAATGAGCACACCCGTGTGCGGCAGCGACGCCCGCAGCTGTGCCGTCGCCTGCACGCCGTCGAGCACCGGCATCACGGCATCGACCACCGCCACCCGCGGCGACAGCCGCAGCGCCGAGGCAATCAGCTGGCGTCCATCACCGACCTCCGCCACCACATCGAAGGCGTCAGACAGGGTCGCGCTGAGGGCCGCACGCATCAGGGGATGATCGTCGGCAATCGCAACGGTCTGTCGGGGCTGGGACATCGCAGGGCTCCTCAGGACGGCAGGACCGGCAGCGTCACGGCCTCGGGAATGACTCGCATGAACTGGCCGCGCTGCATCAGTTCGCGGCCCCGACCACCGCGACCGGTCACTTCGTACTTCGCCGTGCTGATCGTCTGCTCGGCACCGCGCGACGTTTCCACGGTCATCAGGTCGCGATCGCCTCGCGAGGCCTGTGCCCCGATCACCCGATCATCGTCGTGCAGCTTGATGAGAATGACGCCGCGACCAGGGCCCGAGAGGAAGTTGATCTCGCTCACCGCACACAGCATCGCACGCGCATCACGCGTCGCCGCAATCATCGTTTCCCGGCCTGTGCACCGGTCAACGGTCACCACCTCGGCCCCCTCGGGGACGCGGGCAAACCGCCGGCCGGCGCGCGTGCTCGGCTCGGCGAAGGCCGCCAGCGAAAACCGCAGGCTGTATCCGTCACTCGTCGCCGCGACGGCATGCACCGGTGGTGCCTCGATTGCCGCGCCCTCGGCCGGGCCGCCCGCCGCGTCACCAGTCGCCGGCACCGTTCCAATATCGCCCCGCACGCGCGGGTCAAGGCTGAACGCCGAGACGATGCGCTCGCCGTCCTTGAACTTGAACAGCTTCTGCACCGGTTCCCCGTAACCGGTCGAGGCCGGCACATCGACGAAGCGGCACGTGTAGGCCGTGCCCAGGTTCGTGAAGAACACCGCCGTGGCCCGCGTGCTGCCCGCCAGCGCCGCCAGCACACCGTCGCCTTCCCGCAGTCGCGTCGCTGCCAGGTCTTTCACTTCCTTCTGGCGCTTGATCCATCCGTCGCGTGACACCACCACAATGCTGTCTTCATCGACGATGAAGGCATCGGCCGAGTATTCGACCTCGGCGGCTTCCTCGATGAGCGTGCGACGCCGGTCGGCCTTGCCGTCCCCGTACGTCCGGCGCACCAGTTCCAGCTCGTCGCGCACGAGCGTCCACCGGCTCGACTCGTCAGCCAGCTGCGCGTCGATCTGCTGCGCACGCGCGCGCTTGTCGCGCAGCTCCTGCTGGATGACCTGAATCTCGAGCCGCGCCAGCCGGTACAGCTTCAGCTCGAGAATCGCATCGGTCTGCTCGGCGTCGAGTCCGAACCGCTGGATGATCTGCTGCGCCGCGTCGGCCTTGCCGTCCGAGCGGCGGATGATCCGGATGATCACGTCGAGCGCATCGAAGACCCGCTCGAAGCCCTCGAGCACATGCATGCGCCGCCGCAGCTGCGCCAGCTCGTGCCCGAGCCTCGCCGTCACGACCTCGAGCCGGAAGTGGAGGAAGTGCCACAGCATCTGCCGCAGGTCAAGCCGCTCGGGGCGGCCGACCTCGGCGTTCTCAGTGGGCACCAGGCACGTCAGGTTCACCGCGAACGTGCTCTGCAGCGAGGTGTGCTTGAACAGGTACGCCATCACCAGCTGCTCGTCCGCCCCCGCCTTCAGCTCGAGCTCGATCCGCACATCGTCCGTCGAAACATCACGGACGTCGACCAGATGCGGCATCTTCCGGCTGAGCACCACATCGCCGATCTGCTCGACCAGCTGCGCCTTGTTCACGCCGTAGGGCACGCTCGTGATGTGCAGCAGCTTGCTGCTGCGCGTGACGAGCCCCGGCTCCCATGTGGCCCGCACCCGCACCGATCCCGAGCCAGTGCGATAGATCTCCTTCAGTTCGTCAGGCGAGTTGAGGATGTGTCCACCGGTGGGAAAATCGGGGCCCTTCACCCAGCGGCACAGCTGCGCCGTCGTGAGATCGGGGTCATCGAGCAGCTTGACGAGCGCTGTGCAGACCTCGTGGAGGTTGTGCGGTGGAATGTTGGTGGCCATGCCCACGGCGATGCCCGTCGCCCCGTTCACCAGCAGGTTGGGAATGCGCGACGGCAGCACCACCGGCTCCTGCCGCGTGCCGTCGTAGTTCGGGCGGAAGGCCACCGTCTCCTGCTCGATCTCCTGCAGCACTTCGTCCGACAGCCGCGCCAGGCGACACTCGGTGTAGCGCATCGCCGCGGCCGCGTCACCGTCGAGCGATCCGAAGTTGCCCGAGCCATCCACAAGCGGATACCGCAGCGAGAACGACTGCGCCATGCGCACCAGCGTCTCGTAAATGGCCGAGTCGCCGTGGGGATGGTAATTGCCCATCACGTCGCCCACCACCTTGGCGCACTTCCGGTGCTTGGCATCGGCCGTGAGGTTCTGCTGCCACATCGTGTAGAGGATGCGGCGCTGCACCGGCTTCAGCCCGTCGCGCACATCGGGCAGCGCCCGCGACGTGATGACCGACAGGGCATAGTTGAGATAGCGCGTCTGCGCCGCCTCGTGCAGCGGCACGGCCTCGGGCGGATCGGCCGGCGGGGCCCCGCCACCGCGCGTCGGAGGAGATGGCGGCACCGCGCCTCCGGTGGCCGGGGCGGCGTCATCGAACAGGGAAGGTTCCACGGGACGTTTGGACATCGGTCGGGTGCACTCGTCTGCACAGGGCAGACTGTCAAGGATACCGGATGCGACCGCGCGCCTCAGCGCATCAGGGCACCGACGGGTCGGGCAGCATCTTCCCCGGGTTCATCAGGTCGTCGGGGTCGAGCGCCTGCTTGATGGTCCGCATCACGTCCAGCGCCTCGCCGTGCTCGGCCTTCAGATACTTCATCTTCCCCAGGCCCACCCCGTGCTCACCTGAGCAGGTGCCGCCCATGCGCAGCGCCCGGTGCACCAGCCGCTCGGTGAACGCCGCCACGCGCGCCACCTCGGCGGCATCCCCCGGGTCGAGCATCAGAATCAGATGGAAGTTGCCGTCTCCCGCATGGCCCACAAGCGGCGCCACCAGGCCGCTGGCGTCGGCGTCGGCCTGCGTCTCGACGATGCAGGGGGCCAGCTGCGAGATGGGCACACACACATCCGTCGTCAGCGCACGTGCACCCGGCCGCGAGGCAACCGTCGCATAGTAGACATCGTGCCGCGCCTGCCAGAGCCGCGCCCGATCTTCCGGTGTCGCGGTCCACGCACACGCGGTGGCCCCATGCTCGCGCGCCAGCTCCTGCACCGCTTCGGCCTGTTCGTCCACGGACGCGCGGCTGGTGCCGTGAAACTCGAAAAACAGCGTCGGCACTTCGGGATAGGCCGTCTTCGAGAAGCGGTTCACAATGGCCAGCTGCACGGCGTCGATGATCTCGATGCGGGCGACCGGAATCCCGAGCTGAATCGTCTGGATGACCGTCTGCGCTGCGGCTTCGAGTGACGGAAACGGACACATCGCCGTCGCCACGGCCTCGGGTCGGCCGAACAGCCGCAGCGTCACCTCGGTGATGATGCCCAGCGTCCCTTCCGAACCGACGAACAGCCGCGTGAGATCGTACCCGGATGACGACTTGCGCGCCCGGGTGCCCGTGCGGATGACGCGCCCGTCGGCCAGCACCACCGTCAGCCCCAGCACGTTGTCGCGCATCGTCCCGTAGCGCACCGCCGTGGTGCCCGAGGCGCGGGTGGCGGCCATACCCCCGAGGGTGGCGTCGGCCCCCGGGTCGATGGGAAACATGAGGCCCGTGTTCCTCAGATGCTGCTCGAGCCCCTTGCGCGTGAGCCCGGCCTCGACCGTCACATCGAGGTCGTCGGTGCTGAGCCGCAGCAGGCGCGTCATGCGGGTCGTGTCGATCGACACGCCGCCGCGCACGGCGTTCACATGGCCTTCCATACCGCTGCCCATGCCGAACGGAATCATCGGCACACGGTGGGCGTGGCACAGCCGCGCCACCGCCGCCACCTCGTCGGTCGACAGGGGAAAGACGACCGCATCGGGCCGGGCCGGGTCGTGCCACGACTCGGCATGACTGTGGTGGTCGCGCACGGCATCGGTGGTCGACACCCGATCGCCCAGCTGCGCCCTGAGAGCCTCGATCAGCGCCTGCATCCCGGTCATGGTAACCGTTTGCTACGATGGCGCGCATGGCGGCACCCGCACCGGCCTTCACGGCCCGCACGCTGACGTTTCTTCGGCGACTCGTACGCCACAACGACCGCGCATGGTTTCATGCGCACCGCGACGAATACGACGCCGAGGTTCGCCAGCCGATGGTGGCCTTGGTCGAACAGCTGGCCATCGACTTCAAGCGCATCGCCCCTGACCTGGTGGCTGACCCGGCCCGCTCGATGTTCCGCCCCTGGCGCGACACCCGCTTCAGCGAGAACAAGGCCCCGCTCAAGACGAATATCGCCGCCGGATTTCCGCATCGGGCCCTGGGACGGTTGCAGGGCGCCGGCCTCTATCTGGAAGTGAGTCCGACGGGCGTGTGGATGGGCGGCGGAGCCTGGGCCCCGGACACCGCGCAGCGACTGGCCATCCGCACGCACATTGCCGACAACACCGACCGGTTCCGCCGCATTGTGCGCGCCCCGGCCTTCACGCGGATCGGGGGGCTGCAGGGACGCCAGCAGACGCGGGTCCCGCGCGGGTGGGCGGCCACGCACCCGGCCGCCGAGTGGCTCAGGTACGCGCAGTGGCTCGGCTGGCGTGAAGACCCGGCCGCGTTCGCCACCGCACCCGATTTTTACGCCACCGTGCGTGGCACCTTCCGGGCACTGGTGCCCCTGGTGACCTTTCTCAACGAGCCGCTGGTGGCGCAGGCCGCTGAATTACCACAAGAAAACTGGCGCCGCACCAGAGAGAACCGCTAGGAGGCCACGTCCGCGCCAGCCGCACACACCGTCTCGACACGGGGCACCGCTAGCCCCGGCGGGCGATGGCGTAGAGGATGCCGCCGGCCGCCAGCGCCGCCGCTCCGGCCGCCAGCTGCTGCGACGTGGCCCCGAACAGGATGCCGAACGACACGAGCGCCGCCACCACCGGAATCACGATGCCGAAGGGCGTCGTGAAGAGGGCCGGCCCCATCTCTGCCGACGTTGGCTGCCCGCGCAACACCAGCGTCGACAGGCTCACCGCCAGATAAATCACGAGCCGCGCCACCGCACTGACCGCCGCCAGAAACACAAACGAGCCGGACAGGGCCAGCGCCAGCGCCATTCCCGACGTGAACAGAATCGCATTCACCGGCGTCCGATAGCGCGGATGCACGCGTGCAAACCAGCGCGGCAGGTCGGCGTTCTCGGCCATCGCAAACAGTGACCGCGACGCATTGAGAATGGCGCCCATGTTGTGGCCCGCCATCGAAAACGACGAGCCCAGCGACACCAGCAGCGCACCGCCACCGCCGAGGATCAATGCCGCCCCGTCCGCCAGCGGCGTGCGCGTGTCGGCGATGCCGGGCAGGATGCCTGTGGCCACCACCGAGGTCAGCGTCATCACCGTGGCCACGACGGCCAGCGTCATCACGAACGCAAACGGCACATCGCGCTGCGGATTCGCCGCCTCGCCCGCCAGAATGCCCGTCACCTCATAGCCGCCAAACGCAAAGATCAGCAACAGCGCCGTTGTCCCGAACTGTTCGCGCGTCACTGACGGCAGCGGCGTGAAGTTGGCCGGATCGACGAACCAGATGCCGAGGACGATGAACACCGCCAGCGGAAGGAGCTTGCCGATGGTCAGCAGGTTGACGACCAGCGACGACTGCTTGACGCCCGCCACATTCACGAGCGTCAGCACCGAGGTGAGCCCGCCAATCAGCAGGATGCGGGGCCAGCCTTCGGCCAGCGGGGCCCAGTAGAAGGCCAGCGCCAGCGCCAGGCCGTTGACCACCGAGGCCTGGCTGGTCACCCGCGTGAACCACATCATCCAGCTGACCTCGAACCCGACAAAGCGGCCGAAGGCCACGCGCGCCGGCAGATACGGGCCTCCGGTACGGTCGAACCGGCTGCCCACCTCGGCAAAGCACAGCGCAATGCACATCGACAGCAGGCCGATGACGAGAAAGGCCAGCGGCCCCCACGGCCCGACCAGCCGCGCCACGTCGGCCGGCAGCAGGAAGATGGCACTGCCAATCACCTGGTTGATGCCGATGGCCGTCAGGTCCCAGCGGCCGAGCGTGCGGCGCAGTTCGGTCATGAGGGCGACAGTCTACGCCGAACGCCGACCCGCCGTGCGCACGGATGTATGATCCGACCGCACCCGGAGGCTTCCCATGCGTCGATTCGTTCATCCTGTTCTCCTCGCACTCACGCTGGCCACCGTGACCACCCTGGTCACCCAGGGCGCACAGGCGCATACCCCGTACAAGCTCGGCATGTTCCAGCAGGGGACGCGCACGTTTCTCGGCATGGTGCTCAACGATGAGATGGTCATCGATCTCAACCGCACCATCGGCGGCACGCCGGCCACCCTCGAAGACCTGATTGCCCAGTGGAGCGAACCCACTGCCGCCCGCTTCGCCTCGGTCGCCGCCGACACCGTGGCCAATCCGCCGGCCTCGGCGATGACAGTGTCGGCGCTGACCGTGCTGCCGCCCGTCACACAGCCCCGCGTGCTGCTGAGCACCGCCGTCAACTATCAGGAACACGCCATGGAAATGCGCAGCGAGCGCACCACGGCTGAGAGTGCCGCAGCCGTGGACCCGAAAGTCGCACAGGGTATTCCCGGCTACTGGGAACGGCGCCCGGGCGACCCCCGGCAGAATCCCTACTTCTTCGTGAAGGCCAACAGCGCCATCACCGCCCACCACTCGCCCATCGTGCTGCCGAAGGGACGCGATCGCATCGACTGGGAATGCGAGATGAACATCGTGATTGGCCGGACGGCCAAGCGCGTCACGCGCGACCGGGCCGCCGAATACATCTTCGGCTACACGCTCATGAACGATGTCTCCGATCGCGGCGGGCGCGCCGACGGACGCCACGGCTCGGACTGGCAGCTCGGCAAGAGCCACGACACCTTTGCGCCGCTCGGGCCCTTTGTCGTCCCGCGCCAGTTCGTGCCCAATCCGCAGTCGCTCAAGGTAACCTTCACGCTCAACGACACGGTGATGCAGGACTCGAACACCGACCGCATGACACACACCGTCTTCGAGCTGGTGGAATACGCCTCGCACATGATGACCCTGCACCCGGGCGACCTCATCTCGACCGGCAGCCCTGCGGGCGTCGGCACCGCGCGCGCCACCCCGGTCTACTTCAAGGCGGGCGATCGCTCGACCTGCACCATTCAGTCAATCGGCACGCTGCGCAACCCTGTCGTCGCCGAGCCCTAGCACCCGTCGCTCACCAGGCGTTTTCGCTATCATCTGACCTATGCCGCTTACCACCCGCTACGTTGGTCTCGTGCTGATGATTCTGGGCCTCGCCAGCTACTGGCTGACCGGGCGCACCAGCTTTACGGCGCTCATTCCTTCCTTCATCGGCATCGTCTTCGCCGTGCTGGCCCTGCTCGCCCAGCGGGAAAGCCTCAGGCGTCACATGATGCACGCCGCCGTGGCGCTGGCACTGATTGGCGCGATCGGCGTGCTGGCGCGCGCCGTGCCCGCCGCCATCGGAGGCGACCTCATGCGGCCAGCGGTACTCTCGCAGCTGGCAACGGCCGCGGTGCTGCTGTTCTATGTGCGGGCCGGCGTGCAGTCGTTCATTGCTGCCCGTCGCGAGCGGAAGATCTAGCCGTGCGTCGCCTGCTCTCACCTGTCGTCGCGCTCGCGGTCGTCGCCGCAGGCGCCTGCGGTGTGCTCGCACAGGCACCCGCCGCCACCGCCTACGACAACGTCCGCCTGATCGTGGGCGACGGACGGCTCGCCATCGAGAACGCCACGCTCGTCGTGAGCGGAGGACGCATCACGGCCGCTGGCCCCTCGGGCCGTGTGACCGTTCCAGCCGGCGCCGCCCGGGTGTCGCTGACCGGCAAGACCGTGATGCCCGCCATCATCGACACGCACGTGCATACCAGCACGACGCGCGATGCCCTCGTGCGCGATCTGCAGCAGCGCGCTGCCTTCGGCATCAGCGCGGCGCTCAGCCTCGGCCTCGACAACACCCCGGCGACCTTCGACATCCGGGCACAGCGCACACCGGGCCTCGCGCGGCTCTTCACAGCCGGCCGCGGCATCACGATGCCCGAGCCGGGCCGCAGCGACGTGCCCTACTGGATCACCACCGCCGACGAGGGCCGGAAGGCCGTGCAGGAGCAGGCGGCCCTCAAGGTCGACATCATCAAGATCTGGGTCGACGATCGCGACGGCAAGTATCGCAAGATGCCGTCCGAGATCTACACCCCCGTCATCGCCGAGGCACACGGCCGCGGGCTGCGCGTCGCCGCGCACATCTTCAACCTCAGCGATGCCAAGGGCCTGCTCACCGCCGGCATCGATGCCTTCGCACATGGCATCCGCGACACCGATGTCGATGATGAACTGATGGCACTGGTCAAGAGCCATCCACGGGTGGTGCTCATTCCCAACCTGCCCGATCGGGGCGTCGTCGCCGATTACAGCTGGTTGTCGGGACAGGTGCCCGCCGAAGAACTGACGCGCGTGCAGGCCGGGGCGACCAACCGTCCGCAGGCGCAGGCGGCCTTCGGCATTCAGGCCCGCAATCTCAAGCGCCTCTCGGCCGCCGGCATGCCCATCGCGCTCGGCACCGATGGCAACACGCCCTGGGCGCCGCATGTGGAAATGGCCGACATGGTGGCGTCAGGGATGACGCCGATGCAGGTCATCACGGCGGCCACGAAGAACGGCGCAGCATTCCTGGCACTCACCGACGCCGGCACACTGGAGGCAGGCAAGGCGGCCGACTTCCTCGTGCTCGATGCCAATCCGCTCGACGACATCACCAACACGCGAAAAATTGCAGCGGTGTACTTCGGCGGCGTGTCCGTCGATCGATCACGCCGCTGACAGGTCTTCCCGGAACACTCACCGTTTCACAGGAGCTGCCCCATGTGCGATCAGGATCACTTCGACGACGACACTCTCGACTACGAGGCGCGGGGCCTCGTCACGCGCCGGCAGTTCGGCGCCCTGATCGGGGCCGGCATTGCCATGGCCCTGCCACAGGTCGTCAACGCCGTCGCTGTTATTGAGGCCGAGGTCAGCATCACTACGCCCGATGGCACGTGTGATGCCTACTTTGTCCATCCGGCCACGGGCACGGCCCCGGGTGTCGTCGTGTGGCCCGATATCTTCGGCCTGCGCGGCGCGATGCGCCAGATGGGCAAGCGGCTGGCTGAGACCGGGTACTCGGTGCTCGTGGTCAATCCCTTCTATCGCACCCAGAAGTCGCCGACGGCCGTCAAGGGTGCGGCGACCCCGATTGCCGACGTGGTGCCGCTGGCGCGCACACTCAATGAACAGACCCACATGACCGACGCGCGCGCGTTTGTCGCGTGGCTCGACCAGCAGCCCTCCGTGGCCCGCAACCGGAAGATGGGCACACAGGGATACTGCATGGGCGGACCGATGGCGTTCCGTACCGCCGCGGCCATGCCCGACCGCGTGGGTGCCGTCGCGTCGTTCCACGGCGGCGGACTCGTCACCGATCAGCCCAACAGCCCGCACGTGCAGGTGTCGAAGACGCAGGCGCAGTTTCTCGTGGCCATTGCCGCCAATGACGACCAGCGCTCGCCGAACGACAAGACGGCACTCAGAGCCACCTTCGACGCCGCCAAACGCCCCGCCGAGATCGAGGTCTATACCGATGCGGCGCACGGCTGGTGCCCACCCGACTCAGGGGTCTACAACGAACCGCTCGCCGAGCGTGCGTGGAGCCGGCTGCTGGCCCTCTACGGCAAGGCGCTCGCCTGATCCGAGGCGCGCCGCCTAGAACACATCGCCGTGCCAGTAGGCGATGTCGTCAGCCGACAGCGGCGGCAACGGAAGGCTGCGGTCCTTGAGGGGCCGCAGCATGAAGATCTCATCAGGCTGCCGCGGGTCGCACAGACGCACCTGCGGCGGCCGCAGCGAGGCCGGCCACCAGCCGCGAATCACCGGAGGCGTCTCGCCCGGATGCCGCGACAGCATCACCTGCAGCATGCCGCCCAGCCGGGCCCCTGACGGGTCGCGATCGCCCGCCTCCTCGATCGTCCACGTCCCGTCCTGCACCACGCACACGAGGTAGGTCACCGGCTGGTGTCCTTCCTCCGATACCAGAAACTCCACGGCCCGGCCACCGGGCGCACCGAGCCCCGCCAGCAGGCGCTTCTTGGCCAGCCCATAGCGGATGTAGTCTTCACTGCGCTCGATCGACAGGCGCGCCGTGGCCCCGCGCGTCGCCTGCATCTCGGCGATGCCGGGAATGTCGCGGTCCTCGCCGCTGCGCACAAGCATCGCCGGCGGCCCACCGTCCTTCCGATCGATCTCAAGCCGCCAGTCGATCATCGGCACCGGCACAAAATCGAGATGCTCGTAGAAACGCGGAGCAATTTCCGAAAACAGCGCCGCGTATTCATAGCCCTCAGCCTCGGCCGTCTCGAGCATCTGCGTCAGCATCTGCCGTGCGGCCCCACGGCCGCGATAGGCCGGCGGCGTGAAGACTGCTCCAATGCCCAGTACGCGCCTGATGCGGCCATCGATGCGATAGGCCAGGTCGTAGCGCTTGGCACTCGATACCAGGTGCCGGCCATCCTGCAGGGCCACGCGATCGAGATGTCCCGTCCCCCACGGCGTGCGAATCTGCGCGGTCCAGAAACGACCGTAGGCGGCGCGCGTCAGTCCGTCATGCCACAGCGGGAACGTGTCGTCGAGAATGCGCTCGACCTCGGGGCCCGAGGAAGGCAGCACGATCAGGGCCATGACCTCTACGGTACTCCATGGCATGATCCCGACGTGACCGTCACCACGCTGCCCACGCCGGCGGTGCTCATCGATCAGCATCGCGTGGCTCGAAACATTGCCCGTCTCGCCCGGGCCACTGCGGCTGCAGGCCTCAGGCTTCGCCCGCACACCAAGACCCACAAGAGTCCGGTCGTGGCCCGCTGGCAGCTCGCGGCCGGAGCCGTGGGCATCTGCTGCGCCAAGCTCAGCGAGGCCGAAGTCTTTGCCGACGCGGGCATCAGCGACATCCGCATTCCCTATCCCCTGCATCCGGCGGTCGCCGCTCGGCTGCTGGCGCTCGCACGCCGCACACACGTCTCGTTCATCGTCGATCATCTGGACGTCGCCCGCGGGTGGTCACGCGTGCTGTCAGAGGCAGGCATGACCGTTGATGTGCTGGTGAAGATCGACGTGGGTTTCCACCGCTGCGGCATCGCCCCTTCGGCCGACACTGCCGTGCCCTTCATCACCGCGGTGGCGCAGCTGCCGGGGCTGCGCCAAGTCGGGCTGCTCTCGCACGCAGGGCAGTCGTATCACGCCGCGTCTGAGGCAGACCTGCGCACCATGGCCGAGGAAGAGGCGGCGACGCTGCGGGCGTTGCAGGCCGCGTGTGCCGCACAGGGCGTCGCCCTGCCCGAGCTCAGTGCCGGTGCGACGCCGACGGCACGGTTCTCGGTGTCGCAACCCGGCCTCACCGAGTATCGTGCCGGCAACTATGTCTATCTCGACCGCACGCAGGTCGGCCTCGGTGCAGGCACACTCGATGACTGCGCGCTGACGGTGCTGGCCAGAGTCGTCTCGGCACCGGCCCCCGATCGCGTGGTGCTCGACGCGGGCAGCAAGACGCTCAGCAGCGACGGCGCCCGAGGATTCACTCCCGGCACGGGCTACGGGGTGGTGCTGCGCCACCGGCCCGACGCGCACGGTGCCCACGTGGAACAGCTGGCCGATCCGTCACTGACCATCGAGCGACTCTCGGAGGAACATGCCACCGTGCGCGTCACGGGGAATCAGGCGCTCGTGCCGGGCGACCTCGTGCGCATCGTTCCCAACCATTCGTGCGTCGTGTCCAACCTTGTCGACCAGGCCTGGCTGGTCGATCCGCACCACAGCGTCACCGCACTGCCCATCGCCGCACGTGGCTGCCTTACGTAGCCATCAGCATGGGCACGTCACACACCCCGGGTGCAGGATTCGCAGCAAACACGTCGCAACGCGACGCATGCCGCGGCCAGTCGCGGACGTAGGCCGCGCGCCACGCCTGCGCGATCGCATCGCACTCGCCTTCAGGCACAAGCGCCCACACGCTTCCGCCGAATCCGGCACCGAAGGCACTGGCGGCATAGGCACCGGCGCGCCGCGCCATGTCGACCAGGGCCAGAGTCTCGGGCACCTGATTGCCGAGCAGCAGCTCGGCATCGCGCTGCGAGGCGGCGGCAAGGTCACCCAGGCTTACGACGTCGCCATCGGCCAGGGCGTGTGATGCCTGCGCGACGAAAGCCTGCTCGCGCTGCAGGTGCTGCAGGCGGGCGTCGAGCCAGGCTGCATCAGGCAGCGCCGCAATCCACCGGCGCAGGCGTGCCGGGGCATCGGCTCGGGCGAGCACGGCGATCAGCGAGACGGCCGAATCGCCTGTCTCACGATTCCACCAGGCCTGCATCCGATGCACGGCATCGGCCGCGCGATTGTAGGCCGCCATGGCCGCACCGGTCTTTTCGGCGCGCACGCCGCTGGTCGCCACGAGCAGTGTGACGCCGGCGGGCAGCGGCACCTCGCGGTGGAGACGCACAGGCACATACCCGTAGTGGCCGACTGCGTGGGCGTGCGATGTGAGAATCGCCACGTGGTCCTCGCTGCCGCCGTGTGTACCGACGCCCGCATCTCCGGCAAGCGATCCCCAGCGGCTGCCGTTCTCGACGCAGCCCAGGTACCACGCCAGACCCAGCCGCGTGCGCAGTGCAGGCGTCCATGACGGGTGCGTCTCGAGCGCACCGCGCCGGATGAGCGCCAGCGCGACACCAATCATGAACGCCGACGAACTCGACAGTCCGGCGGCCCGCGGAAGATCACTAGCCACGACGATGTCGATGCCGGCAGGGGCATCGGGAAAATTGGCCGCCAGCCGGCCGGCGACTGTCTGCACATACACGGCCCATCCGGGTGCCGCCTGCGAGATCAGCACGGGTGGCCTGCCGTCGCGCCCGATCTGCCACTCACCGCGTGTCCCGTCACACGCATCCAGCACCGTCAACCGGTCGTCGTCTCTGGGGCGCGCTGCCACGACGAAGCCGCGCGGCACCGCCGACACCAGCGAGTCGCCCCCCGCGTAATCGGTGTGCTTGCCGAACCATTCCACACGGCCTGGCACCCACCAGCCCCACCGCGCCATGCGCCCGTGCACCGCGGCAAACCGCGCGATGACTGTGCGCTGCAGATCGGCGCGCGACTGCGCCTCAGCGCCGCTGAAGCCCTGTGCCAGCCATGCCTCTGCCGTCACAGCCGCACCACCTCATCGCGCAGCGCCCGCATCACCCCGGGCACATCGTCCTGCCGTGAGAGATCGAGCACCGGACCGTCGACCGTGCAGACATCGACGGGTGTGCCCTCGGCCATGGCCAGCATGACGGCGGCAGGCAGCTCATACTCGCCGCGTGCGGACATCGGCACGGCGGCGCAGGCATCCATGATGGATGCGCCGATGCGCCACAGGTTCATGCTGATCAGCGCATCATCGCCGGCCCCGGCCAGCGTGTCCGCATCGGGTTTCTCGACGAGCCGCTGCAGTCGTCCGAACGCATTCGCCTGCACCAGTGCAAAGCCTGCGAGCCGTTCGCGCGGCAGTGCAGTCGGCCCCGTGGTCATCGACCGCACAGGGAACGCTCCGAGGGCCGGCACCTGATGCTGCACGAGCGCACGAAGGGCATCGACCGGATACAGGTTGTCACCGTTCACGACGAGGCAGTCATCGCCTGCCGCCCAGGTGCGCGCCGCCAGTACGGCATGCGCAGTACCCGAGGCAGTCGGTTGCACCGCCACATCGATCGAGAGACGGGTCAGCTGCGACGGCCGATACAACGACAGAAAGGCCTCGTGCTCGGGTGGCACGATCAGGCACACGTGCGTCACGCCGGCATCTGCGGCACGACTCAGCAGATAGTCGAGCAGCACGCGGCCGTGCGCGCCTTCCACCGGCATCAGCGCCTTGGCCCCGCGCTGTGCAGCCGTCGCCTGCGCGGCCGACAGCCCCGCCGTCGCACCGCGCTGCTGCATGCGCGTGCCGAGGCCACGCGCCATGACGATCAGCTTCACTGCCGCCACACGCGCCGCACGGAATACCATGCCGTCAGCCCTGCCGCGACACAGACGCCGAAGGCGGTCATGGCCGAGGCCGTGTGACCAAGCAGCGCATGACCCGTGCCGAAGAGCGCCCCATACACACACGCGCAGGCGCTCACGGATCCGAGCAGAGCGAGCCCCAGATCGTCTGACACCGTCACGTCACCGACCGTCGCCCTGATGGGCGCCCAGCCCCAACCTGCCGGACGCACCCGCCGATAGAACCGCACCAGTGTGTCGTGATCCGTGGGGGGCGTCATCAGTGTCACCGCCACCCACACCACCGTCGTGAGGGCCACGGTGCCGAGCAGCGCCACGTGCGAGGGCACGTCCCATCCGCGGGCCTTGAGCGCGAACATCATTACCGCCAGCACGAACGAGCTCGCCATTGCCGCAATTTCACTGAACGCATTGATGCGCCACCAGAACCAGCGCAGCAGATAGAGCAGGCCGGTGCCGGCGCCGATCGACAGCAGCAGATCGAATGCCGCGCGCGCCGAGTCGAGCACCAGCGTCATGCCCGCCGCCGCCGCCATCAGCAGGGCGGTCACGAGGCGACCCATCTGCACGTAGTGCGCCTCGTCGGCCCCGGGTCTGATGAAACGGCGATAGCAGTCGTGCACCAGATACGAGGTGCCCCAGTTGAGGTGCGTGGAAATCGTCGACACATACGCCGCCAGCAGCCCGGCCACCATCAGGCCGAGCACGCCCTCGGGCAGGAAGGTCAGCATGGCCGAGTACGCCATGTCGTGGCCCACGAGCGACGGATCGACATGCGGCAGTGCACGGCGGATGTCGGCGACGGTCGGAAACACCAGCAGCGACGCCAGCGCCACCACGATCCACGGCCACGGCCGCAGGGCATAGTGCGCCACGTTGAAGAGCAGTGTACCGGCCATGGCGTCGCGCTCGCTGCGGGACGACAGCATGCGCTGCGCGACATAGCTGCCGCCGCCCGGCTCTGATCCCGGATACCACGTGGCCCACCACTGCACCGCCAGCGGCAGCACGAACACCGGCACTGCCACGTCCCACTGCGAGAAATCGGGCAGCATCGCCAGCCGCGACGGGTCAATCTGCCCGACCAGACCCGAAAGCCCGCCCACCGCGGGATGTCGCAGCGCATACACCGCTGCCGCGAATGCGCCCCCCATCGCCAGCCCGAACTGCAGGAAATCGGTGACCATCACGCCCCACAGGCCCGAGGTCGCCGCAAACGCGACGTTGATGACCGAACACACCAGCAGCGTCTGCGCCAGTGGCCAGCCCAGCAGCACGTTGGCGATCTTCGCCGCCGCCAGATTCACCGAGGCCATGATGACCACATTGAAGAAGAGCCCGAGATAGATCGCACGGAACCCGCGCACCCACGACGCGCTGCGCCCCGAGTAGCGCAGCTCATAGAACTCGAGGTCGGTAAGAATGCCCAGTCGTCGCCAGAGACGCGCGTAGAAAAACACCGTGGTCATGCCTGTCGGCAGAAAGGCCCACCAGGCCCAGTTGTTCGCCACGCCGCCCTGCCGCACCAGATCGGTCACCAGATTTGGTGTGTCGGTACTGAACGTGGTGGCCACCATCGACACGCCAACGAGCCACCAGGGCGCGGCCTGGCCCGAGGCGAAAAACTCGGCGGTGCTGCGTCCGGCCCGCCGCGCCAGCCACACCGCCGGTGCGAACGACACGAGCAGCGACACCGCAACAATCGACCAGTCGATCGGCGTGAGCCTCATCCGCTAGACCCCCACGATGCCGAGCGGGGGAAAGCTGCGCCAGCGTCCGCGCGTGAAGTCGGGAAAGTCGACCGTGCGCGCCCGCGAGGCATTCGACTGCACACTCAGCTCGACCACCGCCGACAGCGCAGCGGCGTCGTACACGTTCATATCAGTGGGCAGCCCCTCGCGCAGGCACTTGATGAGGCGGTAATCCTCGATGTAGTCCATTCCGCCGTGGCCGGCCCCGGCCGCGCGCGCCTCCAGATCCTTCCAGAGCGGATGGTCATAGTCTCTGAGTGCCTCGGCGCCGTCGGTCCAGCGGTGCGGCGCACTGCGGCCCTCGATGTACAGGCGATTCGGATAGCCCTGGAACATGCCGCGTGTGCCCTGCACCTGATGAATGCGGCTGTACGGTCGCGGCAGGTTCGTGCAGTGCTGCACCATCACGGTGCGTCCGCGCACCGTCCTGATCAGGCTGGTGTTCACATCGCCCAGCACGTACTGCTCGCGCCGCTCGGGGGCATCGGCGGGAAAGTGCTCGCGCGCCCAGTCATAGAGGCCGCGCGACGGACCGCTCATCGACACCAGATAGTCGAAGCGATCGCCGCGGTTGATGTCGAGGCAGTTGGCGATGGGGCCCAGGCCGTGCGTCGGATAAAGGTTGCCGTCGAGCTTCGTCGCCCGTGCCCGGCGCCACAGGCCTTCGTCTTTCTTCTCGAACTTGATCTCGCGCAGGTCGTGCAGATAGCCGCCCTCGACATGCAGAATCTCGCCCAGCAGTCCCTGCCGGACAATGTGGAAGACCATCATCTCCGGGCGGTCGTAGTTGCAGTTCTCCATCATCACGCAGTGGCGACGATGGGTTTCCGCCGATTCGACCAGCTTCCAGCAGTCCTCGATCGTCATCGCCGCCGGCACTTCGGTGGCGCCGTGCTTCCCGTTGGCCATGGCCGCCAGCAGCACGGGCACATGCCATTCCCACGGCGTGGCCGTGAAGACCAGATCGAGATCTTCGGTCTCGCACAGCCGCACAAAGTCGCGGGGCCCGCGCGTGTAGGCGCGTGGCGCCGGATGCCCCGCCGCCACCACCTGTTGTGTGGCCCAGTCGGTGCGCTCCTGACGCACGTCGCACACCGCCGTGATGCGGCACCCGGGCACCTTGAGAAAATTCTCAAGGTGGCTGCCGCCCTGCAGCCCGATGCCCACCATGCCGATGCGCACCAGGGGAATCGGAGGCGCCACCGGAAGCGTCGTCGTCTGGGCCTCCGTGGCGCGCACCGATGACAGCGTCGAGGCGCCGGCCGCCACGGCGGCACCGCCGATCTTCAGGAAATCACGTCGGTTCAAATCGTCAGTCGGCAGTGACATCGCAGTCCTCGGTGTAGGGCAGCGCCGGCCGTGCAGCGCACGTCAGGGTGTGGCGACCGGCAGGGTGACCGTGGCGCGCGTGCGATCCCACCACATCGCCAGCGTCGTGGCGGTGGGCGTCGTGTTCACAAACGCGATCGTGAACTGCTCGAACGACAGGTCGCTGTCCTGCACCGTCATCGGCACGCGCACCAGCTCGAAGCGCGGGTCGTAGTTGTACGCGCCGTAGAGGTTCACCTTGTCATTCGGGTCGTACTTCGCCTGCACCGGCTGGTTGGTCAGGACGAGGGTCCACACGCCGGGCTTGAGGTCGACAAACACGTTGTAGGTACCCGGCGGCAGGGTCTTCCCTCCCAGCCGCAACGGCACCTGGGTCGTCAGGCGCGTGGTGTCGTTCGCGCCGGCGCGCCACACCAGGGCGCCGTCAGCGATGGCCTTCCCATACTCGGCACCGCTGCCGAAGATGCCGGTCCGTCCGCGCAGCAGCGGACGACCGTAGGTCACATGAATCCACTGACCATCCACATAGCGACGGCCGCCCTGGGCTGTGGTCTCCCACCGCCCCGCCACCTGTACCGACGCCTGTCCGGCCGGCGAGGCTGGCAGCTTCACGTCCGGAATGGACTGGGCCGACACCGGCCCGGCGGTCAGCAGGGCCATCACCATCAGTCTCTGTGTCATTACGCGCATGGAACGCTCCTTGATGCCGGTGAGGTCCGGCAGGGTCTGTGCTGTGTGCGAGTCTATCCGAGCCACGACCCGGCGATCGCAGCTAGAATGAGGCCGTGGCTGACTCCCCTCACTACGGCGATGCGCTCGGAATGGTCGAAACCCGCGGGCTCGTGGGCCTCATCGAGGCAGCCGACGCCATGGTCAAGACCGCCAATGTCACCTTTGTCGGATGGCAGAAGGTCGATGCCGGCCTCGTCACGGCCATCATCCGTGGCGACGTCGGATCGGTCAAGGCGGCCACCGACGCCGGGGCCGCAGCCGCGCGGCGGGTCGGTGAGCTGGTCGGGGTGCATGTCATTCCGCGGCCGGGCGACGACCTCGAACGCATCTTCCCCATCATCCCCACGCTGCCCGGGCAGGGTCGCTGACGCGCGCAGACGACCGACGGCCCGTCAGCGCTGGTCAGCGCGGGTCAGCTTGGGTCGCCGAATTCCCGCAGGTGCGGCAGGGCGGCGGCCACCTCGTCGGCCATCTGCGCCCCCTCGGCGTCCTTCATCGTGATGCCGCCCTCACTGTGGGTTGAATACCGCACGACGACGCGGCGGTAGTGAATGGCGAGGTCGGGATGGTGATCGCTCGCCTCGGCCCCGGGCACCAGCGCACTCACGAACAGCACGGCTTCCGGAAAATCTTCGAAGGCAAACGTCTTTTGCAGCGCATCGCCCTCGATCGACCAGCCGGGCAGGTCGGCGACGACGCGGGCACACTCTTCGGCAGTGAGGCGTGACATGCCAGCACTATAGACTCAAACACGCCCGGTCCGCGGTGCCGGTCAGAGGCGCGCGCCGAACCGGTCGGGACGCATCCCGGCAGGCACCGCCGCCTGCGGATCGCGCGCGAGCCGCTGCACCAGATGCGCGGTGTATGGGGCCAGCAGCACGCCATTCCGATAGTGCCCGGTCGCATAGATCAGCGCCGGCACCACCGCCGATCGTCCAATCAGGGGCAGGTCATCAGGACTTTTCGGACGCAGGCCCGTGCGGGCCTCGACCGTGGGCGCATCGGCCAGGGCCGGAATCAGCGCCGCGGCCATCTGCCGCAGGCCGGCACAGCCCTCCTCGGTGAGCGACTCATCGAACCCGACGTCTTCCACCGTCGCACCGGCCAGCACCGTGCCGTCGGGCCAGGGCACCAGATATCCTGCCGTGCCCCAGATGACCCGGCGCAGCAACCCGGGCGCGGCCTGCAGCTGCAGCAGCTGTCCGCGAATCGGCGTCACCGGCACCGGGTCGGCGCCCTCGACGGTCACCTGCGATGACCAGCTCCCTGCGGCCATGACAACGAGGTCGGCTGTCCATGTGCGGGTGGCCGTGCGTACCACGGCCGAGCCCTGCGGACCCGACGCAATCTGCACGGCACCGGTGTGCGTGTGCACACGGGTGCCTCTGGCCATCGCGGCCCCGAGCGCAGCGCGCGTCAGCGACCCCACACCCACGAAGCCGTGCATCGGCACGAGCAGGGCGCCCGTGGCCTCGCGGTTGATGGCAGGTTCGACCTCGTCGAGCAGAGCGGCAGGGACCCAGCGGCCCTCGATACCGGCCTGCCAGAGCAGCCCTGACTCGGTGCCGAGTCGCTCGGCCTCCGGCACGGTCAGCGCCACTTCGAGGGTGCCCCCGCGGGCATACACCACCGGCTGGCCGCTGTCTCGCGTCAGCTGCTGCACGAACGTGTCATACAGCTCGAGGCCCTCGTGTCCGAGCGTCCGCAGCGGCGAGGCCGGGGCCCCTTCGATGAACGGCGCCAGCACACCGGCCGACGCCCGCGAGGCCCCCTCACCCGGGCTTCGGGCATCAATCACATCGACGTCATAGCCGGCCTGCACCAGCGACCACGCCACCGTGGCGCCGACGACGCCGGCGCCGACAACGACTGCAGAAGTCACGCGTGCATTCTATCTGCGCCTTCCGCCTCAGAGCCCCAGTGACAGGCCCACTTCGATGCGTCGGGGCGCCCCGGCCGAGGTGGCCTGCCCGAAGAAGGGTGACAGCTGGTTGCCGACGAACCTGTTGTAGTTGACGTAGTTGAACACGTTGGAAATCTGCGCGTAGACGTCGAGGCGATACCGCTGGTTGGCACCTTCCATGATCATGATCTGCGGCCCGTCGCCACCACCGCCACCAGGACCGCCGCCCATGCCGCGCTGTGCAGAGGCCGACCCACCCGCGCGCGGCGTCCGTGCTGCGGCGCCGGCTCCCGGGGGCATCATCGGCGGCCGCCCCGGGCCGGTCGCGGTACCACCGAAGCCGAATGACTTGTTGATGCGCAGGCTCGCGTTGAGTGAGCCCGCCCCACGACCCGAGTTGCGTCCGACGCCGGGTGCGCGATCGGTGAACACCGTGTCGCCGTTGTCGTCGCGGCCCGTCGTGATGTTGTAGGGCGCCGCCGAGGCCATCTGCATGTTGAATCCGAGCCTCAGGCCATAGGCCACCGGCGCGTTGACATTGACGAAGAGCCGATGCCTGATGTCCTGCATCGACGGTCCCCAGTCAACGTCGGGATTGATGCTGTCCGACGGCAGCGCCGTCGCCGAATCGGCATGGTTGCGCACGCGGCCCAGCTGATACATCACGTTCGAAAAAATCCGCAGCCGCTCGTGGCGGGCATTGAGGCTCAGCGTGAGCCGGTCACTGGCGCGGCGGCCCGTCGACTGAATGTCGGTGATGTTGCCAGCCGACAACACCGGCCGCACACCGTTGACTGGCGCGTTCACGTTGACCGATCGCAGCGCGCCGGTGCCGCGCGTCATCATGTAGTCGGCGCGCAGCGACACCGTGGGTGTCAGCGGTCGATCGACACCAATCGATGCCTGCTGGATGATCGGCTGCCGCAGATCGGCCGCGCGGATGATGCTGGGCGGCAGCACCTCGCCGCCCCCACCCGTCGAGGGAAACAGCGGATCGCGCACGACCATGTCGACCTGCCGCCGGCCATCGACACGCATCGTCTGCTCATGAAGGTCCGACTCGTACCAGTCATAGAAGATGCCGTAGCCGCCGCGCACCGTGGTCTTCCGGTTCGCATTCCACGTGAAGGCCGCACGCGGCGCCATATTGAACCGGTCGCGCACCTGCGTCTGTACCTCCTGCCGCAGCCCCACGCTGACCGACAGCGTCTTTGCCAGCCGGAAATCGTCCTGCACGAACCACCCGGCCTTGACCTGCGAATACGCCACCAGCGGGTCGCCGATGCGCACCGTATAGGTGGCCGGCACCCCCAGCTGATAATTGGCCAGACTGGTGAACACATACACGCCGTTGAAGTTCTGCTGCTCCGTGCTGCGCCAGCGACCGGCTTCGATCAGCAGCCCCGCGCGCAGGCTATGACGCCGACCGATGGTGAAGTCGATGTTCTGTGCAAACTCGATCTCATGACTGCTGCGCACACCGCTTTGGCCGGCACCGCCTGACGTGAAGGCATCGTTCACCCTGAACGTCGGCAGGTCGGAATAGGGCGTGGTCGACCCGTCGCTGCGCGTCCACTCGAGCTTGGTTTCACGGAACATCTTCCGCCCGATAAGCCCGGTGCTCCGGAGGCGGACGCTGTCGTTCACCCGACGGGTGTCATAGCCCCGTTCCGGCAGATCAAAATCACCGACGCCGAGATTTTCGCGGTCGGTCGTACGGTGATCAAACTCGAGCCGCAGCTGACCATTGGTGCCGATGCTGTGGTCGATGCGGGCATTGATGCCCAGCCCGTCGTTGGTGTTCTTCGCCAGGCCAGCCACAGGGCCTGACGCCGGCGACGACTGGGCGCGAATCGTCCGGGAGTCGTACGAGAGATTGCCATCGACGCCAATCGACATCCCGGTGCGCCCCTTCACCAGAGGCCCCTGCACCGAGAGATTGACGCGCTGCTGCTGCGTGGGTTCCTTGGTCGGCGCAAACGCATTGCGCGCATTGAGGGCATCGTCGCGGAAGCCGAGATTGCCGCGGCCGCGCCAGTTGCCCATCCCCGGACGCGTGATGACCTCGACGCGCACCATGCCCGCATCGTGATATTCGGAGGAAAACGAATTGCTGTTGAAGCGTACCTGCTGAATCTGGTCCTTGGGCGGCAGGCGACCGCCACGGAATCCGTCGACGAAAATCTGCGCGCCCGGGCCGGCCATCTGCGCCAGCTGCTCGGCCATTTCATCCGGGTCATCTGACAGCGCATCAATCTCATCGGCCGTCAGCGTCTGCGTAAAGCCGTTGTCACGCCGTTCCTCTGCCGATCGCTCGGCAACCGTCACCTCTTCCGACAGCGCCACAGGCAGCGTCGCCTCGGCGGTGTTCGCACCGCGACGCACCGTCACGGTCTGGGTCAGGGCGCGGAACCCCTCCGCCGCCGACTGCACCTGATACACGCCCGGCGCCAGCCTCGTGAACGTCGCCACGCCCTCCCCGTCGACCTTGCTGTCGCGGACACCACCCGAGGCATCGGTCAGCGTCACCACCGCATGCGGCAGCGACAGGCCTGTCGCGTCCTTGACCGTCACCTTCAGCGTGCCTGTGCCTGTCTGGCCCTGCGCCCCTGCGGGCACGACCAGCAGGCTGCAGAGGCACACCCACACCCCGACCAGCAGACGCGGCATGCTATCCCTTCGGCTTGGCGAACTCGGTCGGCTTGACTGACGGGTTCACGCGATACTGCTCGATCGTCCACTCCTCATTGGGCTGGCCCTCGATCGAAATGCTGACGCGATGCGGCAGCATCACGCCGTTCACCTTCTTGTAGTCGCCCAGATACATCGCAAACTGTGAGGGCTGCGGGGGGCCCTGCCGCCGCATCTCCTCGATACGCTGGCGCATCTCCTCCTCGGAGGGCCGCTGTCTGGGGGCGCCGCTGCCGGCGGCCGCCTCAGGTGTACCGCCTGCTGGCGGGGCGGCGCCTCCGGGCGGAGGGCCACCGGCGGGTGGTGCACCAGCCATCCCGGCTCCACCGGCTCCGGCGCCGGGCGCACCCCCGGGGCCACCGCCGGGCCCACCACGACGCCCGCCAGGGCCACCGGCGATCATCACGCGCGGCCTGATTTCCTGATACTGCAGCATCACGGGCAGGTGCGTCGCCTGATCGATGAAGAGCTTGACCGGACGACCGGCCTCATCGGTGGTCGCCAGCACGTCGGCCTTACCATCGGGTGACTCGACGACGCCCCCATCGGTGAACGGGGTCGTGCTGTCGATCAGCAGCGCCACGGTCCATCGCTGCAGTTCCATCTTCATGCGGCGGATGCGCGCCTGCGCCTGCTGCTCGTCGGTCAGGGCACCGCCGGGTCCGCCGGGACCACCCGGTCCCCCGGGCCCGCGAATCACCATCTGCATATTGCCGCCGCCCATGCCGCC
>Ga0172372_10001104_pt1 | contig 41776 bp, 35 predicted proteins | sample LakKiv5m_2_FD_114544 | JGI IMG/M metagenome (GOLD analysis project Ga0172372, IMG submission 114544) | Freshwater microbial communities from Kabuno Bay, South-Kivu, Congo - kab_092012_9.5m | ecosystem: Environmental > Aquatic > Freshwater > Lake | place: Democratic Republic of the Congo...
AGAGTGGGCGTTTTGGGATTCATTCAGGTATCGTGCGAAAAAGGCGCTAAAAGATGAAGTCGGTAAATCATGGCAATCTTACATATACAATCGCAGAGCAAATCTTCATGAATTGCAATTGTGCACGGTAAAGTAATCTCTATTTTTGCAAAAAGAGATTTATGCAATTACATGTTTCTGTCTTAGCTGATAACGGAAATGAAATTCATCTGCTTTCACCTTTCACGACAGCGGAACTTCGCACACGAAGTTCGTCTGCACACCTTTTCGCAGGAAGTCTGCAGAGTGCGGAGTTGGGAATCATTCCGGGGAACATCGCATACAACAAAGAATTTCTGATTCATCTTCATGCGTTCGTACGTGATCTCATGCACGATGATGCGCAGGTGACAACAAGAGCTGCAGAGCAGGAGAACGGTTTCGTTTTTATTATTGACAGAAGAAGCCCGGCTGCGGAAATGAACAGCGAAGAACACGTGGACAAAGAAGACATCATAGGAGTTTTTCTGTGCAATAATTTCAAAACAGACTCTTCGAAGTACCGACCGAATCCTGATTATTTGCTGGTTTCGTCAAAAGGAGTGGGAATTTTCCCGGAGAAAGTTGAAACAGCGTTGCGCGGATAGTCAGATTCAAACTTTAGGATTCGTAACTTTACTTCATGCCTGAAGCTATACCGTTGTCATTCGGAGAAACTGTAAGTCAGTCTTTCGATATGTATTGGAACTACCTGATACATTCGTTCAAGGATCCTGATGTGCACAATCCGCTGATTTATTTGTTTCTGGTTTATGCGATCGCATTTTCAGTTGAGCAGCTCGCGCCTAAGCGATTGAATTATCCTGTAATTGGCAGAAAAGGATTCTGGACGGATTTGCTCTATCTGTTTTTTATTGATTTCGCAATACAAGCCATCGGTCTTTACGCAGTAGCAACCGCTGTTGAATTCATCGTTCTGAAGCTTTTCAATAGCGCAGGAATAGAAACACCGTTATTCAATCTGCATGATGCGCTGCCGCCATATCTGCGCTTCTTGGTGTTCTTTGTTGTGATTGATTTTCTTCAATGGGGCGCTCACTTTGTTTTACACAGAAGTAATTTCCTCTGGCAGTTTCATAAAATTCATCACGCACAGGAACAATTGGGATTTGCATCCACGCGCCATTTTCATTTCGGAGAATACCTGGTGCTGAAGCCCGCATTCTGGATTCCTTTTGCGTTGTGCGGATTCAAAACTGCTGATTACGTGATCTGGTATGTTTGGATTGCATACATGCTCACATTCCTCTCGCACTGTAACATTCGAATCAATTGGGGATTCCTGAAATACATTTTCATTACACCTGAAACGCATTTCTGGCATCACTCCAGAAATATTCCGGGAAAATACGGTGTGAATTACGCTTCTTCATTGGCAGTTTGGGATCTTCTTTTCGGATTTTTCTACAATCCGAAAGACAAAGAACCCGTACTCGGAATTCCGGATAATGATGTGCCTGAAAGTTTCTGGGGACAGATGGCTTATCCTTTCAAAGCGATTTTCAAATTGAAAAACTCTCCGGAACAGAATAAAGACAAAGACTTTATTGCAAAGCAAACTCGACAGGAGAAGCGACGAACGCAGCGCTGAACATTCAGATTTTATCTTCGGGTCGAACCGCAGCCCATTCCAGAAACAGCGTTTTCAATTGATCGCTTTGCTGCGACAGATCACTAAGATTCGCACCTCGTATTGACACAATCGGGAAATCCCCAAACGAAGTTTTACCACTGGTCTTCGCTTGCAGCAACACAGTTTCGTGTTCTCCGCTTTTTCCTTCAATGAATATGTCGGTTACAAAGTATGCCTGTTCTCCATTGAAGAAAACCTTATCACGTATCATCGCGTTCCTGCATTTCTTCAGATAATGTGATTCACGTGTTGCAGGGCAGACTAAAACAAATTGTCCGATATGGCGGTTCAATTGATAATCGCTAAAAGGTTCACCTTTAATGACGATGCGAAATCCGATCAGCGTTGTTGTTCCGTTGTATTCGCCGAATACGATTTTGAAAGGAAGCTCCGCTTTAAGCGGTTGCCATTTTCCTGCAATGAGTTTGAAGCGACTGAGTCGTAATGCGGTTAGTGCTATGATTGGCGTGATGGTGTAGGAGTTGTTGATGACCATCTGCAGCGTTATCATTGTATTTTTCTGCCATGAAACAATTGTGCATTGTGTCAGGAATAACAGGAAGTAATACAAAAACATCCTTGCGGTTACCTTCGAGGAGTGAACACATTTCTTGTAATCGAAGAACGGAGAAATATTCAGCGCATTATTCAGAATCGTAGCGAAGAGGGAAATGCCAATCATGAACAGAACAATCATGAAGATCCAGCCATAACCGGCAAATCCTTGATGCATCAGGAAGAAATCGAACAACCCGTGAATGAATGCAGCAAGAATGAGAAAGCCCATCACTGTCCAGAATGGATATTTCCTGTTTCTGTAAATCGCCAATACAAAGCCATAAGCGAAAACTGAAGTGAATACGGCATGACCAACGGTTGAGAGAATCGCGCGTGCACTGATGATTTCTGCACCGTAAATGGCGAAGTATTTGAAGTTTTCTGCAGCTGAAAAACCCAAAGCTCCGATTACGGAGAACGCAATTACATCAAGTGGTTCGCGAACATGATTACGGAACAGAACAAATGCGAGACCGAGCGGAACTATTTTCATGATCTCTTCCGGCATTCCGATTCCTGCAAAGCAATAGAACAGATCATTCATGAAATCACCATTCAGACCCAAACCCAATGGTGTGATCATGTAATCTCCGGTGAACATCACAGGCAGAACAGTAGCTGCTCCCAGAAAGAATACAATCGTAACACGGAACAAACTGTTTCTGTCGAACACATCGATAAGGCGGAAATAATCCACCCAAATCCAGGCGATGAAAAGTGCGGTGATTGCGTACAGAAACAAATTCACAAATGACGTATTTGAATCAAAAATACAGGTTAGATCCGATTAAATGATTACACACGGTTGTAAGTACTTATTTAACGCAAGACAAGTTTGTTTCGTGTTAACGTTGCAGAATGAAATTTAGAAACGAGGCGGAAATACAAAATTTCTGGAGTCAACATCCGTACAGAACCGTGCAACTGCGTTCGGAGTGCGGGAAGTCGATAACTGTTTTACATCCCGGATTTCTCAATACCGGAAGCGGCCCGGATTTTTTCAATGCAAGTATTCGGATCGACAATGTGGTTTGGTATGGATCGGTAGAGATTCACTGCACAAGTTCTGAATGGTTCGAGCATAAACATCATATTGATCCAGCTTATGACAATGTTGTTTTGCACGTGGTTGTTCAGCACGATCGTGAAGTTCAGAAGTCGAACGGTGACATACCTGTTGTTCTCGTATTACCTGTTATTAAACAAAGCAGGAAAGCAAAGCGTAAAACTGAAATGGGCGCGATTTCTCCTGAAGAGTTTGCGGTTCGTCGGCTGCAAAGAAAATCTTCCGGGTTAAGATTGCTTCCTGAGGCTGTACGAGGTGATACTGATGCATTATTTCACAGAATCTTCTTCGCAGCATTCGGGAATCATCACAACGCGTTACCGTTTGAAAATCTCGCTGTTGTTACACCGCCAATTGTAATTCGACGACAACGGCATTCGCTCTGTGAAATAGAAGCGGTATTGTTCGGACAATCGGGTTTGTTAAATGAAGATTGCACCGACAATTATGCCATTGATTTACACGCGCGTTATCAGACACTGAAAAGTAAATTCGGATTGCGTGCAATGTCGCCCGTAGGTTGGAAACAGAAAGGGATGCGCCCTGTTAATTTCCCTTGCGTAAGGATTTCTCAGCTTGCGGTTGTTCTTCATCAGCACGATCAGTTGATGAATGAAGCGGTTCATTCTTCTTCTCTCGTTGATTTGCGCGGTATGTTGAACGTTCAGTCCGGAGAATATTGGCAAACGCATTTTCGATTCGGGCAGACATCAACTCCTTCGGTGAAGCGCACCGGCAACCGCTTTATCAACTCGATTCTTATTAACGTGGTGGCACTGTTTCGCTGGTATTACGGAGAAATGCATGTCGATACAAATTTTCAGAACTCTGCTGTTGAACTGCTTTCGCTATTACCTGAAGAAGAGAATTCGATTATTCTTAAGTCCGGACATCGCTGCGCCAACGCGCTTGAATCGCAGGGTATTTTGGAATCAATGAGAGCCAACAGTTATTAAAAAAGAAGATGTATTTGTAAGTTGATCTTGTTTGGCTGTAATCTGTTCCGTATTTTAGTGCTTCAATGACAGGAAATAAGCACATAGATTCTATCGCGGCCTGGTTCGAGACAAAGGCTTTCGGAGTATGCGATTGGTGGGGAAAGAAACTCTCCATTCGTCCTACGCGTATCAGAATGTACTTTATTTACCTTTCTTTCTTCACTGTCGGATCACCGGTTATTCTCTACTTCTTCATGGCTTTCATTCTTGAACACAAAGAGTATTTCAAGCCGTGGAAAAGTCGTCGTAAGACAGTGTGGGATTTATAAAATTCTTTTGCTTTTTCATAATCGACTTGTCAAACGGTGCACTTGAGCTTCGCTCGGTATTAACTCCGCCGAATAAGACAAGGTGTGTATTGAACACATCGAGAGTTTCAAGCCGTGGGAATCACGCCGCAAAACGGTTTAGGACCTCTGAATTCTTTAACTCAATTATGATTTTTCGTTGTCGTGGGCAATTCTCCGGTGAATTTTTATGATTCTTAGGTCGGAGTGGAAATTTCCCATACGACTTCGTTCAGATATTTGGAAGCTTTAAAATCCGCGCAATAATTTTACGATTTGCCTGAACGGATGGTACAATATATTGATAAGATCTTTCATTCCCATTATTTACCCTATCTGCGCTCGAGAGCGGTGCTGCTGCGCACCTTTGAATCTTATGCGACGAAATATAAGGTCAGATTATTTTACTCTCAATAAAAATTGACGCGTTTGCATTAATACTTCGCGATCATTCAGCGAAACGGAAGAGACAATTTTCGACTGAATTTGTTGTTTGATTATCAGCGTTCATCGGTTCCGGTTTTTATTTCACAAAGTCTTTCGCCTTGGCAAGTGCTTTCTCAATTCCTGCAGGATTGTTTCCTCCTGATGTAGCAAAGAAAGGCTGACCGCCTCCGCCGCCTTGAATTTCCTTAGCGAGTTCGCGGATAATTTTTCCGGCGTCGAGTGATTTTTCTTTCACAAGATTATCGGAAACTAAAATTGTGAGTGATGCTTTGCCGTTCACTTCAGCTCCGAGAACGAGGAACAAACTTTCGATCTGATCTTTCAACTGATAAGCAAGATCCTTAATCGCATCCGTATTGTTCAGTTCTATTTTCTCTGAAATGAAATTCACTCCGTTCAAATTAGTCGCTTTAGCTGCTAGTTCAGCGCGAATGATTTTCGCTTTTTCACGCATCAGCACTTCAACCTGCTTTTCGAGATTTTTCTTTTCGTCCAGCAATTGCTGTACGGACTTCATCACGTCCTTCGGATTCTTCAGAGCAGCTTTGAGTTCACCAACCAATTGTTGTTGCTCATTTACAAATTTCTCAGCGCGATCACCGCTGATCGCTTCGATACGACGGATTCCCGCAGCGGTAGCACCTTCTGAAATGATCTTAAACAATCCAAGCTGACCGGTTGCTTTCACGTGAGTTCCACCGCACAATTCCACAGAGTAATTGTCGTCGAACGCTACAACACGAACCACGTCACCGTATTTCTCGCCGAACAAAGCCATTGCTCCGCGTTTCTTTGCATCTTCAATTCCCATTTCGCGGATATCTGCTGCAATGTTCTCACGGATTTTCGCATTCACGATTTTTTCAATCTCCGCAACTTCATCATCACTTACTTTCTGGAAATGCGAAAAGTCGAAACGGAGATATTCTTCATTCACCAATGAACCTTTTTGTTCAACATGCGTTCCAAGAACTTTACGCAATGCTGCGTGGAGCAGGTGAGTGGCGCTGTGATGCGCTTCTGTGTTTCTGCGCTTAGCACTTGTAACAGTTGCGCGGAATGTTTTGGAAATATCTTCCGGGAGTTTTTCCACGAAGTGAACAATCACTCCGTTTTCTTTTTTCGTGTCAATTACGTGAACGGATTCATTTGCGGAATGCAATACTCCGGTGTCTCCCACTTGTCCGCCGCTCTCGGCATAGAAAGGTGTTTTGTCGAGTACCAGCTGATAAGATTCTTTTCCTTTCGCTTTGATTCTGCGGTAACGCACGATATTGGCATCGCACTCGGTTTGTGTGTAACCGACGAATTCAGTAGAAGCATCTTTCTTGAGCTCAACCCAATCATCAGTGTCAATTGCAGTTGCAGCGCGTGAACGATCTTTTTGTTCTTTTAAGTGTTGATTGAAACTTTCCATGTCAACACTTACGTTCAATTCGCGTGCAAGTAATTGAGTCAAGTCAATCGGGAATCCGAAAGTGTCATACAACTCAAACGCGAAAAAGCCGTCGATATTCTTTCCTTTGTTTTTACCGGCGTAATCCTCGAAACGAGCAATACCTGAAGCGAGCGTACGGAGGAATGATTTTTCTTCTTCTTCAATTACGTTCGTGATCAACTGCTGCTGCTTTCTGAGCTCAGGGAAAAATTCTCCCATTTCAGCCGCAAGGGTTTCTACCATTTTGCACAATACCGGCTCTTTCGAGTTCAGGAAAGAATAGTAGTAACGTGCTGCACGACGCAAAATCCGTCGGATCACATAACCTGCTCCTGTATTTGAAGGTAATTGTCCGTCAGCAATTGCAAATGAAATTGTTCTGATGTGATCACTCAATACACGAATCGCAATATCCTGTTTCGAATCTGTTGATCCGTATTGAACACCTGTGATTTTTTCAATGGATCTAATCAACGGCATAAAAACATCGGTGTCGTAGTTTGATGTTTTCCCTTGCATCACGCGCACAAGACGTTCGAATCCCATTCCCGTATCAACATGTTGTTTCGGAAGTTTTACCAAGGATCCGTCAGCTTTACGTTCAAATTCCATGAACACATTGTTCCAGATTTCAATCACCTGCGGATGATCATTGTTCACCAACAAAGCACCATCTGTCTTCGCACGTTCTTCATCTGTGCGCGAATCGAAATGAATTTCTGAACACGGACCGCAAGGACCTGTGTCGCCCATTTCCCAGAAGTTATCTTTCTTGTTGCCTTTGAGGATGTGATTATCCGGCACGAATTGTTTCCAAAGATCAAATGCTTCCTGATCGAAAGCGAGATTATCATCTTTGCTTCCTTCGAACACCGTTACGTACAGTCGATCTTTCGGAAGCTTATAAACTTCGGTGAGTAACTCCCAGCTCCATTCAATTGCTTCTTTCTTGAAGTAATCACCAAAGCTCCAGTTGCCGAGCATTTCGAACATGGTGTGGTGATATGTATCAACACCAACTTCTTCAAGGTCATTATGCTTTCCTGATACGCGCAAACACTTCTGTGTATCTGCAACACGAGGCCACTTGACAGGTGCGTTCCCAAGAAACCAATCCTTAAATGGCGCCATACCGGAGTTAATGAACATCAATGTAGGATCATTCTTCACGACCATTGGAGCGGATGCAACAATTTCGTGTCCTTTGGATTTGAAAAAATCTAAAAATGTGCGGCGTATCTCGTTAGCTGTCATTCTGTAATAAATTCTGTAATTGAAGGGCGAATTTACGAAGATTATCAGCGTATTTATAATTGTTACGACCAGGACTTTGCCTTCTTGCCAAGGCAAACTCCTTATGTATTATCTTCGCGTCTTAAAACTCAAATACATGACAAGACCCTTACTCCTAAGTGCCGGAATTCTGGTTTCCGGATGGGCTATGGCGCAATGCGTTGCTCCACCCGCACCAACACCTGTAAGTGCAACACCATCAGCAGTGTGCAGCAACACAGGTGGATCAACCAACTTGTCAGCTACAACTAGCGGCAATTTTATACTTTGGTATGATGCGGCAACAGGCGGGAACTTACTTGGAACGTCACTCAGCGCTGCAGCTTTTCCTGTAACTGCTGCAGTTACTACAACTTATTATGCAGAAGCCGGAGTTTATGGCGGGCCATTGACAACAGACACTTACGTGTATACAGGAGCGCCACAGTATTTTGTTATTCCTGCGGGAGTGGATACTGTAATCCTCGACGCGTGGGGTGCTCAAGGTAATTTCAATGCATTGAACGTAGCAGGCGGCTTGGGTGGTTATGCAACTGGTAAACTCGCAGTAAGTGCAGGTGATACTCTATGGATTTTCGTTGGTGGTGGTGGTACGGTTACAACTGCAGGCGGATACAATGGCGGTGGTGCCGGTGGAAACGGTGGCTGCGCCCAGGCATTCGGCGGCGGCGGCGGTGGTGCTTCTGACATTCGTGTCGGCGGGATCACACTGAATAACCGCGTACTGGTTGGAGCAGGTGGTGGCGGTGCTGCTGGAAATCGCGTAGCAACATGCGGTCGCGGTAATGGAGGTGGTGGCGGTGCCGGATATTATGGCGGCGGCGGCGGTGCTGCATGGCCGGGCGGAACTCCCGGTGCGAATCCTACTGGTGGCACGCAATCAGCAGGTGGATCAGCAGGCCTTTCTACTTATACCACAGCAGCCCCAGGGAACAATGGTACCAATGGAGCTCTTGGCTTGGGTGGTAATGGAGGTTTGGAGTTGACTTCCAATCAGGCCGGTTCTCAAACTGGTGCTGTTGGTGGCATAGGTGGTAGTTTGAGTGGAGCGGGAGGAACGTACACAGGAAACTTTTCCGGTCAATCCGGTGCAGGTGGTTCCAGCTTTTACTGGACGCTTGTTAACGGTTCAACTACCGGTGGCGTTCGTACAGGCAACGGAGAAGTGCACATAACTTATCAATCTGTATGTCTAAGCACGCAGCGTACTCCTGTAACTTTCACGGTTAATGTATTGCCGGTTGTTACAGCATCTGCTGCGCCTGCAACAGTGTGCGACGGAGATTCAATCACTTTCTCAGGTAACGGAGCTGCAACTTACTCTTGGAGCGGACCTGATTCTGTAACTGATGGTGTTGCAACTGCAATGACAGTTTCATCTGCGGGTGATTACGTGGTTACCGGCACAGCTGCTAACGGTTGTATTGGTATGGATACTGTTTCAGTTGCGGTTAACGCCCTCCCGGTTGTTGCAATTTCTGCACAGGATTCAATTGTGTGCAGTGGCGATACAATCGTTCTTAATGCGAGCGGTGCTGACACATATACATGGTCAACAGGAGGAAATGCTACTACTGAATCTTTCGTTGCGGTTGTTTCCGTTCAGGCTATCCTTACAGGAACTGAAACTGTGAATGGATGTTCTTCAACGGATACACTCTTTATCACTGTTAACCAACTTCCGGTTGTAAGTTTCAACTCATCCGCTTCTGCGGTTTGTATAGGAGATACGGTAACAATTACTGCTTCAGGCGGTACTGCTTACGTATGGAGCACAGGAGCTACAGCTTCAACCATTAATGTTGCTCCTTCTGCATCTGCAATGTATGCTGTGATGGTTACTGATGCGAACGGATGTATGTCGACCGATTCTGTCTCCGTTGGTGTGAACGCACTTCCTGTTCTTAATGTAACCGGAAATCCTTCAACTGCATGTTTCGGAATACCTGCGGTACTGAGTGCAACTGGTGCTTCTTCTTACCTATGGTCAACTAGTGATACTACAAGCACAACTTCGGTGATTTATTTTGCATCGAATATGACTTATGTTACAGGAACAGATACCAACGGTTGTTCTTCTACGGATTCAATTTACGTAACTGTAAATCAGCTACCGGTAGTTACCGTTCAGATTCCACAAAGCACAGTTTGTGTTGATGATGGCGTGTTGGCGCTTACCGGCGGAAGCCCTTCGGGTGGAGTATGGTCGGGACCGGGTGTATCATCGGGTTCATTTACACCATCTATCGCTGGTCTGGGAAGTCAGACTATAGTTTATACTTACACAGATGCTAACGGTTGTGTTTCTTCGTCTTCGGATGTTATTCTCGTGGATCCTTGTACAGGTATTGCTGAATTCGGAAATGAATTCGGAATGATCGCATTCCCGAATCCTGCATCAGATAATATTTCTGTGAAATGGAATTCTGAGCTTGCAATAAACCGCATTGAAATTGTTGATGTAACCGGTCGTGTTGTAATCAGCACTTCAGTTGCAAATGGAAACAATGTTGAAATCAACATCAGCGAGCTTCCTGCAGGAATGTACACGTTGCGTGGTATTTCTTCAACAACGGTAGTTACGCAAATGATCATCAAGAATTAATCACTTTCTAAGTTTTCAGTTTAAGGAGTCGGATTTTAACCGGCTCCTTTTTTTATGCAATATGTTAACACATGTTGCAAGACCTGAAATCGGTCATTTTTACGCTGCTGATGATTATATTTGTGTAACCGATTAAGTATGTCAAAAGTCAGGTACAAATACAACACGAAAACTCTTTCTTACGAGAAAGCTGTTACGCCGTTGCGTACCCGTGTTTTCAGAGCAATCTCATTTCTCGGAACGGCTTCTGTGATCGGGGTGATTTCCGTTATCATTGCATTCCGCTATTTCGATTCTCCGAAGGAAAAACAGTTGCGACGCGAAATGGAGAAAATGCAGATTCAATACGATCTTCTCAATAAGCGAATGAACAACCTCGCTGTTGTATTGGATGATCTCGAACAACGCGACGACAACGTGTATCGCGCAATTTTCGAAGCGGAACCTATTCCGGATGATATTCGCAAATCAGGCTTCGGTGGCGCTGATCGTTATAACGATCTTGAAGGATTCACTTATTCGCAGTTGATGATTTCCACCACTCAGAAAATGGATCAGCTCGCGAAGCAAATGTATATTCAGTCGAAGAGTTACGACGAAGTAGTGAAACTCGCAGAGAACAAAGAAAAACTGCTTTCATCCATTCCATCCATCATGCCGATTTCCGTTAAAGATTTGAAAGGAACACCTTCAGGATTCGGTTACAGAACGCATCCGATTTACAAAATTGTGAAGATGCATACAGGAATGGATTTCAATGCGGTAATCGGAACACCAATATACGCAACCGGTGATGGAGTAGTGGAACGCGCAGATGCAGAAGCTTCGGGATACGGCAATCACGTGGTGATCAATCACGGGTTCGGTTACGAAACACTTTACGGTCACATGAGTAAAATAATGGTGGCGCCCGGACAACAAGTGAAGCGCGGCGAAGTTATCGGACTTGTGGGTAATACCGGAACTTCCAGCGGACCTCACGTGCATTACGAAGTAATTCGCAACGGAAATAAAATCAACCCGATCAGCTATTACTTCCTCGATCTTTCTCCTGTTGAATATCAGCAGATCATTCAGCAGTCAAGTCAATCCAATCAATCTTTCGACTGATGCGTTTTTCAATTACAGTTACTCTGTTGTTAACGGTGTTTCGTTTAACAGCACAATCCTCTGATACATTGCTCATCGGTGGTGTTGGCGACATCATGATTGGTACAAATTATCCTGCGGGACATCTTCCGTCCAATGACGGTAAAGATCTTTTTTCTCCGGTAAAAGAATATCTCACAGCACCTGATCTCATGTTCGGAAATTGTGAAGGAACATTTCTTGATTCAGGCGGAACAATTAAAGGTTGTTCGGATGCGAAGAAGTGTTATGCCTTTCGTCAACCAACACGCTATGCGCAGTATCTGACCGAAGCCGGATTTGATGTAATGAGCACTGCGAATAATCATGTCGGAGATTTCGGAGAAGAAGGACGTAACTCAACAAGCGCAACTTTATCGCAAGCAGGTTTGCAATTCGCCGGACTTGTTACCAAACCTTACATCATCTTCAATCATAACGGTGTGAAGTATGGCTTTGCAGCCTTCGCTCCGAATACCTGTACGCAGGACATTCGTGATATTCCTGAAGCAAAGCGAATCGTTGCCTTGCTCGACAGCGCATGCGAGATTGTGATTGTATCTTTTCATGGAGGTGCTGAAGGGGCCACGCGCAATCATGTTACGAAACAAACTGAAATGTTCCTTGGAGAAAATCGCGGAAACGTGTACGAGTTTGCGCATGCATGCATTGACGCCGGTGCTGATATCGTGTTCGGACATGGTCCGCATGTAACACGCGCCGTTGAACTATACAAAGATCGTTTCATTGCATACAGCATGGGTAATTTCTGTACTTACTCAAGATTCAATCTCAGCGGCAATGGCGGGTATGCGCCTATCATTCACGTGAACGTAGAACGTAATACAGGAAAGTTTATCGGAGGCAAAATCATTCCGATCAAACAACCCGGAGAAGGCGGACCTGTTTACGATGACAACAAAATGGCGATCAAAGACATTCAGTCGCTCACTCTCGCTGATTTCCCGTCAACTCCGATTTCGATTGCAGATGATGGAGTGATTACGAGAAAGTAATTCAGACCTCCTCAACTTTTGCAGGATTCTCACGGTAATTGTGAGCTTGTAATTCTAACTGATTTTCGAAGGTGTGGATTAATCCACACCTTCCTTGTAAAGTTCGGGAACTCAATCAACACATTCACCGATTGCACCGTGTGCAAGCGAGTGTAAGTGTTTAATTCGATAACGATCAAAGAATTGGCAAGGGTCCGCACCCTTGGAGGGTGTAGACTCTGCAGGGATTTGATTTCACGAAAATCATCTGACATTATCTGCGCCATCTTAGGCAATATTTTACGCCACAGATTGCGCCGACTGCACAGATTCACTTCACGTATTGAATCTGCGAAATCTGCGTTAAAAAGTTGCGCTCCCTTTCTTCGCTGATTACGCAGATTTTTTTGTGCGCAAATCATCTGCGATTTTCTGCGCCATCTGTGGCAAGGACCAATTCGTTGTACATAGATCAACGTCTGCATCGTACAATTCATTCCAGCACACTTCAAGCATGCTGCTGCAACGTCGTCGTAAAAATATTAGTAGGAAATTCTGCGCGCCTGAAGAAAACGCACTTTGTAATATTCCATCTTGTAGTACTCATCAATCACCACACCGCGATGTGTTGAGTGAATCATCTTGATGGAATTCGGACCGCTTTCGATTACAAGCGCAACATGTCCGACACGAGTTGTATTGGTGCTGCGACCTTTGAAAAACATGAGATCGCCTTTGCGCACTTCTTTCAAATCAACTTCAACGCCTTGCATTGACATGGCAACACTTGAACCTGAAAGCGCAACGCCCAGTTTACCGTAGCAATACGCAACAAAGTGTGAGCAATCGAATCCTGTTTTAGGATCGTTTCCGCCGTATTTGTACGGAAGTCCGAGGAAAGTCTTAGAAATGCTGATCACGGAATCCGCAATGGTTTCGCGACGAATACTGTCGATTTTGAACTGTTCTACGGTTCCGGCAGTATCATTCAGCGGAGAATATGCAGCCGAAGCTCCTGAATTCCCGAAAGGAATCAGAAGTGCGAAAAATGCGGCAACGGCCAATATTCTTGTGAACATGGGCGCAAAAATAAGATAAATAGCGGAACGGCAGGTAATTAGTTGTCCACACTTGCTCAAAGCGGGCATTTGCGAAAAAAAATACAATTCAGGCTGATTTTTCCATGTTTTTCAACATGCGAAAATTCCTCGCATTCATACTTGTATCATTGTTCCGAGAATCTGAAAAATGGCGATTAAGGAAATCGAAACGGAAAAATTGTTCTACAGCATCGGCGAGGTGGCTGATATGTTTGACGTAAACGCATCTCTAATTCGGTTCTGGGAAAAAGAATTCGACATCATCAAACCACGAAAGAACGCGAAGGGCAATCGCATGTTCACCAAACAGGACGTGGATAATTTCCGACTGATTTATCACTTGGTGAAAGAACGCGGATTCACTTTGCAAGGTGCACGAGAAAAACTCAAAGGCGGAAAAATCGAAGAAGAGAATACAAACGTTGAAATCGTTCGCCGTCTCGAAGCAGTAAAAGGATTTTTACTGGAGTTGAAAGCGGAGTTGTGAGAATCATAATTGTATTACACGCTACGCATTCGTTGTAATTTTATTTCTCTAACAACGGAATCCAATCACGCACACATCATCAACTTGATCTTCATCTCCTTGCCAAGAGGTGAAAACCGATTGCAGTTTTTCAAGTTGCTCCGTACCGCTCAATCCTCCGATTTCATTCAGAAGTTTTACCAGTGAAGACGATTTGAATTTCTTCTTAGCCGGACCTCCGAATTGATCGGCGTAACCATCAGTGAATAGATAAATCATGTCACCTGCTTCAACAGAAATTTCCAAGCCGGTAAATTCCTTTTCATCACTTCCTCCAAGTGATGTCTTCTGACCTTTGATAATATTCACTGCGCCGTTTCTCCAATGTAAAAGCGGACGATTGGCACCTGAAAAGCGAAGGATATTTTTGTCTCTGTCGTAGTTCACCAACGCGATATCCATTCCGTCTTTAGCGCTCTCCACAGAATTACTTTGTTTGAGTTGGCGTTTGATTCCCTTGTCAGTATAACTCAGCAATTGTTCCGGCTGCGGATTGCTCATCACTTCCGTTGCCTGCGTGAGGAGTTCACTGCACATCACACTCATAAAAGCACCCGGCACTCCATGACCCGTACAATCAGCCGCAGCAATAAAAACAGAAGATCGATTTTGTTTCATCCACCAGAAATCTCCGCTCACAATGTCTTTCGGCTTGAAGAAAACAAATCCGTCTTTTACAGCGTTATTGAATAAGTTTAAATCAGGAAGAATTGATTCCTGAATTCGTTTCGCGTAAACAATGCTGTCTGTAATATTTTTGTTTTTCTCCTCAATAACGCTGTATGCATTCTGCAGTTTGTCTTTCGATTTCTGATTTTCTCTCGCACGAAGAATGAGAAAAGTGACAATCAATAGCGAACCGATTACAGCTGCAATCCAGAAATAATTTCTCTGTCGATCACGATCCTTTTGCAACAACTGCTGAATCTCACCTAAAGTCTTTTCTTTTTTCAATTGACGAATTTCAGCTTCCTGTTGTTCAGATTCATATTTCGATTGCATCTCAGCTGACAGTTTTCGATTGGCTTGTGCCATTGATGTGTCGTGAACTATTCTGTATTGCTGCATGAAATCATAAGCAAGAGAATATTCTCCTGTACATGCGTAGGCTTCTGCCAATCTCAAAAGTGTTTTTTCATGTACTTCCAATGCCCCGAGCTGCAGAGAACTGTTGGATGCTTCTTTAAGAATGCTAATTGCTTCGCGGCAACGCCCGGTCTCAATATAGATTTGCCCAAGCACTTGTTGTGAACTTGCCACTCCCGCCAGATCTCCGATTGTATTTCTCAGTTGCAACGCTTCATTAACGCGTACTTCTGCAGAATCGTAACGACCGAGATCAATCAGCACCAATCCAATATTGTGCAATGTTGTAGCAATACCACGATTATCATTTATTTCACGCTTCAGCGTAAGAGAACTGTCGTAATACATCAATGCTTTATCCCGATTTTTCATGGAGTAAAAACACACACCCATGTTTCCGTAGGTATTCGCAATATCCAGTTTTGTCCCAACCCGCTTTTTAATCTCGAGAGATTTGGTGTACAACTTCAACGCGTCGCTCAATTTCTCCTGCGATATATACACGTTCGCTAAATTATTCAGCAAACGCGCTTGCCCGGGTTCATCCTTCGCTTTTTCTGCCAAGGCTAGTCCCGAATACAAAAGTTTTAAAGCTTGATCATACTTTGATTCGTCTTTCAGCACCTGACCGTAAACAACCGTAGTGTTAATGATCGCTGCCGTATCATTCTGCGTCCAGGCAATTTGTAACGCGCTGTCCAGAACCAATTCGGCTTCTTTGAACTTGCCTTCTTTAGAAAGTGAAAATCCAAGGTTCCTGAATAGATTGCGGCGAAGAGACAAGCCTAAACTATCGCTTCTTCCTTTAAGGAAACCCAAGCCGTTGCGATATTCTTTCGATGACTGAAAACTTTGTCCTTTGTCTCCGAATATTTGTCCGCGAAAGCTGAAACCAATTGCAATTAAGGAAGAGTCTTTGCTCTGCAATCCTCTTCGGATTACAGCTTCTGCAAGTGAAGCAGCGCTATCAGGTTGCGACTTTCTGGAAACCTCGAAAAGTTTTCCAATGGTTTTAATGTCTGATGGGTTTTTCCGATATGCATTCCTCAGACTGTCCAGCGTCTTGTCTTGCTGTGCAAGAGAGGGCAGACAGAAACATAGAATAGAAAGTAACGCAAGGAAACTTTTTGTCATTCTATTCTTTGTACAGAATGAAGTGTTTTACAATTTCAAACGTGCCGCCTTCTTTATCGGCTTCAAGTTTGATTGTTTCCTTCGCAGGTTTATGTCCTGCAGCAGTAACGGTGATTTCATACGTCTTATCACCAACCAATTCCAACTGATAATTTCCGGCATCAGATGATTTTCCGCTCTTCACTTCGGCGCCGTTTTCGCTTACTGTAATATCAGCCGCTACAGGTTTGCCATCGCCGTTGTAAACTGTTCCTGTGATCAAAGACATTACAGGACCTTCTTTCTTCTTCGGCAGCAATGATGTCATATCAACAACCCAAATGTCGCGTTCTCCCAATCCGCCTTCGCGATCACTGTCAACGTAAGCAGTTTTTCCGCCGTTAACCAACAGGAACATGCGCTCATTGTAAATCGTGTTGATCGGATAACCCATGTTCACAGGTTTCGTCCAAGCTCCGTTTTCAAAACGTGTCATGAAAATATCATAACCGCCCATGCTGTTGTGTCCGTTAGAGCAGAAGTACAAAGTCTTTCCGTCCGGCGCAGGAAAAATCCCGCCTTCATCGTATTCTGTATTTACTACCGGACCAAGATTCGTAGGATCGCCCCACTTGTCTTTGCTGATTTTCTTCGCCATCCAAATATCGCTGCGGCCGTAACCTTTCTGACCTTTCCAAGGTAAATCCTGTCCGCGCTCACTCATGAAATACATTGTGTTTCCATCAGGAGAAATAACAGCGCCATCTTCGAAGTAAGATGTGTTGATTCCTTTACCAATGTTTTTCGGTGTTCCCCATTTGCCGGAACCGGATTTCTTGGAAGTATAAATTTCTCCGCCACGAGCGGCTTCAGCATCATTTACGTACATGTAAAGTACTTTCCCGTCAGGAGCAATGCTGCATGATGCGTCGTGTCCTTCTGAGTTTACAGAGCCACGAAGCAGAGAAGCATTTCCCCAATTCAATTTGGATGAATCCCAGCCGCACTCATAAATGTCTTCGTAATATTTTGCGTCACCTTCATTGTCTACGCGATCTGATTTTCCTTCAGGGCGACGTGAAGTGAAGATCATTGTTTTGCCATCGGCGGTTATTGACGGACGTTTATCATCATACGGACTGTTAACGCTTGCTCCGGCATTTGTTACCTGAACATTTTTCGGTGAAGCCATCAGTGTTTTTGCGGTCTGGCACTGATTGGTGTAGTAATCGATCTCTTTGATCTTAACCGGATTTGCAGCATTGAGAGCACGTGCAGCGTTGTATTCTGAAATGGCCTCATCTAATTTTCCTTTCAGTTGCAAGCAACGTCCGAGCATGAAGTTGATATCAGGATGAGCTGACGCGTTAAGTGATTTTGCTTTCTCAAATTGCTCCTGAGCTTTTTCCTGTTCATCAAGGTAGAACAGACATTCTCCTACGTGAAATGCAATAGCTGCATCGTTTGGAGTGCTGTTCTGAACTTCTTTGTACAGATTCAGTGCTTTTAAATAATCTCCGGCATTAAAGGCCTGACTTGCATTGAACAGTTTCAATTCGTCTCCGCCTTTATCAATGATGGTCTGCGCAGAAAGTTGAGCAGATGCGAACAGGAATAAACAGGCGAGGAGGGAAGCTATTCGTTTCATAATTGTGTCGTGTGTAAGTAACAAATATAAACGAATGTGCTGAATCAGGAAAGCGGAATCACAGTTTTGAGAGGAAAAGTTCCATTGCCGCTCGCTTCTGTGCATTGAAGTCATAACTAATTGAGGCTGTGAGATATTTTTTCACGTCCGTTTGCGGATATGCCAATTGTTGTTCTTCAATTACGGTTTTCATTGAGCTAAGTCCGGCAGAGAGAGAATTGTTGAACGCAGTTTCAAATGCTGCATCGGTTTTTTTTCGCGTCGCCCAAACGGCAAATACAAACGGCAAACCTGTAAGTTGCTTCCACTCTTCGGATAAATCTTTTTCCGTTTCAAACTTACCGTTCATGGAAAAGGTTCTGTCGCCGATTACAACAGCTGCTGTTGTTCCGTTGATGTTCTTCTCGAATCCTTCTTCTGCAGCAACCCAATTCGGATTAATCTTCCAATGTTCTGCAGCAAGTACTTTGGTCAGTGCAACGGAAGTGCGCGACTGATAATCGAGCACAACAGTTTCAATTTCCTCAAGCGGAACGCGCGAATACAACTTCACGGAATCAACGGGTCCGTCAGCCCCAATGCAATAATTACTGATGATGTGATATTCCTGCAGCTGCTTCAATATAGCAACCGGCACAAGTCCGATTTCGGCTTCACCGCTCAATAATTTTCGCGCACACTCTGATGGAATATCAGAACTCAATTGCATTCCTTCCGGAGGAAAATGCTTGAGACCGAAAACGAAGGGCTGCGAATTCAGATAAGAAACAACGGATACTTTCACTTCTTTCATACGCGCGGCATCTGTTGTTGATGCATATTATTTTCTTCTGTACGTGTTTCAATCATTGCAAGGGTTGCAGCTACCACCGACAGAATTGGTGCGATACAAATTCCAATGAACGGAATCAATAAAATCATGGAAAAAATAAATCCGTTTCCGATCGCAATTCCTTTATGTCGGCGTGTAAAGGAAGCGCCTTGTCCGATAGTCAGTTTCTGACGTTCGTAGGTGTAATCCATCATTGCAAATCCCATGAAGTACCACGCGACAACATACAAAAACGGAATCGTGATCCATCCGATAACCGGTATCCAGGCCACAAACATACATGCCACTATGATTGCAGTTTCGAAGAACAGATTTCGCAGTGTAACGACAATGCCACGCAGCATATCATGCAGGAATTGCGGAAAGTTGAAAGGATATTTATTGCCCGAAACAATTTCATCAATCCGCTCGGAAAGCAACGCAAGAATCGGTGAGCAAACGATAAGCACGATGTATTTCAGATATGAAGTCATGAAAATCAGAAAGAGCAACTTGAGTGCAAATCCCACAATAAAAGATCCGATGGTTTGCAGCCAGCCCAACCAATCATCGCTCCCATTTCCTTCCAATCCCATCCATGAAATTGCTTCTTCAACCAGCCAATCGCTCAGACTCATTATCGACCAGAATCCGCCAACCCAAAGCACAGCCATGATCGCAGCGGGGAATAGGAAATAATACCACAAACCATGCTTTCCGATAAATTCGAATGCTTTCAGATGCGAACTGATACCTTTGCCCAGATCATTGAAAAATGCCATGCTGCAAATGTAGTCGGCAAACCGCAATGCACCGGGTTAAGACATGCTAAACCGTGATTTTTTGCGATTTTGAGATGTTTTTGATGTCGATTGACTTTTTTGTTGCGAAATCTGCAGGATAGAATATGCGAATTCCCGTGTTTTTTGTCCTCTTTTCTGATTATTCGGGTTTTGTTTACTACTTTTGCCGTCCCTGAAAAAGGGAAGAACAATAAAACCATTTAAACAAAACAACATGTATCACTACGAAACCGTCTTCATTTTGACTCCCGTTTTGTCTGAAGATCAGGCAAAGGAGGCGGTGGGCAAGTTCCGGAAGCTTGTAAAAGACTTCGGCGGAACTTTAGTTCATGAGGAAGCTTGGGGCCTGAGAAAGCTGGCTTACCAAATCCAAAAGAAGTCCACCGGTCATTACCATCTTTTTGAATTCACAGCTAAGAGCGGCAATATCATTGCTGAACTTGAGTTGGCATTCAAACGTGACGAGCGCGTTATGCGTTTCCTCACTGTAGCTCTTGACAAACATGCCGTTGCTTACAGCGAAAAACGTCGTGCGAAAGCAAAAGCGAAGAAAGATGCTCCTAAAACAGAAAACGCTTAATCTCTAATCCGAAAGTCATGGCAGAAAATAGCTCTGAAATCCGCTACCTGAACCCACCTTCGGTTGAGGTAAAGAAGAAAAAATATTGCCGCTTCAAAAAAGCAGGCATCCGTTACATTGATTACAAAGACGCAGACTTCCTTCTGAAGTTTGTAAACGAACAAGGAAAACTTCTTCCACGTCGTCTTACAGGTACTTCTGTGAAGTTTCAGCGTAAAGTTGGTGCTGCTGTTAAACGCGCCCGTCACATTGCTCTCATGCCATACGTGGCTGACCAGCTTAAATAACAGGAGAACACGAACATGCAGGTAATCCTTAAACAAGACGTAAGAAACCTCGGCTACAAAGATGATGTAGTGAAGGTTCGCCCGGGATACGGACGTAATTATCTTATCCCACGTGGTATCGCAATTCTTGCTGACGCATCGGCGCTGAAAATGCACGCTGAAAACGTTAAGCAACGCGCTCACAAAGAAGCAAAAATCAAGGCTGAAGCTGATAAGCAGGCTAACAAACTGAAAGATATGGTAGTGAAAGTTGCAACCCGCGTGGGTGACAACGGTAAGATCTTCGGATCTATCACTTCTGTTCAGTTGGCTGATGCGCTTCGTAACCTCGGTCTCGAAGTTGATCGTCGTAACATCACTATCGAAAATGCAGAAAACGTAAAAACGCTTGGAACTTACAACGCGAAAGTACGTTTGCATAAAGAAGTGCTTGCTACTTTCACTTTCGAAGTGGTTGCTGAGTAATCGCTTACCCGATTCAAAAACTAAAGCCCGGTTCTTACGAATCGGGCTTTTTTATTGTGCTTTATTATTTCTGTTTTTACGGATTATTTCTCTGATAAATCTGAAGATCATTCCGATTAATGTCCATGCGCCCGCAAGCGCAGCTACAGCAAGAAATATATACAGTGTAAGGGCATGACGTTCACCGTGCGACATCGCGAGGAGCATATTACTCGTAACGCAACGCTTCTATCGGATCCAGCTTGGATGCTTTCACCGCAGGATATAATCCCGAGATCAAACCGACAACAAAACAAATTGCGAGCCCCAAGCCGATCCACGCCCACGGAATCATAAACGATCCGCCCATCGACATTGAAATGAACGCACCCAGAATTACCGCGAGAATCACACCGACAATTCCACCGATCTGGCAGATCACGATCGCTTCTGTAAGAAACTGATTACGGATGTCGGCACGTGTTGCACCTAAAGCTTTTCGTGTTCCGATTTCTTTCGTCCGTTCGGTAACGGAAACCAACATGATATTCATCAAACCGATTGCAGCACCTAGCAAAGTAATAATTCCGATCAGCGTTGCACCCAATGTTACATATCTCAGATTATCTATCAGTGATGTTGCAATACTGTCGCTCTTCGTAATCTCGAAATTGTCTTCTGCAGTAGGCGAAAGTCCACGTACAATTCTGAAGATTCCTACCGCTTCTCCAATCGCAGGTTCAATCAATGATGGATGATCGGACATGACGTTAATCGTGTACGTAATATCAGGACGTGAAAAATACTGGCGCACATTTTCAATGGTGAGAATTACAACTTTGTCGCCACCGAATCCCATCGTATTTCCTTTCGCTTCGAGCACGCCGATCACCCGATACTTTCCGTTGCCGACAGTTATTTCTTTGTTAATCGGATCGCGTTTCGGAAAAAGCGTCACAGCTATATCTTTTCCCAGAATAGCAACGTTGTCGCCGCCTGTTACTTCAGCGGGTGCGAAATTTCTTCCTTTCGAAAGTTTGTATCCCGAAACTTCCAGGTAATTCTCATCGCTACCGAAAACCTGTATGTTCGGATTGGTTTTTTCCGATTGAAACTTTACTGTCGCTCCAAAAGAGGCAACCGTTGAAACAGAAACCATCGCCGGAAAATCGAACTCATCTTTAAAGTTCATCGCTTCCTGATAGGTAATGGAGCGGTGCTTCCGTGGTTGCTTTCCGCCTCTTCCGATACGAACTGTTGTTTCGCGGTTACGAATAGTGAAAGAGTTTGCCCCCATACTGCTGAAGTTGCTGTTCAGCGAGCCTTTAATCACGTCAATGGAAGCGAGAATTCCAACCAAAGCGGTAATTCCCAGTGCAATGATGAGCATGGTTAAAACAGCGCGTAGCATTTGCCCCTTTATGGAAGAAAGTGCTACTCGGATGTTTTCTAATGCTGCGGAATTCATCAGACGAAGGTAGATAGAATAGATGGCTTTTCTCCGGTTCACTGTAATTTGTGCAATACCCGCTCTGCAATTTATTTCCCGTTCTATTTTCTGTTTGTCTCCTTATGAATTCGTAAATTTGCTTTCCTAATGTTCACACTCACATTCAATATTTCTTCGCGCTATGATCTTCGATCTTGACATGATTAAGCGCGTGTATGCCGAACTTCCTGGAAAGGTTGAGGCTGCACGCAAACTTGCGGGACGTCCGCTTACACTGACAGAAAAAATTCTTTACGCTCACCTTGTTGACGCACTTCCTGCGAAACCATATGAGCGCGGTAAAGACTATGTAGATTTCAATCCGGATCGCGTTGCTATGCAGGACGCAACGGCCCAAATGGCATTGCTTCAGTTTATGCAAGCCGGACGCAAGCAAGTAGCAGTTCCTTCAACAGTGCACTGCGATCACCTTATCACAGCGAAAGTCGGCGCAAAAGACGATTTGGCTGTTGCTAATGCAGAGAGCAAAGAAGTATATGACTTCCTCGCTTCTGTTTCGAACAAGTACGGAATCGGTTTCTGGAAACCGGGCGCCGGAATCATTCACCAGGTTGTATTGGAAAACTATGCATTCCCGGGTGGAATGATGATCGGTACGGATTCGCACACCGTTAATGCCGGAGGATTGGGAATGATCGCAATCGGTGTTGGTGGTGCGGACGCATGTGATGTAATGGCAGGACTTCCTTGGGAGCTTAAGTTTCCAAAATTGATCGGTGTGAAACTTACAGGCAAACTCAGCGGCTGGACAGCTCCGAAAGATGTGATTCTGAAAGTTGCAGGTATTCTGACTGTAAAAGGCGGAACCGGCGCGATCGTGGAATATTTCGGTGAAGGTGCATTGAACCTCAGCTGTACGGGTAAAGGAACCATCTGTAACATGGGTGCTGAAATCGGTGCAACCACTTCTACATTCGGTTACGATGCTTCTATGGAGCGTTATCTCCGCGCAACAGGTCGCAATGAAGTTGCTGATCTTGCTAACGGAGTGAAAGCACACTTGACTGCCGATGCAGAAGTGTACGCTTCACCTGAAAAATATTTTGATCAGGTGATTGAGATCAATCTCTCTGAACTTGAGCCGCACCTGAACGGACCTTTCACTCCGGATCTGGCAACACCAATCAGCAAAATGAAAGAAGTTGCAGCGGCGAACGGATGGCCGACAAAAGTTGAAGTAGGTCTGATCGGTTCGTGCACAAACTCTTCTTACGAAGATATTTCCCGCGCCGTTTCCATTGCGAAACAAGTTGCTGCAAAAGGACTGAAGACAAAAGGTGAGTACTGCATCAACCCGGGTTCAGAACAGATTCGTTTCACAATAGAACGCGACGGATTCCTTAAAGTGTTCAGCGAAATCGGAGCAACTGTGTTTACAAACGCATGCGGACCTTGCATCGGAATGTGGGATCGTATGGGTGCTGAAAAGCAAGAGAAGAATACAATCGTTCACTCGTTCAACAGAAACTTTGCTAAGCGTGCTGACGGAAACCCGAATACTTATGCGTTCGTAGCTTCTCCTGAACTGGTAACGGCACTTGCAATCGCAGGTGATCTTACGTTCAATCCTGCAACTGATTTCCTCGTGAATGGAAAAGGAGAGAAAGTGAAACTCGACGAACCTGCAGGTGATGAATTGCCGCAACGCGGATTCGCTGTAGAAGACGCCGGTTATCAGGCTCCTGCCGAAGACGGATCAAATCTTACAGTTAATGTTTCTCCGACTTCAGATCGTCTGCAGTTGTTGGATCCGTTTGCAGCTTGGGAAGGTGTTGATCTTAAAGGATTGAAACTTCTGATCAAAGCAAAAGGGAAGTGTACAACGGATCACATCTCTATGGCCGGTCCATGGTTGAAGTACCGCGGTCACCTCGACAACATTTCAAACAACATGTTGATCGGTGCTGTTAACTTCTTCAACGAGAAAACAGATAATGTAAAGAATCAGTTGAGCGGTGCTTACGAAGGTGTTCCGAAAGTGCAGCGCGCTTACAAAGCGGCTAACATCGGTTCAATTGTAGTAGGTGATGAAAACTACGGTGAAGGTTCATCACGCGAACACGCAGCGATGGAACCGCGTCACCTTGGAGTACGTGCGGTACTTGTGAAATCTTTCGCACGTATTCACGAAACAAATCTGAAGAAGCAGGGCATGTTGGCATTGACGTTCGCTGATAAGGCGGATTACGATAAGATCAAGGAAGATGACACAATGGATATTCTTGGTTTGACATCTTTCGTTCCGAATGCGGCGTTGACAATTGCTTTGCATCACGCTGACGGAACTTCAGAAGAGATCAAAGTGAATCATACGTACAATGCGCAGCAAATCGAATGGTTCAAAGCCGGTGGTGCATTGAACATCATTCGCGCGAGCATCAAAGCGTAATTGAATAAACAGATAGAATGGCTGACTTCAGAAAGGAGGTCAGCCATTTTTATTGAATCACGGAAAAATTGTAGATTAGTTTTCGGTATGCGTTTACTACTCGCTGTTGCTCTGATCATTCTGACGTTTAACGTTCAGGCGCGTGATTTCGGTGGAGATAATCCGAAACGTGATTCGTTGTTGCGTTATCGCAATACTGTTGATACGAATTACATCAGAAAATATCCCGATCGGTTTATTGTTACGCTCAGTCAGTCATTGCGCACATACGACATTCGTTTTCGTCAGACCATGACGGAAGATTCGCTCGGATGGGGCTCTCCGATTATGATGTCCAACCTGAAATGGTCGAGCGGCGTTGCATTGGATTTCGATAAACTCTCTTTAACCGTTGGATTGAGTTCGCAACCGTACACCAATGAAGAATTGCGTCTCAAAGGAAAAACAAAGTACACGGCATTAGGACTTTCGTTTGTGTTGTATCGTTTCCGGTTTGAATCGAGTTACAGAAAGTATCAGGGTTTCTACGATACAAGAACAGCGATTTATGACACGCTTCAGGATTCCTCTTGGACGTATTATCAGGATCCTGATTTTATGGCGCGTTCCATTCGGGTGAAAGCACTTTTCATTTTCAATAAGCGAAAGTTCTCGTACAACGCGGCTTACTTCAACACGCAGCGTCAATTAAAGTCTGCAGGTTCATGGTTGATGGTCGGTAATATCTACGATAATCTGTTCAGCACGAAAACTTCGTTGATACCGGATTCTTCACGATATTTTTTTCAGCAATACGGTTTGATGAATCATGCACACTTGCAGGGAATATCTTTTGGCCCGGGGTATTCCTACAATCTTGTGATCTGGAAAACACTTTTCGTCAATCTTACATTGACAAGCGGATTCGATATTCAGCATCGTCAGATAAAAACCTCTGATAACAGTTATACCGCTGATTATTGGAAAATCGGAGCAGCAGGAGATTTCAGAGCGGCAATCGGGTTGAACGGAAAGCGAATGTTTTTGTCGCTCACTTACAGACAGGATTACAATTCTTACGTGATGCAGGGAATGACCATTCGGTCCTATTACCACGCAATTGATTTGAACTTCGGTTATCGTTTCAAGATGCATCGTGGCAGATTGTATAAGAAACTGAATCAGAATAAATGGTACCAACTCATATGACCGAATTTAAAATCAACGGCGACTACATTGAATTGATCGCATTACTGAAAGTAACAGGCATTGCTGAAACAGGCGGTGTTGCCGGAATTTTCGTGACGCAAGGTGAAGTGACAGTGAACGGTCAGATTGAACTTCGTAAAAGAGCGAAGTTGAAACCCGGTGATGTAGTGGAAGCATCAGGTAAGAAGATTGTCCTGACCTGATTATAAAATCCTTTTATTTCGTGTTGTCCGTAATATAGTTTGCAATCTTCGTAAGAAGGTGCACACGATCACGCCCGTATACATTGTGTAAGTGACCCGGATAGATGTAGTAATCTGTTTGCACACCTTTGCTCACCGCTTCTTTCGTGTAAGCAATTGAATTTTGCCATACAACAACATCATCAGAAGTGCCGTGAATGAGTAACAGTTTACCGCGCAGTTGATCTACATAATTCAAAGTGCTCGATTCTTTGTATCCGATAGGATTTTCCTGCGGAGTATCCATGTAACGCTCAGTGTACATAATCTCGTAGTACTTCCAATCGATAACAGGACCACCGGCAACACCGCAACGGTATACATCAGGAGTTCGTGTCATCATCGAGGTTGTCATGAATCCGCCGTAGCTCCAACCGTAAACTGCCATACGTTTCGAATCGATGTATGATTTCGATTTCAGATAATCTGAACCTTTTTTCTGATCAGCAATTTCCTGCGATCCGAGATGCTGATAAATCGCTTGCGCAAAATCACGACCGCGATTGGCAGATCCTCTTCCGTCAACAGTAAATACAACATATCCTTGCTGCGCCATGTAATACAGGAACAAATCTGCATTGCCCAACCATGAATTCAGGATCAACTGTACATTCGGCCCGTTGTAAACGTAAGTCAGTGACGGATACTTTTTCGTTGAATCGAAATTCGCAGGATAGATCATTCTGCACCACAGTGGTGTTTCTCCATCGGCAGCTGTTATCGTGAACAATTCAACTTTACATTGATTGTATTCTTTCAAAGGATTGTCTGCACGATACATTTCTGTTGACTTAGCGCCTTTTGTTTCTACATGTGAAATAACTTTCGGAGTATTCACATCGGAATAAGTGCAAATGAATTGAGAGAAGTCTTGGCTGAACAATGCTGTGCTTACACCGTTCCAAGGTGTCAAAGCTTTGCTGGAAAATGCTCCTGTATTTACGTCAACGGAAAATACAACACGATTGCAATTTCCGATTGAAGCTGCCTGGTAATAGAGTTTTGATCCTTTAGCATCGAAGCCGTAAACTTCAGTTACAACAAGAACCGGAATAAGTTTGGTGACTTTTGTCGGGCTCAGTTGAGAAATTAAAGTTCCATCGGTTTTGTAGAGGTAAATGGAGTTGTACCCGTCGCGTTCCGATTGCCAGATGAATTTATCCGGTTGTCCGGGTACGAATTGCATTGTATGTAACGGCTGGACCCATTTGTCACTTTTCTCTTCAAAAAGTGTTTTAATGAAATCACCGGTCTCTGCGTTGTAGCAGTTGAATTTCAAATGATTTTGTCCGCGATTCAGTATTGCAATATAAATCTGTTTGCAATCCGGACTCCAAGCGATATTGGTGAGATATTGTTCCGCCGGTTCTCCTGTTTTCAAATAGATTGTTTTTCCCGTCGCAATATTGTAAACGCCAACTGTTACATGATGACTTGAATCTCCGGCCATCGGATAGCGGATCATTCTCGCAGTTGCAGGTTTAGCATCAATTTCGATAATCGGATATTCCGTTACCATTGTTTGATCCATGCGGTAAAATGCAAGCAACTGACTGTTCGGCGACCAGAATGTACCTTTCTCAATACCGAATTCCTCGCGATGTACGGTTTGTCCGCACACAACACCCGGATTCATTTCTTTAGTAACCTGAGTTTCTTTACCGCCGCTTGTGATGTAGAGATTGTTGCTGATCGTGTAAGCTTCGTTTTTACCATCGGGCGATTTTTCAAAATGAGAAGCACGTGCATCACGTATTCCGTTGAATTTACCAATCAACGTTTTTGATTTGAGGCTGTATGTTACAGTGTAATCGTTCGCCTGAAATGTGAATGAATACGCATCAATCCACTTGACAATCGGGAATGTTTTCTGCGGTGCGAGTGCAGTAAGTTGAGATGCTCTTATTTTCTCATTCAACTCAGTCAGCGTTACAAGCGTGGAATATTTTTCTGTTTTCCCACCTGTAGCAGATACGAGTGCTTCTTCTGTAGCAGATGTGTTAGTAACCCATGTGTAAGCGTTCATTTCGGCGCGCCATTGCAGTTGACGCATTCCGGTCGGAGAAAGTTTCGCACGGTTAAGTACAGTTTCTTCAATCGTGAGATTTTTCTGCGCAACAGCTCCTGTGAAGATGAGAAGTGCTACGAAAATGGAAAGATGTTTTTTCATACTTAAAGAGAAATTATTCCTTCTATTGCAGAAGCTTTTTTATAAATGTTAATGATCTGTTCTGCATCCATCATTACAACTCTTGCAGTAACGCTCGTGTAAGTTCCTTTCGATGAAGGTTGCAATTTTATTTCAGCATCGTCTTCGAATAAACTTTCTGTTAACGCGATTTTCTGATTGTCAGATGGCACGATGAATTTAAACATGTAAACCTGCGGCCAGGAACCGCCGGCGTTGAGTTTTTTTCTCAGTTCATCGTAATTGAATTCTGCCATGCGGCAAAGTTAATCACTATTGCGTACCATGAACTTGATCAGAGAGGCCATTTGTCAATAACCGAAACCTTCATCCAGTTTCCTTCGGTCTTTTTTTGTCGGGCGACCTTTTTCGGTATAGAAAAACGGTTTTTCAAATTCGCGGGCTACTTTCAGTTTTTCGTATTCTTCAGGAGGTGTAAGATCTTCGCAATAGTCTTTGACCAATGGCGCTCCAACACGTGACGTAGGGAATCCGATGACACGAAACGATTTCACAATGGGTCCGAATCTGAAACTGATGGTGTCATTTAACTTCAATTCTTTTGACGGCTTAACCGGTTCGCCGTTCAGTTTGAGCTTTCCACCTCGAACAGATTCTGCAGCAAGCGAACGCGTTTTATACAATCGCACACTCCAAAGCCATTTATCAATGCGGTGATTTTCCGACATAGGACAAAGTTAATCCGTTCACGCGTTGAATCGTTCACCGTTCCCAATCCCCAATCCCCAATTCCCAATTCCCAATTCCCAATCCCCAATCCCCAATCCCCAATCCCCATTCCCCAATCCCCAATTCCCAATCCCCAATTCCCAATCCCCAATTCCCAATCCCCAATTCCCAATCCCCAATTCCCATTCCCATTCCCATTCCCAATTCCCAAAACCATTTACATTTGCAGAATGATTGCTTACAACCCCAAAGACTGGTACAAGTTGATTTTATCGTTTCACAAGAGCGATACGTTCCGCATGTTGCTGCCTGCGATTATCGGTATGGCAATCTTCAGTGCGATTATTGTTTACCTGATCACTTGCGTTTGGAAGTGGGATTTTGAAGGCACTATTGCAATTCACTCGTTGCTTGGCTTTGTGATTTCATTGATGTTGGTTTTCCGAACAAACACGGCTTACGATCGTTGGTGGGAAGGAAGACGACTTTGGGGCGGATTTGTAAATCACAGCAGAAGTCTGGTAATGAAACTAAGTGCGTTTCTGCCGCGTGAAGACTCTGCAAAAGCTCAGGCATTATTGACGAACTATTTCTTCGCATGTAAAGATCATTTGCGAAAGGAAATGTCGACGAAAGATTGGTTGGAAGTTCCCGGTGTTGGATTGGACAGATACACAGGTGCAGGACACGTTCCCAATGCAATTCTTACGGATCTAGTTGCGGAGATTCATCGTTTGCAAAAAGCAGGAAAGATATCTGAAGTGCAAATGCTGATGATGAATGATGAACTACGTTCATTTGCAGAGTTGATGGGCGCGTGCGAAAGAATCAAATCGACCCCGATTCCGTATTCCTACAGCATGTTCATTAAGAAAATCGTTTTCTTCTATACGATAACAATTCCGTTCGGTATCTCAACCACCTATCATTTCTGGACGGTATTGATCGTGTCTTTCATCTTCTACGCGTTCGCAAGTTTGGAATTGCTTGCAGAAGAAATTGAAGATCCTTTCGGAAAAGATGCAAATGATTTGCCTACAGATGAAATTGCATTGAAGATCAAAAAGGCAACCGAAGATATTTTCAGAATGTCGAAGTAAATTACTTCAATCCGAATTTCTCAGTAGCCATTTCTTCAATGGCTTTTCCGATAGATAAGCAAGCTGTAGCTGCCGGCGAAGGCGCATTCAACACGTGAATCGCATTGTTGCGGTGCTCGATTTTAAAATCATCAAGCATGTTTCCTTCCGGTGATAACGCCATTGCACGAACACCTGAACGCGACGCAACAATATCGTCTGATTCCAATGAAGGAATGAGTGTGCGCAAACGTTTCAGAAAGAATTTTTTCGAGAAAGCTCCGCGGTATTCGTCCAGTCCGAATTTCATATTATCGAAAAAGAACTTCCACGTTCCTTTGAACGTTAAGGCTTCCCATGTGTCTTTAAAACTGAAAGAAGTTTTTCCGTAGCCTTCACGTTTGAAAACGAAAACTGCATTCGGCCCGCATTCCACACCACCGTGTACCATTCTCGTAAAATGCACACCGAGGAAAGGGTATTTCGGATTCGGAACCGGATAAATCAGGTTCTTCACCTTTTTCATTCCCTTTTCCGTGAGATCGTAATAGTCGCCGCGGAAACCAACAATTGCAGCATCGGATTTGGTGCCTTCTTTTTTCGCAATTCGATCACTGTGCAAACCGGCGCACGTTACAATGTATTTTGCATTGAACGTTCCGTTATTGGTAATGATGTCTGTTGAATCACCGTGATGCACAAAATCCTGCGCTTCCGTTTTGATGAATACGCGGCTTCCTTCAAAATTCTTTTCGAGTAATTCGCCCAACTTTCTCGTTACACCCGGGAAGTCAATAATTCCCGTACATCCAACCCAAATACCTGCGATACCTTCAACAAACGGTTCGATTTCTTTCATTCGCTTAGCATCAATCAATTCAATGTCTTCAACGCCGTTAGCCTTGCCATTGTTGAACACTTTATTCATATGAGCCAATTCACTTTCGTGAGTAGCAACGATAATCTTTCCGCAAATGTCATGAGCAATACCATGTTCCTTTGCAAATGCAACCAACTCACGACGACCTTCAACACACAATTTCGCTTTGTAAGAACCGGGTTTGTAATAAATTCCGGAATGAATAACACCAGAATTATGTCCTGTTTGATGCGGAGATAAATGATCTTCTTTTTCAAGCACCGCAACTTTCAAATGCGGATAACGTGTGTTGATTTTGTAAGCAGCTGCCAGTCCTACACAACCTCCGCCTACAACAACAATGTCGAATGAATGCTTTGTACTCACTGTGTGTTTATTTGCGGCAAAGATACTTATTCCCTTGCTGGTGATGAAGTATTCAAGGTCAAAGTACTAATGTTTAACTTTGCGCCATGAATTTGCAAAATGATCTGATCCTTCGTGCGGCGCGTGGCGAGAAAACCGAACGCACTCCTGTGTGGCTCATGCGTCAGGCCGGACGCGTATTACCTGAATATCGCGAAGTACGCTCAAAAATGGGCGGCTTTATTGAATTAGTAAAAACACCCGAGTTTGCTGCTGAAGTAACAATTCAGCCGGTAGATATTCTTGGCGTTGATGCAGCGATTATTTTCTCCGACATTCTCGTAATTCCGGAAGCAATGGGCTTGCCTTACACAATGGTGGAAGCTCGCGGACCGTGGTTCGAAAAAACGGTGAAGTCAGAAGCAGATATTAATAAGCTTCGTGTTGCTGATGGTGAAAATGATTTGTCATACGTGTGTGATGCGATTCGCCTTACAAAAACAGCTTTGGCAGGACGTGTTCCGTTGATAGGATTCGCCGGCGCTCCATGGACTTTGCTTGCGTACATGGTGGAAGGCAGTGGATCTAAAACATTTTCTCGGGCGAAAAAGTTTCTTTACACGGAACCGCGTCTTGCACACATGTTGCTGGAGAAAATCACAGAGAGCACGATTCATTATCTCAAAGCTCAGGTAAAAGCGGGCGCGGATATGCTGCAGATTTTTGATTCATGGGCCGGAATTCTTTCTCCTGCTCAGTATCGTGAATTTGCGTTGCCGTACATTTCAGATATATGCAATGCATTACACGGTGTAGTTCCGATTACTGTTTTTGCGAAAGATGCATTCTTTGTTCGCGAAGATTTAGGCAAATTGAAATGCAACACAATCGGACTCGACTGGACAATGGATGTTGCAGAGTCGCGTGCGCTGATCGGGAATGAAAAAACTTTGCAGGGCAACGCAGATCCTTGTTTGCTGTACGCAGATTTCGAAACGATCAAGACGGAAACGGAGAAGATGTTGCGCGCTTTCGGACCTTCAAAACACATCGCCAATCTCGGTCACGGTTTGTATCCTGATTTGGAAAAAGAAAAGGTGAAGTTTTTTGTGGATACCATCAAGGAATTCCGTTTCTGATTTGCGATTAATGCAATTCATATTCTGAATAAGTTGCGTTTTTTGTCAACTTGAATTTCTGTTTATCGTATTTCGCAAACACTCTTGTTTCATTAAAACAGTGTTCTACCTTTGGTTAAAACATGGTTTATGAAACACGTTTTCCTTTTCGTTTTACTATTTATTTCACTTGACGCATTTACTCAGGGAACTACTTCCGTAAGAGGTAATGTTGTGGATAAAGAAACACGCATTCCGCTCATAGGGGCAGTTGTTGAGTTATACAACGATTCGAGTAGGGCGGATGGCGGAGTAACAGATCTCGATGGAAATTTTCGATTTACAAATGTTGCTCCCGGCCGTTTCAGTGTGCGGGTGAAATATACAGGCTATCTTCCTCTGACGGTTCCGAATGTAATCGTGAATACAGGGAAGGAAACAATTCTGAATCTGGAACTCGAATCGAGTACCGTTGAAGTTGGTGAAGTGGTAATCAAAGCCACCGGAAAAGATGGAACTGTAAATGAAATGGGCGCGGGGAGCGGACGCATGTTCTCGGTTGAAGAAACAAATCGTTATAGTGGAAGTCGAGGTGATCCTGCACGAATGGCTTCCAACTTCGCGGGCGTACAAGGAGCGAATGATTCACGCAATGATATTGTTGTTCGCGGGAATTCTCCTGCCGGTGTGTTGTGGCGCTTCGAAGGAATTGATATTCCCAATCCGAATCACTTTGCGATTGAAGGAACTACAGGTGGACCTGTAAGCATGCTGAATAATAAAGTGCTCGCCAATTCAGATTTCTACACAGGTGCTTTCTCAGCAGAATACGGAAACAGCATCGCAGCAGCTTTTGATTTAAAGATGCGTAACGGGAATAACGAGAAGTTCGAATTCAACGGACAGTTCGGTTTCCTTGGAACGGAGCTCACAGGCGAAGGCCCGATCAACAAAGACAAAGGCTCTTCATTCCTGATCAACTACCGTTATTCAACTTTGAAAATGTTCGAAGCACTGAATATTCCTATCGGTACAGGCGCAGTGCCAAACTACATGGACGGTGCATTTAAGTTCAATTTCCCCTTGCGCCACGGAGGGAATTTATCGTGGTTCGGAGTCGCAGGTAACAGCAAGATTGATATTGTCGTGAGTCAATACACCGACCCGCAAGATGAATTGTATGGTGTTGATAATCGTGATCAGTACTTCCGTTCCGGAATGGGATTCACAGGTTTGGTTTATGCAAAACCGATATCTGAGCGTACTTACTTCAGAATGGTTGTTGCAGGAAGTCATCGTTATTCCGCAGCGAATCATGATCTCGTTTGGCGTGATACAACATTCGCAGTTGATTCCATCACTGCCAAAATGGGTTATCGTAACACTGAAACGAAATACAGCGCCAATTTCTATTTCCTTCATCGCATCAATAAGAACCAAACTATCAAAGCCGGAATGATGAATGATCTGTACATGAATGTGCTCACTGATAGTATTCATTCCGAAGTAACATATCAATTCTACAACCGACAGGACTATTCAGGCTCCGCTGTTTCTCTTCAGCCTTATGTGCAATGGAAATTGCGTCCGAACGACGACGTTACCGTGAATCTCGGATTGCACGGACACTATTTCACATTGAGCGGAAGTAAATCCATCGAGCCGCGCGCTTCATTGCGATTCAATACATCTCCGAAAAGTTCGGTTCAGCTTGCAGCGGGAATGCACAGTCAGATGTTGCCGGCGTATGTTTACTATACACATCTTCCTGCTTCTGCGCAGCCGTTTACTTTGCACAACAAGAATGTTGACTTTATCCGCAGCATTCATACCGTTGCCGGATATGATGTTATGGTGGCAGAGAATCTTCGTATCAAAGTAGAAACATACTATCAGTATCTCTACAATGTTCCGGTTGAAAAACGCTCTTCTTCGTTCTCCGTATTAAATCAGGGCTCTGGATTCAGTCGCTTCTTCCCGGATACATTAGTAAACGAGGGAACAGGACGCAACTATGGTGCTGAATTAACGATCGAGAAATTCTTCAGCAAAAAATATTTCGTGTTGTTCACTGCAAGTGTTTTTGACGCGAAGTACAAAGGCAGCGATGGAGTTCTACGCAACACAGACTTCAACACACGTTACGCTGTGAACCTTTTGGGGGCGCGTGAATTCGAACTCGGACCAAAGCAATCACTTCAGGTTGGAACTAAACTCACAATGGCTGGTAAACGTTGGTACACACCGATTGATACTGCTGCTTCACGCATTGAAAATGATGAAATGTTGGTGGATTCGTTGCGCAACACTTTACAATTCAGTTCACCTTATTTCCGACTGGATTTGAAAGTTGTCTGGAAATTAAACGGAAAGAAAGTCACACACGAAATCGGTTTGGACATCGTGAATCTTACCGGACAGAAAAATATTCTCGGTCTCACGTATTCACCTGATTCACGCAATCCGGATAAATATCCTGTAGCAGAACAATATCAGCTCGGTTTCCTTCCATTGTTTTATTATCAGATTGATTTCTGATTTCATCGACTACAATAATGAGTTCAATTCAATCTATTCTCGTTTACTGCGGCTCAGCCAAAGGGAATAATTCTGTTTACGCTGAAGCGGCGCAGTGTTTAGGATCAGTACTTGCCGCTGATAAAATCAAACTGATTTACGGCGGAGGTAGTATCGGGTTAATGGGTGTTATTGCTGATGCCGTGATGAAGAGCAGGGGAGAAGTGATCGGCGTGATTCCGAAATTTCTGAATGTGAAGGAAGTAGGACACGGCGGACTTACTTCTCTCATTGAAGTTTCTTCGATGCACGAGCGTAAAGCGAAAATGGAAGAGATGTGTGATGCAGCTATTGCGCTTCCGGGTGGTTACGGCACGCTCGATGAATTATTCGAAATTCTGACGTGGTCGCAATTGGGATTGCACAAAAAGCCGATTGGAATTCTCAACGTGAACAGTTATTTCAACGGACTCATCGCGCAGCTGGATACAATGGTGACGGAAGGTTTTCTCTCTCCTGCAAATCGTCGACTCCTTATCGAGTCTGATAATGTTACGGAACTATTGAATCTGCTGAAAAATTTCCAGGCAGAAAGCGGAACAAAGTGGCTGGAACGGAATCAGACGTGATCAGATTCCGAAATAGTCTTTCAGATCACGCACGAGTACGCCAACATTTTCAAGGTTTTTTACCTCTGCAGTTTTGGCAAGAATTCCGTTCAGTTTTTCCTGATATTGTTTGCGTCCCGAACTGATCCATTGTGCAGCGTAATAATATGCTTTGATGGTCAGATCGTTCTCCTGCAGTTTTGAAGAATTTGCAGTCAGCTTTTCATAGCGTTTGTAACATTCCTGAACTTTCATGTAATCTTCGAGAATGAAATACGCCATAATGAGCGTTGCGAAAATCTGATCGTACATTCTATGAAACGAAACCTGCTGATAATTGAAAAGCAATCCTTCAATCAGCGGAGGTACTTTCTTCACATCCTCCATACTGTTCATCAGAAGGAAACAACAGTAAATGTTGCTTACGTTGATATAACGCACATAAAGTGATTCTTCCTCCCACATCGGGTTGGCAAGAATTTCTTCACACGCTTTTTTATAACCGGAAATTTCTTCACGGAATTCTTTTGATTGCTGATCAAACCAACCTTTTCGATAACAGAATCCTTGCGTGCTGGCAAGCAAACTTCCCTGTATACTGATGAAACCGATTTGCGCAGTGTTCAGATAGTTTCTCCAGAACCTTGGCGTTTCTCGTTTCTTCAATAATCCGGAAGCAACTTTCTGCAACTCATCTTTGTCGAGCCACGAAACCAAAAGTTTGAGCTTGAGATAATCAATATTCAACTCCACATCATCCACAAAAGAGAACACAACATACGGCGCCTTCTCGAGTTCATCCGCAAGCGAGTTCAATTGATCCTGCATTTCCTGCGTATAAAAACGCTCATCATTCAGAAAGTGCAACGTATAACACCATGCATACCCCGAAAGTATGCGCACCGCAAATGAAGGATGCTGATGAAAAGATTTAAAGAATGAAAGATGTTTCTCCGTTTCTGAATATTCTCCGCTGGTTTTATCCTTGAAATGAAGATTGGTGCGCAAATACAGATAGATATCATTCAGCGCTTTTTCGGATTCAATGATTCTCGCATTGTGTTCCAGATAGCGAATGGATTCCGTTTTCTTCTCGCGTATGTGTGATTGCTGCGCGAAAAATGTAAGCACCACCCGACACGAAGAGAAATCTTCAATCTTATCAGCAATATCCAAAAGTATCTCCGCAAGATTATTTGCTTCCTTGAGCTTGCCTTGATTGATCAGCAACTCAATCTTTGAAATATTATGCAGCAAATACGAGGGATAATTTCGGCTCAGGTATCCTGTCAGCTTGAAAGTATGATGCGCCAGCTGAAAAAATTTCCGTTTTTCTGCCGCTCCGTTTTTCTTGTAAATGATTTTACACAGATCATCAGAATCAGCTTCTTCCCAACCGTGCGAATGAACTGCTTCAACCAACGCCAAAGGCAACTCCGCACCCGAATTCTTCAGGTGATTGCGGAATTCCTGAAGGTGATAATCGCTGAGAAGTGCAACAACTTTCTGTATACTGAGCATGTTTAAAGGTAAATTTTTGGTCTGATAACACGCTATGTGAGAGATTTTTTTTCGGATACGAACTGTGGCATGTTTGTAGCATGAAAAAATTCCTTGTCATTATTACTTTGATTCTTTCGGTCAAATCCTTGTCAGCACAGAGCTATGCTATTGGTCATATTCAGATTACATATAATGATCCTGCACGACAGAATCGCGCCATTCAAACCGAGATTTATTATCCTGCTGCTGCAGCCGGTGAAAGTGTTCCGGTTGCTTCGGGAACATTTCCTGTTATTTCTTACGGACACGGATTCGTAATGGTTTGGAGCGCGTATCAGAATATTTGGGAAGCGTTGGTGCCTGCCGGATACATTGTTGCATTTCCGCGCACAGAAGGAAGCGTAAGTCCTGTTCATGCTGAATTCGGTGCTGATCTTGCATTTCTCATTACGAAAATTCAGTCGGAAGGCGCGCAGAACACGTCATCTTTGTTTTATAATCACGTTGGTTCTACTTCCGCTGTCATGGGACATTCCATGGGCGGAGGTTCATCGTTTCTTGCGGCGGAGAACAATACTTCAATTACGACAATGATCACCATGGCCGCAGCGAATACAAATCCGCCTTCGATTGCCGCTGCGCAGAACATTACAATTCCTTCATTGGTAATTGCTGGTCAAAATGACTGCGTGGCACCTCCCGCTCAACATCAGGTACCGATGTACGATTCGCTGAACTCTTCCTGTAAAGCGTACGTTGAAATTCTCGGCGGCGGGCATTGTTATTTCGCAGAATCAAATTTCAATTGCTCTTTCGGAGAAGGAACATGCACTCCGAATCCAACAATAAGTCGTGCGGAACAGCAGGACGTGGCTCAGGATTTTTCGCTGATGTGGCTCAACTTCTATCTGAAAAATGATTGTGCCGCATGGTCAGCATTTCAGGATAGTCTGGCTTCATCGAATCGTGTGAATACGCAAATGTCATGCGCGATTGCTTCGCCTGTTATATCTGCCATCGGCAATCAATTGAACAGCACTGCTGCAGCAACTTATCAATGGCTTTTGAATGGAAATCCGATTCCGGGTGAAGTGAATCAATCAATTACTCCCGCGCAGAACGGAATGTACGAAGTGGTTGTGACCTACAACGGTTCGCCGTGTCCCGATACTTCCAATCAAATAAACTGGGTGATGACAGGTGCAGCTGAAATCAATTCGTTTGAATGGAATTTATTTCCTGTTCCGGCCGACGATCAATTGAATCTGATCGCAGCTAATTCGGGTCTGTGCACAATTGTTATTTCAGATATGACAGGACGTATCATCAATCAGCAAGAAATCAATGTGATCAGCGGACAATCTGTTGCAGTGAGCACAAACGCGTTGACTGATGGACTTTATCAGATTCAGATGACCGACAAAACGACCGCTCAAACCGCTATGAAACTCTTCAATGTACTGCACCGTTGATTATCCGAGTGCAACCCAGTTAACCGGTGGTTGACCGTCCTGCATCAACAGATAATTCGCTCTTGAAAAATGTCGACATCCGAAAAATCCGTTAGCGGAGAATGGAGATGGATGTGCAGCCTCTAGAATATGATGTTTCGTTAAATCAATCAACGGTTTCTTATTCTGTGCGTGACGTCCCCAAAGTATAAACACGATTCCCTCACGCTGTTCAGATAGAGAACGGATCACGGAATCAGTAAATTCTTCCCACCCTTTTCCTTGGTGTGAAGCAGGCGAATGTTCGCGAACTGTAAGCGTTGTATTCAAAAGCAAAACGCCTTGTTTCGCCCAACCTGTCAAGTCACCTGTTTTCGGATAAGGAACGTTCAGATCTTTCTGCATTTCCTTGAAAATATTCACAAGTGATGGCGGATGTTTTATTCCTGCAGAAACAGAAAAACAAAGTCCGTTCGCTTGACCAGGTCCGTGGTACGGATCCTGACCCAGAATCACAACTTTAACTTCGTTAAACGTAGTTTGATTGAACGTGTTGAAGATTAACTGTCCAGGAGGATAGACGGGATAAACTTGTTTTTCTTCTACCAGAAAGTTCTTCAGTTCGGTAAAATATGGTTTGTCAAATTCGCCCTGAAGTACATTTAGCCAGCTTTCATGAATTTTCGGGGCAGCGGAATTGGAATTACTCATAAATTCAAAATAGTTTCAATATCAGTTCTAAAAACAATCAAAATCAAAAGTGCGTAAAAGTAATTTTTTAGAGCCTTGTTGAAAAATGTATAAACATATTTTTCAGGAATCGGCTGAGACTCTTATTTTTGCACGGTATTTGCAAACACTTTACACATCATCAAACCCAATGTCATGAAAAAACTCGTATTCGCTTTCGCAGTATTGTTCTTATCTGCAGTATCTATTACTTCATGCAAGAGCAAAGAAAAGTGCGATGCATACAGTGCAAAAGCTGACAAGATTCAGACTTCGAAATCTTACTAAGTAACGCTTTTCAAATTTAAAAGGCTTCTTTTGAAGCCTTTTTTTATTGCAGGAAATGGAAAATCTGGAATCATTGAACCGCCTTGAGGAGCTGAATGCTGCAGGAGATTTTGTTGTCTTCAAACACAGCCCGCGTTGTTCCATCAGCAACATAGCTTTTGATCGCTATCAACGTTACTTGGATGCCATTCCTTCGGGCGTACAGACATACATTGTGAATGTGCTTACTTCCCGCGAAGTTTCACTGGCTATCGCCGGTAAATACAGCATTCGGCACGAATCACCGCAAGTGTTGTATATCCGAAACGGCATATGCATTTATACCGCTTCTCATTCCGGCATTGATCCGCGTATAATTTCCGAATCGGTTACAACCAGTTAAAACTTACCGTTTGTTTCAGATCCGGATGCAGACTTTCTGCAACCGGACAAGTCATTGCGGCATTGATCAGCAACTGACGATCAATGTCGGGATAGTTTAATGACGGCATTGTAAAATCCACTTTTATCTCAACAACTCTTCGTGGATCAGTGCCCATCACTTTCGTGATATCGGCTTTCATTCCTTCCAATGAAATTTTGTGACGATCAGCAACAATTCCCATAATTGTCATCATGCAACAGCCTAACGAAGTGGAAAGTAAATCCGTTGGTGAAAATGCTTCGCCGCGGCCATTGTTGTCGGTTGGCGCATCGGTAATTACAACTTGACCTGAACGCAGGTGAATGCTGCTTGTTCGGAGTCCGCCGGTATATTCAATTGTGGATGTAAGGCTCATGAATGCGAAATTAGGGTTAAAGCAGATTTCTTGTTAACTTTGTTACTGCTGCGCAAATTTCGTTATTCTGATGAGAACATTCGCTGTCGTATTTTTTCTGTTCATTGGCGGATTTATTTGCGCGCAGAATCCGCAAGTGGTGCAAACCAACGAGAATCTGTATGAAGATGCAGGTTTGTTGTACCGCAATGAAGCGAACGGCGGATTGATCATCAACTCACATGGTTTCGGTTTAAATTATCGTCGTTGCAAACACATCACAGCGGCACGTAAAGGTGTTTGGGAATTCGATCTTGTGAATTACCGTCATCCGAAAGAAATTAAAGTTACCAATCCGTTTTACGACAACGCGAAGGGATATTATTACGGCAAACTGAACAGCTTTTTCATTCTTCGTTCAGGTGTTGGATTCCAAAATGTGATGTACACGAAGCCCGAAAAAAATGGGGTGGAAATCCGTTATGTTGCGTTCATCGGTGCGTCAATCGGTTTGGCAAAACCGGTTTATCTGGAAATACTTTACGACAATCCTGTTCCCGGAACGAAGTTGGTGGTGACTGAGAAATATGATCCTGACCAACATTTCCCGGACAACATTTACGGTCGCGCACCTTTCGTGCGTGGTTTGGGTGAATTGGGAATCAGACCCGGCGGTTATGCCAAAGTCGGATTGAATTTCGAATACGGTCCGCTAGACACTGAGATTAAATCGCTTGAGGTAGGATTTATTACCGACGTTTATCTTACACCTGTTGAAATCATGGCAACGGAGCGCAAGCAAATGGTTTTGCTCTCGTTGTATCTGCAATTCAGCATGGGTAAAAAATGGTTTTGATCAGATGAAGGAAGAAAGTGTTGCGCAAGCGCGGTTGAAGAAGCCTGATTGGCTTCGAGTGAAATTACCTACCGGAGAAAATTATCTTAAAGTTCGCGGGTTAGTGGATAAGCACAAACTCCACACCATTTGCGAAAGCGGGAATTGCCCGAACATGGGTGAATGTTGGGGCGAAGGAACCGCAACATTTATGATTCTCGGGAATATTTGTACGCGTTCTTGCGGGTTCTGTGCTGTTGCAACCGGCCGACCGCTTCCTGCGGATACAAAAGAACCTGAACGTGTTGCGGAATCTGTGCGCCTGATGGGGGTGAAACATTGCGTTATCACTTCAGTCGATCGCGATGATTTGAAAGACGGAGGTGCAGAAATTTGGGCAGAAACCATTAGTGCTGTTCGTCGTGCAAGTCCGCAAACTACGATGGAAACGCTCATCCCTGATTTCAAAGGAGAAATGCACAATGTGCAGAAGATAGTTGATGTGAAGCCGGAAATTGTTTCTCACAATATGGAAACTGTTCGTCGCTTAACGAAACAGGTGCGCATTCAGGC